>Ga0210408_10001459_pt1 | contig 24853 bp, 26 predicted proteins | sample IncBWH4MmetaG_FD_155471 | JGI IMG/M metagenome (GOLD analysis project Ga0210408, IMG submission 155471) | Forest soil microbial communities from Barre Woods Harvard Forest LTER site, Petersham, Massachusetts, United States - Inc-BW-H-4-M | ecosystem: Environmental > Terrestrial > Soil >...
GCGGGTGGGTTGCAATCCACGGTCGCTGACCGGCCAGACGTGGACGGTCATGGAAGCGTACCTTCGATGTGGTGCTCAAGCCAGAGCGTCGCCCACTACCTCTTGTACAGCGTGGTTCTGGCCGCTTTTACGCGGCGGCTTGCAGACATGCAGTGCGGCACTAGTCGCGCCATTCTTTGCTGGGTCTTCTCGGCTGTCAGCTTTCTCCATTTTCAACGGCCGCTCTGAGAGATCACGATCGGCTGTTCAGGGTCAACTCCGGCCACACAGCGGGTCGAATCGCCTCCCTCCACCATGGGCGAAAACTTGGGGTATTGTTGAATCAGGCAGCGCGAGTTTTCGCTGGGGTGCCGCAACGAAAGGATATGCCCGTGCACACCAATACTTATGAGATAGCCGATCGCATCTTCCGTCTGTCAACGTGCGTCCCCGAGGCAGCGCCGGGCGGCTTCACGTTCAATCAGTTTCTCCTCATGCACGGCTCCTCGACAAGGACCCGGTGCGGCGAGTCTCTCCTCAGGCTCGCCGATGCGTACGACTCGATGATCAAACAAGACTGAAATGAGAGTACAACCAACGAGATGTTTAGTGGGTAGATCTGGCTGAGCAGTCAATTGGACGGCCCAAGTCGGTCGCGACCGGCAACAACGGGTCATTGACTGCCTGGCAGAAGAGACGTTCAGCGGAGTACAGTCAGGCGCCTGAGCGTCAATCGCTGCGCGCTGCGCCGGTGCAGCACGGTGCCGGGGCCGCGCGGGCATCAGGTCGGAGCGCTCGTCGCACTGGGGGAACGCTTTGGGACAGGTGGGGTTTGGTCAGCCGGACGACGGCGTCATCCAGATGGCCTATGTCGTGCCCGACCTGCGTGCGGCGATCGAGCACTGGACCCGCACGCTTCGGGTAGGTCCGTGGTTCGTCCTCGAGCATTTCACGGGCGACGATCCCGTCTACCGTGGGCAACCTTCGCGCGCCGAGGTGGCGCTGGCGATGAGCTTCGCCGGTCACATGAATATCGAGCTCATCCAGACGAAGAACGATGCGCCGTCCGCCTACCGCGAGATGATCGAGCTACGCGGTTACGGCTTTCATCACTGGGGCGTGGCGACGTGGGACTTCGATGCGGCCGTTGCGCGCTACGAAAGCGCCGGTTACGGGCTCGCTTTCCGCGCGGCTGTGCCGAGCGGCGGGCGGGTGGGGTACATGGACACTACGGGCGTCCTGCCCGGCTACACCGAGCTGATCGAGCTCGGGGGCGCTTTTGAGGAGGTGTTCGGCCGGTTCTACCGCGCCAGCGTCGGCTGGGATGGCGAGGACCCCGTTCGCTCTTTCATTTGAGGCTTTGCTCCGGACTGCCGGCGGTGTCCGCGCGCGCCCCCGCCGCGGCCACGTGCCGCTCGCGGTACTCGCGCGGCGTCATGCCGAAGCGCTGGCGAAAGACGCGGCCGAAGTGAGTCGGACTGCTGAAGCCGTGATCGAATGCAATCGCGGCGACCGTGCGTCCCAACTGCACGCTCGCAGCGAGGGCGCGTGCGCACTCCTCGAGGCGGCGCCTGAGCAGATAGCGGCCCACGGTCTCCTCGGAGGCGGCAAACAGATGGTGCAGATAGCGCGGCGTGATCCGGCAGGATTCCGCCACGCGGGTCGGCGTGACCTCCGGATCGTGCAGATGCGCCTCGATGTGATTGATGATACGGATGCGCTGGGCGGCGGCAACGGCGGAACGTTCGCCGTGTGCGCGCGGCACCTCGGCATAGGTTGCACCCAATAGATCGAGTAGCGCGAGGCTCACGCGCGCCGCGGCGTCCGGGTCGAGATCCTGGTGACAGGCCACCCAGAAGCTGCGCAGGAAGCGCGACAGGAGCCCGGCGACCTTGCTGCCCGCGCGGACGGGGATTCCCACCAGCGACTCGGGACAGGCGATCTGGCGGCGCAGCTGTGCGTCCGGGACACCGAGGACCAGCATCCGGTTTCGTCCCGGGAAGAAAATGTCGTATTGGCGGGTGCTGTCGCACAGCGTGAAGTCGCCGGTCCGGAGGTATGCCTCACGCCCGTCCTGGCGTGTGCGGCTCTCGCCGGCGATCTGCAGCAGCAGGAAGTACAGCGAGCCGCGAGTGCGCGCGACATGTGCGCGCGAATGGCGCACCACCTGCGCCTCGGAGCACGCCTCGGCGAGGGTGAGCTCGCCGATGTCGGTGCGCTCGATAAAGCCGTGGAAGGTGCGGATGTCAGCGGGATCGGACACAAGCGGCGAGAAACTCTCGCCGGCCCGCTCGTTCCAGTACGCAAGCTTGCGGCGCGGATCGAGACCCGCCGTCGAGAATGACTGCATCGGTACCATCTACTGACTTTCGGTGATGAGCTGGCGCTCGAGGTCGGCGAGCGTCCGGTAGCAGGGCAGTACCTGGGCGACACTGGCGTTCGGCTCGCGCTGCTCGCGAATCGCGGCGAAAAACTCGCGATCCTGCAGCTCGATCCCATTCAGCGACACGTCCACGCGGGACACGTCGATCTTCTGTTCCTTGCCATCGATCAGGTCGTCGTAGCGCGCGATGTACGTGCCGTTGTCGCAGATGTAGCGAAAGAATGTACCGAGCGGACCGTCGTTGTTGAAGGACAGCGACAGCGTACAGATTGCCCCGCTCGACACCTTGAGCTGGATCGACATGTCCATGGCAATTCTCAGGGTCGGGTGCATCGGACCCTGCACCGCGTGCGCGATCGTCACGGGCGCGCCCGTCTGCCAGCTGAATAGATCCACGGTGTGCGCCGCGTGATGCCACAGCAGGTGATCGGTCCACGAGCGCGGTGCCCCCAGTGCATTGATGTTGGTGCGCCTGAAGAAATAGGTCTGCACGTCCATCTGCTGGATCGCGAGCTCACCCTGCGCGATCCTCCGGTGGATCCACTGGTGGGAAGGATTGAAGCGGCGCGTGTGCCCGACCATGCAGACGAGGCCGGTGCGCTGCTGCAGATCTGCGACCGCCTGGGCGTCCGCCCAGTTGTCGGCGAGCGGTATCTCGACCTGCACGTGCTTGCCGGCCTTCAGGCAGGCGATCGCCTGGGCCGCGTGCAGCGGCGTCGGGGTCGCGAGGATCGCCGCCGCGACGCCGGGGCGGCTCAGCGCCTCGGTGAGATCCGTCGTGGCGTGCCCGATGCCGTACTTCGCCGCCAGCGCACGCGTCGGCTCGAGGCTGCGGCCCACGAGTGACACCACCTCGATCTCATCGATGGCGCGGAGAGCGTCGAGATGTTTCGCGCCGAAGGCGCCCCCTCCGGCGAGGATGATCTTCATGGCAGGTTCTCCAGGATGAGGTGCCCTACCGCCGTGTTCGAAGCCGGCACATGGTAGAAGCGGTGGACGGTGCGGATCTTCTCGTTGAGCGCACCGCGCATGATGAGCCACATCACCAGCTCGATGCCCTCGGAACCCGCCTCGCGCACGTATTCGATGTGCGGCATGTGCGCGAGGGCGTCCGGTTCGTTGATCAGCCGGTCGATGAATCGCTGGTCCCACGCCTGGTTGATGAGACCAGCGCGCGGGCCCTGCAGCTGGTGACTCATCCCGCCGGTGCCCCACACCTGCACGTTCAGCTCGCCGTCGAAGGATTCGACCGCGCGCCGGATCGCTTTCCCCAGCTCGTAGCAGCGGCGTCCGGAGGGAGGCGGATAGAGCACGACGTTGACCGGAAAGGGAATCACGCGCACCGGCCAGGCCGCCACTTGTCCGAAGAGCAGCGACAAAGGCACCGTGAGGCCGTGATCGACATCCATGCGGTTGACGATCGTGAGGTCGAAATCCTGCTGAATCACCGATTGCGCAATGTGGCAGGCGAGCTCGGCATGTCCCTGGACCACCGGTACCGGCCGCGGGCCCCAGCCCTCATCCGCCGGAGCGAACTGTTCCGCGCAGCCAATGGCAAAGGTCGGCACCAGGTCGAGACTGAAGGCGGTGGCGTGATCGTTGTAGACGAGGAGGATGACGTCTGGCTGCTGCTGCGCGATCCAGCGCCGGGAGAACTCATAGCCGGCGAACATCGGCGCCCAATAGGGATCCTGCGCCTTGCCGTTGTCGAGCGCGGCGCCGATGGCCGGGACATGGGATGTGGTAACGCCAGCGGTGATGCGAGCCATTTACTCTTACCCCTCAACGGCTCCAGTACAGGCGCGTCGGGTTGTCGACCAGCAACCGCCGTTGCAGATCCGGTGTGGGTGCAACCTTAGGAATGAAATCCACCAGCGCACCATCATCGGGCATGTGTGACTTCAGATTCGGGTGCGGCCAATCCGTCCCCCACAGCACCCGGTCAGGGAAGGTCTCGACGAGACGCCTGGCGAAGGGCACCACGTCGTTATATTCCGGCGGCCCGCTCTTCGACAAGCGGTCCGGGCAGCTCACCTTCGACCAGATGTTGGAATGCTCGCGCATCAGCCGCACGAACAGCTCGAACTCGGGCCCATCTGGCGGTAGCGTTACCTCCGGTCGGCCCATGTGATCCACTACGACCGTGGTGGGGAGCGAGGCGAAGAATCCATAAAGCTCCGGCAGCTCCGCGGCTTCGAAGTAGATCACTACGTGCCAACCCAATGGCGCTAGGCGCTGTGCGATCTGCAGCAGTACCTCGCGCGGCGTGGTATCGACCAGACGCCTGACGAAGTTGAAGCGCACGCCCCGCACGCCAGCCGCATCGAGCGCCACGAGCTCGCCGTCGGTAGTGCCGGCCGCTACGGTCGCCACCCCGCGCGCCCGCCCCTCGGCTGCTCGCAGCGCGTCGACCAGTGCGCGGTTGTCGGCGCCATGACAGGTGGCTTGCACGAGGACGTTGCGCTCGAACCCCAGGAAGTCGCGCAGCCCGAAGAGCTTCGAGTGCGGCGCATCGCACGGCGTGTAGCGGCGTTCCGGGGCATAGGGAAACTGCGCACCGGGCCCAAACACGTGACAATGAGCGTCGACCGCACCGCGCGGCGCGGCGAACCGCGGACGCCGTGGCGCGGGATGGAACGGCAACCAATCGCGGTCCGTCGTGAAGGGGCCGCTCGCAGCAACCGCAGGCCAGGCAGGATCGCCAGGGCGAATGAGCGGATGCGGACTCACAGACCCCGCGCCTCGAGTTGCGCATTCAGCCGCGGGAACACGCGGCGCGCGTTCTTCGCGAAGATCCGCTCCCGGTCTGCGGTGGGGAGTGGGAGCGCGTCGATATAGCGCCGCGTGTCATCGAAGTAATGACCCGTCAGCGGGTCTATGCCGCGAACGGCACCCACCATTTCCGATCCGAAGAGGATGTTGTCGATATGAATGACGCGCACCAGCAGGTCGATGCCCGGCTGGTGATACACGCAGGTATCGAAGAACACGTTCTTCATCACGTGTTCCTCGAGCGGCGGCCGCTTGAGCATGTCTGCCAGTCCGCGGTACCGGCCCCAGTGGTAGGGCACCGCCCCGCCGCCGTGTGGAATGATGAAACGCAGCGCGGGGAAATCCCGGAACAGGTCACCCTCGATGAACTGCATGAACGCTGTGGTGTCGGCGTTGATGTAGTGCGCGCCGGTCGCGTGGAAATTCGGGTTGCACGAGGCGGAGACGTGGATCATCGCCGGCACGTCCAGCTCGACCATCTTCTCGTAGAAGGGGTACCAATGCCGATCGGTGAGGGGCGGGGATGTCCAGTGCCCGCCGGAGGGATCCGGGTTCAGGTTGCAGCCGACGAAGCTCAGCTCCCGTACGCAACGCTCGAGCTCGGCAACGGAGTTGGCGACGGGCACACCCGGGGACTGCGGCAGTTGGCACACGCCGGCGAAATTCTCCGGATACAAATCGACCACGCGCTTGATGAGATCGTTGTTGGCGCGCGCCCATGCGCTCGAGATCGCCTCGTCGCCGATATGATGCCCCATGGCCGAGGCGCGCGGTGAGAACAGCGTGAGATCCGAGCCGCGTTGGCGCTGCAGGCGCAGCTGGTTCTTTTCGATGGTCTCGCGAATCTCGTCATCCGAGATGGCCCCGGCTTTCGCCGCAGGCGCACTCGGGTCCTTGAGCCCGGCGATCTGCGCGTCGCGGAATTTCTGATGCGCGGCCGGCGCCGTCGTGTAGTGACCGTGACAGTCGATGATCATCTGCGCTCTGCCTCCTGAGCCTGCCCCAGTGCCCGCGTTCGCGCCAGCAGGCAATCGAGCATGTCCGTCAGCGCCTCATGGCGGAGCGCCTCGGCGTGCCCTGCGGCCCACTGCTGTCGTTCGACACAGCCACGGCTCATCCACGGTTCGAAGCCGGCCTCGGCCACGGTGCGCACCGCTTCCCGCATCTCCTCTGCGCGCCGCCGACCATGCTGTAGGGAGCGAGCGATCATGTAACGGGCAAGCTTGCGCCAGTCGCCCACGGGGAAGAGGTCCTTGAGCGATGTGAGCACGGCCTCCTCGACGCCGTGGCGTCGGGCCGTCAGCAGCGACTCGGCGAGCAGCGCCTCCATGCCCTTGATGATGACGCTGCGACACATCTTGGCCGCAGACGCCTCACCGATCGTGCCCGAATACACCGCCGCGCCGGTGAAGCCGAGCGACTGCGCGAGCGGCAGGAAGTCCGCGGCATGGGGGCCACCGAGCCACACCGGCGATGCGATGCGTTGCGGCGCGATCGGCGACATCACCGCAGCCTCGATGTACCGGCCCCCCGCAGCTTCCACCGTGCGGGCGCCTTCCACCTTGGTTCGCGGCGACACGGAGTTGAGGTCGAAGTAGTACGTGCCCGGTGTGAGCGCCCGCGCGGCTTCCGCCGCGGCGGCATGACATTCGCCCGCCGTGACCGCGGAGATGACGATCGCGCGATCGTGCACCGCCTCGGCCGTGCCGCTCGCCGCCCTGAGGAAGGGCAAACCCGCCGCGGCGCGGTGCGGCTCACTGCCCTCGAGCGGAAAGAGCCGATCCCACGCGCACAGCTCGACGCCTCCTTTGCGGTGGAGGTCGTTCGCCAGGACCTGACCGACTTCCCCGAGTCCGATCAGGCCGATGTGGAGCTCTCGCGTCATGAATCGCTCCAGGCGCTTCCCGGCACGAAGACCTCGCCCTGCATGAGCTTGCGCGCAGTGCGCAACAAGGCGGAGCGGTTGACCGTGACGGCCGCACCCTCCAGCGTCACGTCGATCTCCACCGTGAAGAAGCCCGTGGGATGCTCGATCTCGAGGCTCTGCACGCCTGAACGCGCAGCGAGCCCCGCCGCCTGCGCGGCCACCGCGCCGGGAGCGACGCAGGCGGTGGCGACGCTGACGGCACCGAGGACCCCGATCGCTTCGTGCACGCGGTGCGGGATGAAGGTGCGCGTATGGATGGTGCCGCCGTGACGCGCAGCCGAGACGAGGCACATCTTGGGCACCGTCTTCCTGGCGACATCGCCGAGGTTCATCCTGGGTCCTGCCGCAAGCCGCAGCCGCTCGATGCGCGCCGTGAGCACCGCATCACCCTCGAGCTCTTCAGGCGACTCATCGCCGCGCTTGCCGAGGTCGGCGGCGCGCATCAGTACCACGGGCATGCCATTATCGATGCAGGTCACCTCGACTCCCTCGATGCGGTCGATGTTGGACCCGGTGGGAAACAGCTTGCCGCAGGAGGATCCGGCGACGTCGAGGAAGTCGATGGGAATTGCCGCCGCGCTTCCCGGTACGCCATCGATGCGGGCGTCACCCTCGTATTCAACCTTGCCCCGAGGCGTCGGTACGTGCGCCACGGCGACGCTTCCCGTGTTGAGCATGTGGATGCGCACCGGCGTGGATGCGCCGGTGACTCGCACGAGGCCCTGCTCGATCGCCCAGGGACCTACGCCGGCCAGGATGTTGCCGCAGTTCTGCGAGTCGCTCACCTCCGCCTTGTCGACCACGACCTGAAGAAACAGATAGTCCACGTCCGCATCCGTCCGCGTGGCGGGGCCGATGATGGCGACCTTGCTGGTGAGCGGGTGGGCGCCGCCCACGCCATCGATCTGGCGCGGATCGGGCGAGCCCATGGCGGCGAGTAGCACTCGGTCGCGCGCACGCACGGCCTGCGGCAGGTCCCTGGCGTGAAAATAAAGCGCCTTGGAGGTGCCGCCGCGCATGAGTGTGCTGGGGATGGCGTGCAGCATCGCGCTCACTCCGGCAACGACTGCGGGCGGTAGAGGAGGCCGCGCTTCGCCAACTTGTCCCGCATGTCGTAGATGTCGAGACCCAGTTCGCCGTTCTGCAGACGGTGGCGGGTGGCGGCTTCCTTGGCTTCACGCGCCTCACTGGCTGTCAGTACGGTCCGGGCCTCGAGGCGTGGCACGATGCACACACCATCGTCGTCGGCGATCACCACGTCACCGGGATTGACGAGGCCGCCTGCGCAAACGACCGGAACATTCACCGAGCCCAACGTCTCCTTGACGGTTCCCTGTGCGTGTACGGCCTTTGACCACACCGGAAAGCCCATGTTCGTCAGCTCGTGCACGTCGCGGACGCCGGCATCGATGACGAGCCCACGGACACCGCGCGCGGTGAGCGACGCCGCGAGCAGCTCGCCGAAGTAGCCGGCGTCCGAGTAGGAAGTCGGTGCGACGACCAGGATGTCCCCCGCCTGGCACTGCTCGACCGCCACATGGATCATCCAGTTGTCCGCGGGCGGGAGACTCACCGTGACCGCGGGACCGGCGATGTGAGCACCCGGATAGATGGGCCGCAGTGCGGGACCGAGCAGCCCGGTGCGGCCCTGTGCTTCGTGAATGGTAGCCACGCCGTAGCGCGCCATCCCTTTCACCACCTCGGCATCGGCGCGGCGGATATCGGTGTACACGACATTCATGGCAGCTTTCTTCCGTGGCTGGAGGAAGGGATTCTCCCGCCACACCGGATGGGAAGGGTAATTGCAATTCAGGTCTGGGTATAAGAAATTGTGAACATGGTAATGCCCGCATTCCGGCGCGGCGGCACGACGCCAAACCTGCGACACCTCGTACTGTTCGATTCTGTGGTGCGGCGCGGCAGCGTGAGCGCGGCGGCCCGCGCGGCGCACCTGAGCCAGCCGGCGGTGACCCAGGCGGTCGGTCACATTGAAGATGCCCTCGGAGCCCGCCTCCTGGAGCGCAGTTATTCCGGCCTGGCACTCACGGGCGCGGGGCACGCGGCCGCCCAACGGGTCGACCGGGCCCTGCAGATGCTCCGGGAAGCTCTGCCCGCGGTGCGCAGCCGCTCGGCCAACTCGACCTCCGCCGAGGTCCTGAGCGGCATAACTTCCACGCAACTCAATGCACTCATCGCCGTCGTGGAGGAGGGCGCCTTTGCCCGAGCCGCTCGCCGCGCGGGTCGTGCCCGGGCGGCGGTGCACCGCGCCGCGCGACAACTGGAGCGCTCTCTCGGCACCGAGCTCTTCGAAGTCACGAGCTTCGGCGTGCGCCCGACCCGGGAGGCGGAGAAGCTGGCCCTGCGCGCGCGCCTGGCGTTCGCGGAGATCTCCCAGGCCCAGGCAGAGGTCGCCGCTGCCCAAGGCACCGGTAGCGGCTCGACGACGATCGGAGCAATGCCCCTGGCGCGCAGCGTGCTGGTCGCGCGCGCGGTGCTCGAGTTTGCCTTGGCGCGACCCGAGCACGGGATCAGCATCCTGGACGGTCCCTATGAAAGCATGCTCGCTGGCCTGCGCCGCGGCCTTGCCGACGTGTTGGTCGGCGCCCTGCGCGACCCCGTGCCATATGAGGACATCGTGCAGGAGCACCTGTTCGATGACCCGCTCGCGATCGTCGTGGGGGCGCAGCATGTACTCGCCGGTTGCGGCGCGCCCACGCTGGTGGCGCTCGCGCGCTTTCCCTGGATTGCGCCGCGGCGGGATTCGCCATTGCGGCGGCATTTTGAAGCGCTCGTCAGCCGGCTGGACGTACAGCGCTCCGTCGCGCCGATCGAGTGCAACTCGCTGGTCGCGGCACGCTCGCTGCTGCTCGCCAGTGACCGGGTGATGCTCCTCTCGGAGCATCAGATCCACCACGAGCTCGCGACCGGACAGCTGGTTGCATTGCCGCATCCGTTGGGACCCGTGACCCGCGCGATCGGACTGACTGTGCGTCGCCACTGGCGACCGACGGAGGTGCAGGCACAGCTCGTCGAGGGACTGCGCCGCCACGCCCGCGCGGCTGCCGGCGCGCCGGCAGCGCGGAATGCGGCCAACGCATGACTTGCCACGGGGTCAGCATGCGCTCAACCCAGGTGGCGATTGTGGGTGCCGGGCCCTCGGGGCTGCTGCTCTCGCAGCTGTTGTCTCGCGAGGGGATTGACTCGGTCGTGCTGGAGAGAGAGTCCCGCGAGCACGTCCAGGCGCGCATCCGCGCTGGGCTGCTGGAGTGGACCACAGTGGAGCTGCTCCAGGAGGCCGGAGTTGGCGAGCGGATGATGCGCGAAGGACTCATCCACGAGGGTTTCGACGTCGCCTTTGCCAACGGCCGTCACCGGATAGACCTGAAGGCCCTGACCGGCAGAAGCATGCTGGTTTACGGTCAAAACGAGCTGCAAAAGGACCTCGCGGAGGCCCGCTCCGCCGAATCCGGCGCCGTGCTCTGGCAGGTGCGCGATGTGGCCCTGCACGACTGGGACACGCCAACACCGAGGGTCAGCTGTACGCACGAGGGAACCCGCCAGGAGCTGCGGTGCGATTTTCTCGCCGGCTGCGACGGCTACCATGGCGTCAGCCGCGCGATTGTCCCTCGCGAGAGAGTCGCTCAGTACGAGCGCGTATATCCCTTCGGCTGGCTGGGGTTCCTCGCCGATGTGCCTCCGCTGCACGAAGAGCTCGTGTACGCCAACCACGAACGGGGTTTCGCACTCTGCAGCATGCGATCGCTGGGCCGCAGCCGCTACTACGTGCAGTGCTCGCTCGAGGATAAGGTCGAGGAGTGGCCGGACAGCCGCTTCTGGGATGAGCTGCGCTTGCGTGTGCCCGAGCGCTACGCTGCGCGCCTGGTGATCGGCCCGTCGCTGGAGAAGAGCATCGTGCCGCTGCGGAGTCTCGTTACCGAACCGATGCAGTTCGGGCGGTTGTTTCTCGTGGGCGATGCGGCGCACATCGTGCCTCCCACGGGGGCGAAGGGCCTGAACCTCGCTGCCGCTGACGTACGGATTCTGTCGCGCGGTCTCATCGAGTTCTACCGCAATCGCAGCGCGACGCTGCTGGAGGAGTATTCCGCCCGGGCGCTCTCACGGGTGTGGAAGGCGACGCGCTTTTCCTGGTGGTTCACCCTGCTGCTGCATCGGTTCTCTGCGGATCCCTTCGCGCGGCGCATGCAGTCGGCGGAGTTGGAATACCTCGCAGGCTCAGCCGCGGCCTCGCGCTCGCTGGCCGAGAACTACGTGGGGCTGAGCTTTGATTGATGGGACTCGAGAGAACCGCCTGCGGACGAGTCACGCGCAGAGCTCCTCAGGCCGTCCACGGGTCGTCTCGCGCGCGGATGCCGGTTCGCTTGCCCGATCTGCGGGCAGCCGTCGCAGCGCCTCCAGAAGCCGTTCCGCGAAGTGAGGGTCGGCAGCCGCCACAAGCCCAATCTCGGTGAGTTCGGCTGACAGGAAGGAAGTGAAGTCAGTCATTTGAGTGCTCCTCATGTTCGGTCATCGCACCGGGGGTCGCCCGCTTTTCCCTCGAACCTAGCCCCCTGATCTACCGGAGCCTAGAATCGGCCAAGAGCTCTGAAGAGGCTTTGGGCGCTCCCTGAGACCTCCTGAATCCCACTGAAACCGGTGGAAAATGGCTGAAGGCCCGCGAGCTGAGGGTGTCTACGAGTTCGGCGACTTCCGACTCCTTGCGGCGGAGCGACGGCTGACGGCGCGCAACGACGGCCGGCCGATCGAGCTCACGCAAAAGGCGCTCGATGCCCTGCACTTCCTGGTGCAGCACCCGGGGGAGCTCCTCGACAAGTCAGTGCTGATGGCGGCCGTATGGCCGAGCGTCGTCGTCGAGGAGAACAACCTCAACCAGGTGGTGTCCGCGCTGCGTCGCGCGCTTGGCGATGGCAGCGGCGGACGGCGTTTCATCGTCACGGTGCCCGGACGCGGCTACCAGTTCGTTGCGCCGGTGCGCGAGGTGCGCGATGCGGCGCCCTCTCCCTCGCCTGCCGTGCACGCGCCCAGGGGTGACCGGGCCTCGATTGCCGTGCTGCCGTTTGCGAGCTTGAGCAGCGATCCCGAGAAGGACTACTTCGGCGACGGCATTGCCGAGGAACTGATTCACCTGCTGGCGCGGGTGCCGGGTCTGAAGGTGCCGGCGCGCACACGCCTTCCGGCGCGACGAGCGCTTTCAGGACTGCGTTCGCGACCTCGGGCTCATCGACTAGTGGCGCGAGCGGGCGCCGCCCGAAGGTTGTGATCTAAAAGGCGAACGCTTGCTGTTGCTGTAGTGGCTTTGTGGGTTCCGCGACTCCCGCTGCCGGTCCGCGCGGCGACCCGTGCGATCGCTACGTCGGTCCACTTGCAGGCATCGACACTGAGGAGAGCTCGTGAGCCAGCACAACCCCGATCTTCGCGAATGTGACACTTGGTTCTCCGGCGAACAGCTCGCTGGTCTCGAGCGCGCCGAGGATTCGGACGCGCTGCGAGCCGCCGTGCCGACATCCAATGTCTCGAACGGCGAGTACGTGCCGTTTGCCCAGACGGCGGCGCAGCGCGAGGTCGAAGCACGCGTCGCCGCCATCGCAGACGAGGCGTCAGGCCGCCTCGGACTCTCGCGCCGACACTTCCTGTCCGGGGCGGGCGGCATGGCGGCATCGTTCCTGGCGATGAACGAGGTTTTTGGGCACTTCTTTGACGCGAGCTCCCACGAGTTGGTCGAGCCTGCCGCCGCAGCCGAGAGGGCACCGCCCCCGGACCTGTTCGTATTCGACGACCAGCTGCACATGGTGCGCGACAGTCAAGGGGCGGCCGGCATGCCCCTGCGTGCCGCCGCACAGGGAGCCGGTAGCGCGAGCGCTGCCGCGGGCTTCAAGGCGAACCCCTTCAATCCCGAGGGCTTCCCCGACGAGCTCGGCAATCCCTGGTCGGCGTGGACGGATGCGCTTCAGCAGACGCCCAACGTCGGTACAGACTTCACGCTGACTTCGCTGGTGAAGGACGTGTACCTCGACAGCAACGTGACCGTCGGAGTGCTCAGCAACGCGCCCTTGGGGCTCTTCCTACCACCGGGGGCCACGGAGCCGATCCCGCCGCGAACCATCGCCGAGTCGCTGTCGTCGGAGATCCTGACCGGCTATCAGACCGCTGCGGTCCGCGACTTCGTCAACCGGATCGCGGGCGCGACGCGCATGCTGGCCCACGGTCAGTTCTACCCGGGGAAGCACAACCTCGAGTTCATGCAGCGACAGATCGAGGAGTGCCACCCGGATTCCTGGAAAGGCTACACCATCGCCTTCTCCGCCAAGGACAACGACGACCCGACACGTGGCATGGACCGCTGGAGTCTCGACGATGAAGCCATCGCTTACCCGACCTACGAGCTGATCCGGCGCAACCGCGCGCAACTCAAGGACCGGCCGGGATTCTTCAACGTCTGCATCCACAAGGGCCTGACGACACTCGGTGACCCCTCAGACCCGGCGAGCGACCAGCCGCCCATGGGCAACCCCAACGACATTCCCAAGGCGGCACGCGACTGGCCCGAGTTCAACTTCATCATCTACCACGCCGCGTGGGCCCCGCTCTTCTACGCCCAGCAGTCGGTGCGCGCCGTGCGCGAAGGCCGGTTGCTGAACGGCGTGCCGGACGTGCAGTGGGTCACGCGCATGGCGCAGCAGTGTGCGCATCTGCCGAATGTCTATGCTGAGCTCGGCACGACCTTCGCCGCGACCGTGACGACTTTTCCTACCGTGTGTGCCCACATCCTCGGGCAGTTTCTCAAGTACTGGGGTCCCGAGCGGATCGTGTTCGGATCGGACTCGCTTTGGTATGGCGCACCGCAGTGGCAGATCGAGGCGTTGTGGCGCTTCCAGATCCCCGAAACCATGGCAGCGAAGTACGGCTACCCGCGCCTCGATGAGAAGGCCCGGCGCAAGATTCTGGGGCTCAATTCAGCGCGCCTTTACAAGCTTGACGGCCGGACTCCGGTCTCGGCGGCCGGCCGCTACCAACCCGTGCCGCGCGATTTTCCAACGCGGGTGCCCGCCGAACTGCGAGCCACGCTGGCCGACGCACCGGGGTCGCGGCAGGGTCCGCATGCCCTGCAGCACCCGCCTGGCCCGGACCGGTTCGCGCGGCTGCGCAGCGACTACCGGGCAGCGGGCGGGGTACGCGACAACCTGCGGCACGGCTGGGTCGCGCGTGGCTAGATTCATCCCTCGAAACCTGTGCCGACCCCACGCTGCTCTTCGCGCTTGAGTCGCACCCATTGCCTGGCTTGACCGCCGACCGGGCCAATGGTATGCAACACTTACAAAAAGGTGGAGTCGCGACCGGATGCACAGCGTCACCTTGTATCACTGGGAGCCGAATGCCAATTCCGGCAAGCCGATGCTGGCGCTCATGGAGAAGGGCGTGGCGTTCACCAGCCACTACCTGGACCTTCTCCGTTTCGATCAGCACAAGCCGGAATACCTGGCCATCAATCCGCTGGGTACGATCCCGGCGATGGTGCACGGGGATCGCGTGCTCACCGAATCGACCGCGATCATGGAGTACGTCGATGAGGTGTTTCCCGGTCCGCCTCTCATGCCCGCGGACCCGCGCGACCGCTGGCGCGTGCGCTGGTGGATGAAGTTCATGGACCAGTGGCTCGCGCCGAGCTTCTCGATGATCGGCTGGAAGGTATTCGTCGGTCCGGCGGTTCGTTCGCGAGACCCGCAAGAGTTGCAGGCGGCCGTCGAGCGCATTCCGCTGCCGGAGCGGCGCGTCGCCTGGCGCAAGGCGATCACCGGGCAGTTCGGCACCGACGAGCTCGAAGAGTCGCAGCGCCGCGTTGCGCTCGGCATCCGGATGCTGGAAGAGGAGCTGGCGAAACGCCCCTGGCTGGCTAGCGATCAGTTCAGCCTCGCCGACATCAACGGCTTCAATCTCGCGTACGCGCTGCCGGTGGCGCAGCCGGCGCTGTCAAACGATGAGCTGACGCCCAACATACTGCGCTGGCTGCGCACAATCTACGCGCGCCCCGCAACCCGGGCCTGCTGGGCGATGGGCCGCACCAGCATGGTCGAGCGCGTCAAGATCCTCGAGCAACCGCACATCGCGGCGGGATAGATCGCATGAGCCTGACGCTGTACCACGGTGAGCCCAACGGCCCGTCCCTGACTGTGCTCGCGACGCTGTTCGCCAAAGAGGTCCCCGCGAACCTCAAGCACATCGATCTCGCCCGCGGCGGGCGCCACTCGCTCGAATGCGCCCAGGAGCCGCTGGTGGCCGTGAGCATCGAGGGCGAGGGACCGGTGCTCGTGGCCAACGGCGAAGCGATGACCGACTCCGTGTTCATCGCCTGTTATCTCGATGAGGTGGGGCAGGGCGCAGCGCTCCGTCCCGCCGACCCCTACCATCGCTGGGAGACGATGAAGTGGTGCCGGCAGATGATCGAGCGCACCGCGCCGGCGGCGGCACTCCTCGGTTGCCGCGCGCATCCCCCGCAGGCCGACGCCGCGATGCTGGAGCGGATTGGCAGCGTTGACCTGCGTGCGCGCTGGGAGCAAATCCTCGCCGGACAGTTCTCCGAAGAGCAGCTCACCGACAGCCGCAACAAGATCGGGCAGGCGGCGGAGCGTATCGAGGCGCAGCTCACCGACCGCGAGTGGCTGATGGGCGCCTACTCGATCGCCGATCTCGAGAGCTACGCGTGGCTCGCCGGCATGGTGCCCCTGGTGCCGGAGGCGTTCGCCGAGCGACCGCGCACGCGGGCGTGGCTCGCGCGCGTCAGGGCATCGCCGGCGGTCGCCAAGGCGTTGTCGCTGGCGCGCACACCGGAGCCTGCGGCGAGCTGGAGCGTCGGGCCGGAAATCAACCGCTGGGGCTGAGAAGGAAGCCGATGGCCATCAAACTCTATACGGCAGCGACGCCGAACGGCTGGAAGGTGTCGATTGCGCTCGAGGAGATGGGCCTGCCCTACGAGGTGCGGGTGATCGATTTTGCGAGCAACGAGCAGAAGGCCGACTGGTACGTCAGGCTGAACCCCAACGGCCGCATTCCCACCCTCGACGACGACGGCTTCGTGGTGTTCGAGTCCGGCGCAATCCTCATTCATCTCGCCGAGAAGACCGGTAAGTTCCTGCCGCAGGATGTGCACGGCCGCAGCCGCGTGCTGCAGTGGCTCATGTTCCAGATGTCCGCGATCGGTCCCATGATGGGGCAGGCGAACGTGTTCCTGCGCTACTTCCCCGAGAAGATCCAGCCGGCGATCGACCGCTATCAGCGCGAGGTCACGCGCCTCTTCGGCGTGCTCGACCGGCAGCTCGCAAGTCACCAGTACATCGCCGGGGAATACTCGATTGCCGACATGGCCTTGTGGCCGTGGGTGTCGGGCTACGAGTGGTCCGGTGTCAGTGTCGACGAGTTCGCGAGTCTTCAGCGCTGGCTGGCGCTGGTGGGCTCGCGCCTCGCGGTGCAGGCGGGGCGGGACGTCCCGATCAAGCGCGATCGCGCAGCCGAGATCGAGCAGGCGAAGCAGACCGGCCCGAAGATGCTGGCCTGAGAGGCACCGCCATGATCGATCTGTCCAAGGTTCGCGCGATCGACGTGCACGTGCACGCGGACGTCTCGTGCCACGATCCGGAGGACCCGATCATGGGCCGCTTCTACGATGCGGCCTCGGCGTACTTCAAGGCCCCGCGTGAGCGGCCGAAGATTCCCGAGATCATCAGCCTGTACCGCGCGCAGCGGATCGCGTTCTGCCTGTTCACGGTCGACTGCGAGAGCAGCATCGGCGCAAAACGCGTCAGCAACTACGAGATCGCCGACTTCGCAGCGCAGAACGCCGACATCGTCATCCCGTTCGCGTCCATTGATCCGCGCAAGGGGCGCATGGGTGCACGCGAGGCGCGCGACCTGGTCGAGCATCACGGGGTGCGGGGCTTCAAGTTCCACCCCATCATGCAGAACATCCACCCTGCGGACCCGATCGCCTACCCGATCTACGAGGTGATCGCCGCTCACAAGCTGCCGGCGATTTTTCACACCGGCCATTCGGGCATGGGCACCGGCCTGCCCGGCGGCGGCGGGGTGCGCCTCAAATGGGGTGAGCCCATGCTGATCGACGATGTCGCCGTGGATTTTCCCGACATGAAGATCGTGCTCGCCCACCCGAGCTGGCCGTGGGTGGATGAGAGCCTGTCGATGGCGCTGCACAAGGACAATGTCTACATCGACCTCTCCGGCTGGAGCCCGAAGTACTTCCAGCCGCAGATCATCCGGTATGGCAACGGGCCACTGAAGACGAAGATGATGTTCGGCTCGGACTTTCCGCTGATTCGCCCCGACAAGTGGCTGGAGGCGGCCCAGCAGGCCGGCTTCAAGCCGGAAGTGCTGCCGGGGATCATGAAGGACAACGCCGCACGGCTCCTGGGTCTCAAGTGAGCGAGTTCGCCAACCGCCACGTGCTCGTCACGGGTGCCTCGAGTGGCATCGGCCTGGCGACCGCGCGGCTGCTGGCGCGCCGCGGTGCACGCGTGTTCCTCATCGCGCGCACCGAAGCTAAGCTGGTTGCGGCCGCCGGCGCGATCGCGCGCGACGGCGGCACCGCCGCCTGGGCGGTCGCCGATGTTGCCGATCGCGGCGCGCTGCTGGCCGCGATCGACAAGGCCGAGCAGGCCTTCGGAGCCGTCGAGGGCTTCTTCGCCAACGCCGGCAGCGGCGGGCGCTTCGCGCCGCTCGCAGTCTACGACGATGCGCAGTTCGATGACGTGCTGCGCACCAACGTGACCAGCGTCTACTGGGCTATGAAGCGCCTGCTGCCGGCGATGCTCGTGCGCGGCAGCGGCAGCATCGTCGTGACGGGGAGCCTCGCCAGCGTGCGCGGCATGCCCCACAACGTCGCCTACGTTGCCTCCAAGCATGCGGTAATGGGACTGGCGCGCGCTGCGGCTGCTGAGGCCGCGCCGCGCAACGTGCGCGTCAACTGCGTGCTGCCCGGTCTCATCGAGACGCCGATGCTCATGCAGCTCGACCCAGCGGCACCCGTCGAAGCGATCCGCGCGCGGCTCGGCACCAACGTGCCGCAGGGGCGCATCGGGACGGCGGATGAGCTGGCTGAGCTGGTTTGTTTCCTCCTGTCCGATCGTGCCAGCCACATCACGGCGCAGACCATCGCGGTCGATGGCGGCATCCTCGGCACTCTCACACCTCGGTAGGCCGTCCATGACACTCAAGTACTATCACGCGGAGCCGCTCGCGAATTCGCTGAAGTCGATGATTCCGCTCATCGAAAAGGGCCTGCCCTGGCAGAGCATCTACGTCGATCTGCATAAGTTCGAGCAGCACGAGCCGTGGTTCACGGCAATCAACCCGGAAGGGCAGGTGCCGGTGCTCGATCACGACGGCGTCATCATCACCCACACCACCGTCATCAACGAGTACCTGGAAGACGTCTTCCCCGACGTGCCGCTGCGGCCGCGCGACCCGGTGGGAGCAGCGCGCATGCGCTACTGGAACAAGTTCTGCGACGAGCAGGTGATGAACTACGTGTCGATGCACGGCTGGCACCGCATGGTGGGCATCATCGCGCGGAGCGTCGAGAGCGGTGAGTTCGAGCGGCTGATGGGGCGCATCCCGCTGCCCGACCAGCGCACGAAGTGGCGCACCGCGCGTTCCGGCTTCAGCGAGAAGGACCTCGCGCTCGCGACCGAGAAAATTCTCTACGCGGTGGACAAGGTCGAGAAGCAGCTGGGCGAGACGGAATGGATAGCAGGCGATGACTACACGCTCGCCGACATCAACTTTTTCTCGTACTGCGGCGTGTCGGTGGAGCGCATGTTTCCGGAGATGGAGATCCGCAAGCGCTGTCCGCGGCTCCTCGCGTGGGATCAAAAGATGCGGGCGCGCCCGGCGGTGAAGCGCGCTCTTGCCGGCGAGGACCGCACCGCGCCGGGACTGCGAACCTGGTCGGGGGACCGATGAGCGCCGCGACGAAAATGCGTGCCTGGCAGCTGCCGGCGGGATGCACTTCGATCGATCAGGCCGAGCTCATCGAGCTGCCGCGGCCGGAGCCAGCTGCGGGAGAGGTGGTGGTGCGAGTGCGCGCCACTTCCCTCAACTACCGTGACCAGGCCATTGCCCGAGGGAAATACTTCGGCTCGGCTATCAAGGTGGCCGGGGTTCCGCTCTGCGACGGGGCCGGAGTCGTGGAGGCGGTCGGCGCGGGTGTGAAGTCCCTCGCTGCGGGAGACCGGGTGGCCGGCACGTTCTTCCAGGGCTGGCTCGACGGGCCGCCGCCGCCGGTCAAGGGAGATGCCCTCGGCTGTCCGCCCGCGCGCGGCATGCTGGCGGATTATGTCGCCTTACCCGAGACGGGTGTTGTCAGGCTCGCCAGCTCGCTGAGCTTCGAGGAGGCGGCGACGCTGCCGTGCGCCGGGGTGACCGCATGGAATGCGCTGATGAAGGGGTGGCGTCCGTTCGAGCGCGGGCAGAGTGTGCTGCTCATCGGAACGGGCGGCGTATCGCTGTTGGCGCTGCGCATCGCTAAGGCCGCCGGTGCGCGGGTGATCGCGACGTCATCGAGCGATGCGAAGCTCGCGCGTGTGCAAGAGCTCGGCGCCGATGCCACACTCAACTACAAGTCCGAGCCTCAATGGGGCGCCAGGGCTGCGGCGCTCGCCGGCGGCGGCATCGACCATGTGGTCGAGGTAGGAGGCTTGGGCACGCTCGCGCAATCCATGCAGGCCGTCGGCTTCGGTGGCGAGATCGCGCTCATCGGCGTGCTGTCGATGCAGGGTGATACCAACCCGATGCCGCTCATGATCAAGGGCGCAAGCCTGCGCGGGATCTTCGTGGGCTCGGCGGCCATGGCGCGGGAGCTGAACGCCTTCATCGACACGCATCAGCTGAAGCCGGTGGTCGACCGCGTGTTCGATTTCGCCGACGCCAAGGCTGCCTACGCCTATCAGTCCTCGGACCAGCTGTTCGGGAAGGTCGTGATCGCAAACCGGGCGTGACCGCGGCCAGCGGAGGCCCCGGGGCGCCATTTGTTTGTGTTGCATACAAACTGAGATATCATCCGGATCAGGCGAGGGGGCAAATCATGGCCGCGCGCAATCTCGAAGAAATCCTGGCGGGAGCCGGCAATATCGTACGGATGCTGCGCAACTCGCAGCTCGGCGCCTACGTGTACCCGGTGGTGCCGGCGGAATTCAGCAACTGGCGCAGCGAGCAGTGGGCCTGGCAGCACGGTGCCGTGCTCTTCGACCAGACGCACCATATGGTGAATCTCTACGTGCGCGGCAAGGATGCGCTCAAGCTCTTCAGCGACACCGCAATCAACTCGATGCAGGGCTTCACCGTCAACAAGGCCAAGCAGTACGTGCCGACGACGCCCTACGGTCACGTGGTCGGCGACGGCATCCTCTTCTATCTCGCCGACGGGGAGTGCCTGTATGTCGGGCGGGCGCCGGCGTCCGACTGGCTGCGCTTTCACGCGGCGACCGGCGGTTACGACGTCGAGATCGAGCTCGATGATCGCTCGCCGATGCGCCCGATGGGCAAGCCCGTGACGCGCTCCGTCTGGCGCTTCCAAATCCAGGGACCGAAGGCCTGGGCGATCATCGAGAAGCTGAACGGCGGCCCGCTCGAGCAGCTGAAGTTCTTCAACATGTCCACGATGAGAATCGCCGGCCGGAGCGTGCGCACGCTGCGCCACGGCATGTCGGGCGCTCCCGGGCTCGAGATCTGGGGCCCGTACGCGCAGCAGGACGAGATCCGCGCCGCCATTCTCGAGGCCGGCAGGGAGTTCGGCATGGTGGCCTGCGGGAGCCGCGCATATCCTGCGAACACCCTGGAATCTGGCTGGATCCCCTCGCCGCTTCCGGCGATCTATACGGGCGACAAGCTCAGGGACTATCGCCAGTGGCTGGGCCCGGACAGCTACGAGGCCACGGGCTCGATCGGCGGTAGCTTCGTGTCCGAGAACATCGAGGACTACTATCTCAACCCGTTCGAGCTCGGCTACGGCTCGTTCATCCGCTTCGACCACGATTTCCACGGCCGGGAAGCGCTGCAGCGGTTGAAGCCCGAGGCGCAGCGCAAAAAGGTGACACTCGCCTGGCACCCGGACGACATGACGAAGATCATGGCCTCGCTGTTCAATCCGGAAGGCGAGCAGTACAAGTTCTTCGATGTACCGCTTGCCAACTACGCCTCCTCCAACTACGACCGCGTGATCGACGCCGACGGCAGGACCGTCGGCCTGTCGATGTTTACCGGCTACAGCTACAACGAGAAGCAGGCGTTGAGCCTTGCGACGGTACACCCGGAGATCCCGGTCGGCACCGAGCTGCGGGTGGTGTGGGGGGAGGAGAACGGCGGCACTCGCAAGACTACGGTCGAGCCGCACCGGCAGATTGAAGTGCGTGCCATCGTGAGCCCCGTGCCCTATAGCCGCGTGGCCCGCGAAACCTACAAGAGCGGCTGGCGCACTCGGGGAGGCGCCTGACGCGGACGTGCCCTCTGGTCGAGGGGACAGTTTGTCATGGGTCCGGGCACACTTCGTCGACACTGCGCCCCGTCAGGGCAATACCGTTGGAATCGACCTGGCGGCTGGCCTTGAGGAAGCGGCAGGTTCGCGCAATGGATGTCGGCATGACAATCACACGCTAGTTGACCGGTCTTGCCTTCCTTGAACCTGGCCGCGACCTCGTCCTGACAGCAGGCGATGCCTCGCCGATGATCCGCGCGCAATCCTCGATGCTCAGACAATGGCAGTGAAAGCTCGATTCCAGCAGGAGCTTCATCCGGCGCAGTCGCGCCATCTGCGCTTCGAGCTCCGCAAGCTTACGCTCGGCAAGTGTCCGCCAGCGAATCGCGGGCGGTGTGGTCGCCGAGAAGCCGGCGACGAACGTACGAGTCTCTGCGATGCTGAAGCCGGCCTGACGCGCAACCTGCAGAAGGCGCAGGCGCCCGATAATCTCGGCGTCGTAGCGCCGCTGACGGCTGACGCGGATCGGCTTTGGAAGCAGGCCGGCCTTCTCGTAATAGCGGATCGCCGAAGGCGCGAGCCCACAGATTCGCGCCACCTGCCCAATGGACATGCTCGACACAGGCTTCGACCTGCCGCCCAGCTCCGGGCTTGACCTAAAGCGCACTTTTAACTCGTAAGCTCGGCGCCTGAAAGCTCTGCCGTGACGCTGCGGGATTCGAAGCCTGCTCGATCCTCGCGTTGTGCGGCGCCAGACGAACATCCTGCGATGAGGAGGGTGCGTTAGATGGGAACGTTGTCATTCGGGCAGTTGCCGACGATTGCCAAAGTGGCGGTCGGCATTGCGTTCTATGATGCCTGGTGGTCGATCGAGGAATTCGTGATCGATCGCTACGGCCTGTGGCGTTACATGCCTTACTACCGCGTGAGCGATCCATGTGTATGGGATCTTGCGGTCGCTCTGCTCATCATCGTCGGACTCTGGCGGCTAGCGCGGCAGCGCGGGGAAACGGCTTCCGTCACGCCGCGCGCCTGAAGTGCTGGAGGCGGGGCTGCAGATGGTCGGCAAACTGCCGCTGAAGCGCGGCCAGGCTAGACTCGCAACAAGTACAATCTAAGCGGCGCCGTTCAGTCCTGCAGGGAGCTTTCGGTGGTTGACCCAAAGCGTCTCTCGTTCCTGTTCGACCTGTGGGTGTTGCGGATCCTGCGAGGCATCATGGCGCTCGGCATCGCTGCAGCCATGTTGATCCTGGTGCTGCTGGTGGTTCGCGGGGTGCCGGCGTACAGATAGACAGCCGGCGTACATCCGGTGGGCACAAGCGTGTTGCTCACTTGACCCTGGATGTTGCCCACTGAGGTGTTGTCGACGAGGCGCTCCACCGGCTTGAGCGTGCATGCGGGCGCCTGACCGCAACATCCTCGTCTCCCTCGTGCGCCGTCCTGGACGCGGTGTTATTGCTGGGAATTTAGAACCCGGAGGCATGAATGACTGCTGAACCCGTCAGCCGGGCCAAACCGTGAACCGGGTCAACGTAAAGCACGACGAGTGCGCCAGACTAAATATGTTATGAGCATCCTCGCCGTGGTTGGGCTGATGGTCCTTACGCTGGCGGCGGCGTACGCGTTGTGGTCGCTGCTGCTGCGTGCCGAGCAGCTCTATACGCAGCTTGAACGCCATGGGCAGACGGCGGCCGATGTTGCTGGAATCGCCTTCCTCGCGCTCGCCGCCATGATCGTTTTCGGTGCCTCGGCCGCGCTGCTCTTCGAGGCACACCAGCTGATCGTGTTCTTCTGAAGAGATTGTGGTGGCCGTCGCCCGGTCGTCCGTAGCTGGCGGGCGCTGGCACTCAAGCGCCGAAAAAATTCAGCTCGAGCAGCACCTGGTTCGGGTCGAGGACGAAGATCTGCCTGAGACCGATTGCGGTGACGAGGTTGATGCGATGGTCGAGACCACGCCTGACGAGTCGCGCGCGCAGCTCCTCGTACCCCGAGCACCTGAGTGCCACGTGATGCAGCGCCCCGGTCGGCCCGGCGCGGACCTCGCGCTCGTAGGCGCGCGCGCAGTCGAGGCTGTTGAGGTGGATGACGGCACGGCCGGCGGCATCGTACATCCAGCGCGCATTCTCGTGCGTCAGCGGCGGCGGGCCATCGCGCGGCTCGAGGCCGAAGAGCTCCGTATAGAAGCGGACACTGCCCTCGAGATCCGCGGTGATGACGTTCACGTGATCGAGGGCCTCGACAGGCACGCTCACATCTCCTTCAGGCCCCGACGCTGCTTGCGGTAGCTCTCGCGGCGATTCTTCTCGAAATCGATGCGTTGCGGGTAGCCGGGATCGACCGGGTAGTCACGGAAGTCCTGCAGAATCTCCGCGAACACCTCGGCGAGCTCGTCCCGGAACTCCGGATGCGTGAAGATGTGGAAGCGGTCCTCGCGCATCGCCTCGAGTACGCGCGCCGCAATCACGTCCGGCTCCATGCCGAACTGGTGCACCTCCGCCAGGCGCTTCACGAACTCGGTGTTGACCGGCTTGGCTCCGGCCTTGAGCGCTTGCGGCCGGATCTCATCACTCGCGTAGATGTAGGACTTGACGAGCCCCGGACACAGCACCGAGACACCGATTCCGTGCGCTGCGAGGCTCGCGCGCAGGGATTCGGAAAGCCCGCGCACCGCGAACTTGGTGGCGTTGTAGATGCCGCAGGTGCCGGCGGCGAGTAAGCCGGCCATCGAGGCCGTATTGACCACGTAGCCGCGCGTACCGGCGCGGATCATGCGCGGCACGAAGGTCATGACGCCGTTGATCGGACCGTGCAGATTGACCCCCATGATCCAGTCCCAGTCGTCGTAGCTCGATTCCTCGACACTCTGAAACAGATTGACGCCCGCGTTGTTGAATAGCAGGCTCACGACGCCGAATTTCGCCTCGACCGCTTCCGCCGCACGCGCTAGCTCCGCTCGTGAGGACACGTCCACCTGCACGCCCATGGCGCGCGGGTTGTCGAGCGCTCTGAGCGCCGCGTCGATATGCGCCTGGCGAATGTCGGCGATGGCGACGTTACACCCCTGCGCGAGCAGTGCACGCACCAGGCCGATACCGACGCCATTGGCGCCACCGGTGACGAAGGCCGTGCGGCCTGTAAAGTCCCTCATGTCCTGCCTCGCTTCTTCTGGCGGGCCGCTTCGGCCGCGTGGATCGGATTGCGGAACAGAAAGCTGAACGTGTGTTTGTACTCTGCGTTCTCGGGCAGGTCGGGCACCGCGGCGCACATCGCCTGCGCCCGATCCTCGACACCCTGG
>Ga0210408_10001460_pt1 | contig 24816 bp, 21 predicted proteins | sample IncBWH4MmetaG_FD_155471 | JGI IMG/M metagenome (GOLD analysis project Ga0210408, IMG submission 155471) | Forest soil microbial communities from Barre Woods Harvard Forest LTER site, Petersham, Massachusetts, United States - Inc-BW-H-4-M | ecosystem: Environmental > Terrestrial > Soil >...
GCAGACGCCGGCGTAGCGGGCATTAATGATTTTGGGGTTGGCAAAGCCGATGGAAACATGGAAACCCGCCGGTCCATACTCCTGGAAATAGGCCGGCTCACCAATCTTGACGAAAGCATCGTGGGGATGCTGGCCGTCCAGGGTGTTGGTCTGGAGCCACTCTTCCCCATTCGCAATCCGCTGGGCTCCCGGGTAAGCCTGCACGGTGAGCTGCATTGGCATCACGTTATTGACGACTGCCTCGCCGGCCAGAGGGGACAGAGTTACTTCATCCGATTCGTACTTCGGGCAGGTCACGATCCTGCCCGTTAGGCCAGCCAGCGTCCCATCGCCCTTAGTGGTATTTGCAGTTATTTCGGCTGAAATCGGGCACGCATCGAGTCCTGTGGCCGGGTCGATGGTTCCTGCCAGGCTGTTCGACAAGGGCTGGTTAAACATGTCGTGGGTCATCTGGCCCTGAGCATCACCAAACTGACCCCTGACGTCCCAGAGGATGATTTCAAAACCGCCCAAGCCCGGCTCGTTGGTGGCGATGATGTCGATTCCACCACCGGCATCCTGTTCGCCGTTGAGCGGGAAGTCGTCCTCGAACACTTGCACGCTGAGCTTCCCTGGTGGGTACGGGCTGGCTTCTGTCAGCACCGTGACGGGGTTCCAGGTATTGGTGGCTGTATTCCAAGTAACCGGAGCGCCACCCATGCTATGGCCGCAAGTTGCAGAACCAGCAGCGACACAGGCGGCAGGATTACCCGCGTATCCAGCCGCAAACGGGTTGGCTGCGTCGCCCGGAAGGATTGAAAGGTAGTAGCGCTTCGGGTAGGGGGCGACCGTGGTTCCACAGGTAGGACTAGCAGGATTGGCGGTGGTGCCGAACCCGCAGCCTGGGTCAAGCGCGATCGCGCTTGGAAGCACGGCCGGCTCCCCGCCAGTGGTCGGATCAGGAGGCGCACAAACGCCATTGCCAACCTCGCAAGCCACCGGCACGCCGAGCAGGGTTTGCCCCGCTTCGCACGACAGCGAGCCCGTGCAGCCTTGCGCTACGAACTCCATGTGGCTGGTGTGGAAGTTCACCCCAAAGGTTGGAGGAACGCCGTTGGTCGCTGACCAGGTTGGGCAGCCAGGCCGCGGTGTCGTGGTGGTCGTCGTGCAGTTGGGATTGACGTAGAAGGTCTTGTCTTCCTCAATGATCCAGCGATAGTCAGTGAGGTTGATGTTGTTCTTCGGGTCCGTGACCGTAACCGCCAGATTGCTCGGGGCGGGGAAATTCAAGGTCACGGTGGCTGTACCGGTGTTCCCCTGCGTGTTCTTCGCCGTGTAGGTAAATTGGTACACGCCCGCAGTAGGAACAGTCGCGATGAACCCGCCGTTCGGTTGTATGGTGAGCGTCCCGCCTGTAAACGTTGGAGCAGGAGAGGTGACAACGCTGAGGAGATAGCCCCCGGGGTCCTTGTCAACCGAGAGGGGGCCAGGCGGTGGAATGTTTATGTATGTAGCCGCTTTCGCTGTGTACGTGACGTTGCTCATGCTGATCCCGGCGGTGTCCGTCGCCGCTGAACCCAGGGTCACCTTCGCGCAAACCGTAGTCGTATCATTTGCGCAATACGTGAAAGTATCCGCCGTAGTACCAACATTGGGGGTATACGTAAACGTCCCGTTCGTATTAAGGACCACGGTGCCACCGGTCGGCTCGACCGACACCTGCACGCCGTAAACAAGACTGTCATTGGCGATGACACCCTTAGACACATCCGATACGACGACGGGCGTGCATGGGGCCGCCGCGCAGGAAACCACCGAGTTGTAGGTATCCGCTCTGGCTACTGGAGTACCTGCGATGCCAGAGCCGAAGGTTGGCAGTCCGGCGCCATTGATGCTGATGTAAGCCAGCATCCCGGCGTCGCGCTCGGAAGAGTTACCCGATAGGCTCAACTGGCGATCGTATACCGGAAGGGCCGGGGACGTGGTACTGGTCGGCGCGTTGATCATTACATCAAAAGTCTTGCCCGCAGCCATAAAAACATCGGTCTGCACGCGTGGGGCGGGCCCAGTTGTGATGGGGCCCGGGACGGGGTTACCATCTTCCGCGATCAACGTGAACCCGGTAACCGCACCAGTAGCGGGGGATGTCTGTGCTCCACCAAGCCACCCCGTGGTTTGCGATCCCACGATCGCAGGCACGTGCATACGCAAGCCGGCATTTACCATACGCACCATGACCATTCCGGATACGCTCGTGGCAGGAGAAACCGGGAACAGCGAGGCTGAGGTGTTGGTCTTGTTGAACGCAATGCCGTTAATGAGGTAATAGAACGGCGTGTAATTCACCGCCGGCGGATAGCACTGGTGGTACGTTGGCGAACTGGGATTGCCACAACCGGGTGTGTTGTTGCCGGCTGGGCCGGGTGAGATCGTCGAACCCAAGCCGGACCATACCATGGTCTCGCTGAAGCCGGCGGTGTTGACGGCGATGTTGACGTTATTATTTTGTACCGGATCGATTTCGCTGAACTCCAGCGGGATCTCTGCGTTATATTGCACCGCCGGAACCGAGCCGGCCGCGGGGTAAGCGGTACCGGCTGGGGTAGTCCCAGTTGGCACGGTGGTGACCACCAGCATTCCGATCAATCCCATGGGGACCTGGATGGAAGGATGAGTGCCGGACTCGAGTAGGTAGGTGCCCGGTCGCAGGTTGGCCCATGTCAGCGCTGTTGGGGCGGTCGTCGATCCGACTGCCACTGCCGCCACTTCCGCGCCAAAGGACCGAACGCGTTGCCCCTGCACTGGCGGCACGCCCGGATTTATGGGGGGGACCCCCGCGATGGGCCAAGTGACATTCGCTTGGGCGTTGGCGTGACTCGGGCTCGCAACGTAAGTCCCGCCAGCTCCGAGGCCGCCACCGACCTGACCCACAATCATCATCGACGTCGGGATACTATTTGCAGCCGAGGAGCCCGGCGGAGTAAACACGAGATTATTCGTAAGATTGATGGTCAAGCCCTGACCCGTGGGAACGGTAATCACCACGGGGGACCAAGCTGGCCCCGCTGAGGCAGTCGCCGTCGTACCACTGGTAGGGGCAGTAATGGTGACTGCGGGCGCGGAGCTATACCCAGAACCGGCGCTGGTGAGCGAGATGCTAACCACTTGGCCGTTTGCGATCGTGGCGACTGCGGTCGCCGTCGTTCCAGCAGTAGGGGGGGCGATGGTAACGGTGGGCGCAGATGTGTAGCCTGACCCTCCATTGATCACGGCAACGGAGCCGAGTGCGCCCATCGCCGCCGGGGATGCTGGGCCGCTCAGGTAGGCGCAAGTCGCGGTCGAGCCGGTCACAGTCGCTCCGCAACTATAGCCCCACATCGGTACCCCGTTGCCATCAGGCAGGGTTATTCCGGCAGGCCCGGCGGTCAAATTAATCTGCTGCTGGCCGAAGCCCATAACAACCGTGAAGAGAAGGAACCCGCTCACAAGAATTGCGGCCTTCGCGCTCGCCTTAAGTTTGAAATCGTTGATCCGAATCATGGTCATGCCTCTCAGTCGGTCCGTCATGGACAAAAAAACCTCACATATCCTTCTAGGTCAGAACCTTGTGCTATTTTTAGGGGAGCTAAGTATCTGCAGTGCTCAAATCAACTGCTCACAAGCCCTCGTCGATCACGAATTCTCGTGAATCCACCAGCAGCATCATCAGCATGCCGCCGGGGAACACGTTGTTGGTCGTAATCTCGCGCTCGTTGTGCGAGTGCCACATAAACGCCCAGCCACGCTCGTTTTGGGGGTTGGCCTGCATGTTGGAGGGCAGCAAAGTGGTGCAGCCGGCGTTCCTGGTGGTATCGCAGCCAGGCGCCGTCGCGCGCAGGCTCGCGTCCGGTCCCAAATACGGAGTACCGCCGTACCAGGCGCCGTTGGTCAGAATGTTCGGATCAGGCAGAGTGGCTGGGCCGCCTGACGCAACGTCACCGAACGGCGCCACTTGCAAAGGCTTGTTATGGTCCTGACACCACTCGTAGTAGTTGACCGTGTTGACCGGTGCCGGCGGAGTGCTGTTAACGGTATAGTAACCGTTCGCATCCGGATAGCAGGGCAGCGAGGCTAGACTATCCGTCGGAAACGGATTCTGGTTGGTGGCGGTGGGATTCGCTCCGGCGGCAGCGGGATGGTGACCGTACGGGTCCCAGTTCAGTCCTCTGCCCGTGAAGTAGAAAATCCCGTCAAACGCCTGGCCCGGTGTCGTGTCGGTGTTGAACATCAGAATACCGGCCAAGTTCGCAGCGGGGTTGGTCGGGCTGAGAATCATGTTCCCATCTCGCGCCAGGATGCGCACGTGGTTGGCGTGCTCGTGGAAGGGATGTTGCCACCGACCTTGCCCGATGGTGCGAACCAACAGAAGCTCGCCAGGATGCGTGTGCGGATTACCGTTGTAGGGCTGGTGCGGATATTCGGCAGCATAGTTGGGGTCCATGAGGTCGGGCATGGAGCGCCCGTTAATGATGAAGTAGGCGGGATGGTATGGCTCGGTTTGTACGTTGAGACTACATGCGGGATTGCCCGGGGTAGTGCAGACGCCGCTGGAAACTGTCGCCGCGACCTGCGTCTGTGCCTGGTGATGAATCCTGGAATCCATCTCGGCCCACTGGAACAGGTATTCGCGGTCGTAGCAGCTCCCGGGGTGGTCGTAGGCAGCCTTCGACAGCGTGAAATCCGGTTCACCCCAAGCCGCTTTCACCTGCAAGTTCGCGGCATGGAGCCCAGTTGTACAGGCCGAGGGGACATTGGCTGGGAGCACAATGATGGCGCCGTACAGACCCATTTCGACTTGGAGATCGCCTTGCGTTCCGCTGTAATACGCATGCGTCCCTGCCTGTGAAGCAACGAAGGTGTAGGTCACCGTGCCGCCCGGGGCCGCTTCTTGCGTCAGCAGACCGGTTACACCGCCCGTCGCGGTTACCTGGAAGCTCGGAAACAGAATCGACGTGTTGCCGGCCGCTGCGGGCAAATTGTTAGTCAGTTGCACCGTGACTGTCTGCCCTTCAGTGACGATCAGGGTCGGGCCGGGAACCTGCATAGTGGGGCAAGTGGCGCCGCTAATCGCCGCGGGTAGAAAGGTCGGGGTAAAGCCTGTCGCGCAGCCGTACCCCCAGGAGTAAACCGCTTCCCCGTCCGGTTGGTTGAGATAAGCCTCTTGGGCCGTCAACAAGAAGGTCCCGACTGTGGTAATGCCCGGAGCCGCAGCGAAAGCGGCCGGTGTAAGAAACAGAGTTACTGCCACCATCAGCGCCAGGAGCAGGTGTGTCCCGGAGATCTCGTTTTTCATGTTCATCGCCCTCATTGCCGCTCTCCTAGTTGTTGCAGGTGTTGCCGAATGTACTGCCGCCGGTCACACTCTTGCAGATATGGACCTCAGTCATCATTCCCCCGAAGTTTTCGGCGTCGTTTGACAGTCGGTCGAGATCGGGCTCATAGAGGTAGTACACTTGGCCCGCCTGAAACGTGGTCGTGTCGCTGGCATCCAGAATCACGTCGTTGGACTCACCGCCACCCAAGGTGATCGAGTTAGCCCAATATTCCGTGTTGTTCCCCGCCTGGTCCCGCAACAGCTTGGCGTTCCACCCGACAACGTGCATGGGAACACCCAGCGTCTGGAGCGTGAAATATTCCGCAACGGAAAGGTTCACCAGGCGCAGAGCCGCCTTGCCTCCCACCGGAATGTTGATGATGGCCGGCAGCGGCTGCGAGTAATGCATTTGGCCATCACTAGAGACCGTGGCTTGAGGACCCGGCGGCGCAATTGTGCCCGTCGTTTGGCCTCCGGTCTGGCCGACCGTGTCCGGGTAGCTTCGCCCGTTCAGCAGGAAGTACTTGTCCTTCATGTCCACAAACATTTCCGGGTTGAACGTCATGCCCACAAAATGGAAGTTTGGGTCAAAGCCGTGCATCTGAATGGGGTACTCGACGTCGTAACAAGTGGAACCGTCACCGTCGTTGTAGACGTAGTTCGGAGTCAGGCCGGAAGTTGTGAGTGCCGAGTTGCTGCAAAGGCTGCCAGCTGCTGCCCGCGTGGCGCCGGTGTTGACGGCTGGAGTGTATGCGGAACAAAGGATATCAGCGAGGGGATTGCAGGCCGTGCGCGGGTCTGCTACTACCCCGTTGGGCTCAGCTATTCCATTCTGGTATCCGAGATATGTATAGAGGTCCCCACCGGACGGGACTCGGTCCTGCCGAGGTCTTACATACAGCTGCCCCACCATGCCCATCTGTAAGTGCTCGGGCGGAGTGATGTGGCAGTGCCAGAAGTATGTCCCGGCATCCGGCGCCAGATAGTAATAAGTGAAGCTGCCGCCGATGTTGATAGCCACCGAAGCGTCAGGCACGCCGTCATAGAACGACGAAGCGTTGGGATAGCCGTGGAAGTGGACAGTGTGCTGCTCGAATAAGTCCGGGCGCATGATCATGCCCACGTTGGTGAGGGTAAGGAAGAACTCGTCGTCCTCATCGAACGCAATCAGGGGCGCCGGAATATTGCCGTTCATCACCCCAACATCAATGATCTGACGGGGATCGACGTGGCCATCGAGGCAGGGGGTGGTGCAGCTACCGCTGGCGATCGCATCGAGGTCGGGATTCAGCCCCACGGCGCCGTTATATCCGAACGCCCCAAGCGTGCCGGGCGAGGCGCCATTGGTCGCCCCATCGGTGGTGGCGGGGTCTCCGCGCAGCAGCGCGCCCGAATACACGGTATTAAAAACATTCGGGAACTCTGTACCCGGCCGGCCGGCGGCGATGTCGGCGAGCCCCGAGAGCGGCCCGAATGAAAACATGTACGTCTGCGTGCCGTCGGCCATCGTCGAGTAACCGTCGCCGCCCGAAATCTGCTGGCACTTGATCGCGCCGTTCGCGTTCGTACTCGGCGTTACATATCCAGCGGAGCCGGTCGTGAATTGCGTTGGACCGTTGTAGGCAGGTTCGCCCTGCGCTGACGTTACCGCTGTCGGGTGCGTGATGGTGGCGGTCGGACACTGGACCCGGAACGATTGGGCACGTGCCTCTTGCGTCTCAACCATGGCGACTAGAAACAGTGCAAAAATACACATTGCGAGCTTCATAACCACGACACCTCCAGGTCCTTATCTGAATCGCAAACTCTCTCATTCCCCGCAACCTCGTCACCCTTCGACAGCTGCCGCTTTTTGGCTGCCCGTTCTCATCGGGAACGGGAGCCAGCAAACAGGCAGTGTTCCTCCAGGCCTACACAGTAACGGGGACGGCAGAACTTTCTCGCAGCCGCTGCTGATAAAGCGCTCGTCGTGCGTGATGAGTGATCCCCATGAAACCACGTCCCATAAAGCACGTACGACCGGCGGAGGAATGACACTGGGGACACTCGACGGATAGTTCTGGATGTCCGCTGTGCAGGCCACGTCGTGCCTGTGCGGAATTGGTGCGGTGCAGCATCTGCGGACGACCAATCATTTCCTGCCTCCGTCAATGACTTCATCGCTCTGAGCGACTTCAACGGCGCTTCTTTGTCCTGCCGTTTCTAGTCTCCAGCGTCGACAGCGTAGAGTCTTTGGCGATCTGACAGATTGCGCCGGAGCAACTAACTGCTCCTACACATCAAATTTGATCTTATTAACATCTAGGCACACTTATCCCCGGACCTAACACCGTCATTGATAACTGCGTGTTGGATGGGGCAACGTTGCGACGTTACTATCTTATGGATACAACAACGTATAGCAGTTACACCCCATCGCTCCATGCATTGTTAACTCTTAACAATGACGATCCACCACACCTCTTAGGCCTCTCACGGACGACTAGCGCAGTCATATCTATTGGTAGAGCCGAAATGGTGGATATGATTCAGCTCGTGCGCGCAGCCTTGTGTGGCCGCAGACGTAACATATCCACTGGAGAATTCTGAGGATAAGGCGCAGGTAACGATACAAATATGTGCCTAGGACGGGTTTGCGGTTAGGCGTCGACTTTATATCCGCGTCCTGTGACAGTGGTGATAATCACAGGGTGGCTGGGATCTTCCTCAAGCTTTTGTCTCAGGGAAAATATGTGCACGTCGACAGTACGGCTGTAGCTGTCGACAGTGTAGCCCCACACAGCGCGGAGAAGTTCTCGTCTGGGAATGGCTTGCCCGGAACGCTCGAGTAGGTAGCATAACAATTCGAATTCTCGGTCGGTAAGGTCGACAGGTTTTCCATCGCGGGTAACTTTGCGTCGGGGCACATCGACTCGCAGAGTGCCCACCTCACGAACCGGCCGCCCGGTGTGGGCCGGGCGGCGACGCAACAGGGATTCGACGCGCGCGCTTAATTCTTCCGCCTCAAACGGTTTAGTCATGTAATCGTCGCCGCCCAACTTCAGGCCGATGATTTTGTCGAGCAATGAAGTTTTGGCAGTGAGAAACATGATGGGAATTGCCAGTCCTGATTGTCGGAGGTCTCTGCATAGGTCGAAGCCATTGTTATATGGCAGCATCACATCGACGATGAGTAGATCGAACGGAGACACGTTGAGCTTCTCTATCGCCTCCTCGGCGTCCTTGGCGATATCAACCGCATAGTGCTCCCCCTCAAGCCGATCACAAAGTGTCGTTCTGAGAGCGCTGTCATCCTCGACAATCAAAATGTTGGCTTTCATCGCAACGTCAAGACCTCCCGTGGATCATTGCTGTTTCGAAGGACCGAATACTGCGCTACCTGCAAGTGCAAAATAAAAGAACTGCCTTCTCCTACCCTGCTGGTCACTGATAATCTCCCATGCATTTCGTTGACGATATGCGTTACCACGGAAAGCCCCAGGCCGCTGCCGTGAATCTGTGCCGCAATTGCGCGTGAGCCTCGATAGAAGGGCTCACAAATGTGCGGCAATTCGGAAGGTGTGATGCCGACTCCATGATCGGCCACCGTTATCCTGATCCCAGCTTGAGGATTGCCAGGCTCCTCCAGTTCGGCTGAGATACCGATCCATCTGCTCTCGCCACTGTACTTGACCGCGTTTTCAATCAAGTTCCGCAAGCATCGCACTAGCGCTTGTCGGTCCGCGAGGACGGGAGGCAAATCCTCGTCGATCCGGAGCTCAACATCGAACCCGTCCGCTGCGAGGATGATGAGTGTTGTTCTGCGCAGGCCGTCCATCACATCGTTGATGGTCACGGCCGTCAGTTGATATTTCTTCTTGCCGTCTTTCATCGCCGTAAACAATAAGATTTGATCGACAAGGTCAACTAACTGGCGAGCTTGAGTGGTAATGAGAGATCCGTAGTGAGACCGAACGGGCGCAAATCCGTCGGTAAGGTTCTGGCCGGCAGCAAGAATTGCCGCAAGCGGAGTACGGAGTTCGTGGGAAATGGAGGCTACAAAATCCATCTGCATGGCTGCCAAGCCCCGCAAGCGCCGAGTCGTGATCAAAACCAGGAACATACTGGTGCCGAGAAGCAGGAGAACCGCAGCACCTGCAAAAAGATTAGCGCGCCATGCTCTAGTGATGGACGCGTCCACCGCACCAGTCCGATGTTTTAGAAACAAGACCCAGTGTTTCGTTTCAGGGTCGTGCTCAATCACCGGAAACCAAACGGGTGCCGAAAAGCTGCGCCATTCCTCACCACGGAGCGACTCTCTACTCTTTATGATCTGCCAAAAACTCTCTTCGGTACTTTCGGGCGGAGGCCCGAAGATAGTCATCACTGAATCGGAGGAGCCGATATCTGGAGTCCTGAATCCGGGATCGGAGGAATAGAGCAAGCGCGACGTTTTTCCGACGGCGACTACCGCCAATTTGTATTCCAGCTCTTGACCGTCCGCAAAATAACGCTGAGCAAGGTCGGGCAGAAGTTTGTCTTGGATCGTGTCTCGGTTCAGCACCACCACCAGCCAATCGACTGGTTCCTCCTGGCTTGGATTGCTGTGAGGGTGGTGCAAAATAGGATGGACGATAGCCGGGATGCTCTCGTCGAATTGCCAACCAGTAATCACATTCGGTCGCGACTGCTGGCTCGGAGAGGACTGTGAATCGTCGGATCGTATCGTTTGCGGTGACGGGTCCAATTCCCAGGCTCGCAATGCCACGCGTAGGTTGGCTGAGCGTCCCAAGAGACGAGCCAGGAGCACCTTTAATTCTGGAGGCTTTGTGGATTTCTCAATCCTGTCGGCATCTGTGTTCAGGCGCAGTAAGCGATCATCTGCCCTGCGACTTGTCTCGTAAATGTAAACGTCTCTGACCACATCCGGGTTTGAGTAAAGATTCTCCACGAAACCCGAGGCGGTGGCTGCATGCCTCCATTCCTCGTAGCGTCGCAGGTAGTCATCCCAGCGAGCGTTGGCGCCGGAGTCCGGACCCACCTCAAGAGCTATACAAATAGTAGAAAATTCGCGGTAGAGATTCAGATGCCACTTCATCACTACCGACTCCAACTTTGCTCCCACACCAAGTTCGGCTGCCTGCTTGATTTGCATGTTCCAGCGGTACTGGAACAAGGCCACAAGAACCAGCAGTATTGCAATTCCGGATAAAGTTGCAATCCAAATGAAATGGGATACGCGCCTCGAAGTGAGGCCGGCGATCCGAACGGTCTTGAAGATGCTTTTCATCATTACGACATCGACCCGACACAAATTCTCAGCTACCCACTAGCAATTCTGAGATCGGGATTACAGCCCGGATCGAGAGACGGACACTTCCCTCGGGGGTCGCGTCAGCCACTTGGCGCACAAGGGAGGACTGGAGCAAAGTGTGCCAGCGCCAGTCGACGATTGCAATAAGAAAATCATGCTAAGCGCACGTTGTTAAGTCACTCGTTAAGTCACTTAACATTGGAATGCCAGCCTTAACAACGCGTCACCCGTCAGCGATTCATAGCGCCGGGAATGACTCATCGAGAAGATAATCGTCGCGGCCCAAGTCGCGTTCGCGCAACTTCCTCGTCAGGTAGGCCTTGTGCTGCTCGCATGGGCTCGTCGATCGTTCGATTGTGACATTTGCGTTTCTTGGTCTAGTGATCGCAGCCTAAATAAACCCGGATGGTCCATCTGCGGTCGCCTCGTGCCGATGATCTGGCTATCTTTGCGACCCATAGAGTCTTCCTCCTTGGCTCGAAAAGAGAAGCACACTTCCTGCGCACTGTTTGGGCCGCAAGCCTGACATTCATCAGCTGATTGGAGGAAAGACGTGTGATCGGCCGTCACTCGTTCCGAATCATTCAAGATGGAAATCCAATCTCAGAACTACATCCTCTTGTTAACTGAGCCGGAGAACGACTGATCAGCAATCAGGAGTAGTCTGGTTCTCCCGCCGACTCAAAGGCTTTTCATGGCGGTGAGGGTTCAATGACAAAGGCAGGGGATTGCATGGAAGCTGGTCTCGGGCTATCTTCTCCACTCATGGGCGGTCGCAGAAAGCCAGAGGGAAGCTCGCGCGAGGTGTTTAAGAACCTTGCTAATCGTGGCGTTCCCCTGGAAAACTACGGAACCATCAAGAAGATCGTCGCCTTCGACCTACCGGTATGGAGGCTCTTTTTTTCACGACAATTTGAGCGCAGAACAATCGCGCAGGTGCTCCAACAGATAGAGCGGTGGAAAGCTCTCCTCCTCAAAGACTTTCTTCTATTACCAAACCAGAAAGTCGAACTTGCGAAGTGGATTGTGGGGGCTGAGACTATGGCATGGCAGGCACTCATACAAGCTAATCTTCCTCAGATCGGCGCCTGGAAACTCAGGTTGAGTTTTGTCCCAACCGGACAGGATGACTGCGGGCCCGTATATACCTTTCCCGGCCAGCGCATTTCGGCGTTTAATCAGAAGACCAAAGAGGCACGGGAGGTCCTCATTCCAGCTGAAGAGTTTAACGATCCCGCCCGATATGGGCACGCTTATAGAAAGGCCTTTGAGACTCTGGGAATCTGGGACCTTCTCTGGAAGGGCTCGGCTGGTCGGGGCCTGACATCGGCGCGGAAGCCACAAGGCTGGCCGGTTTTCACTCACATCGTGATCCCTCAGCTGTATGAGTACCTGATCCCTTATTATAAAACGCCAGGTTATTATTCAAACAGAATTGACTCTCCCGGGCCTCGAAGGCCCGCACGCTTCCCTGGAGAGCTACTTCAGGACATGCTTGAGATTCTGCGCATGGAGCATCCTCACGTGTTTGCGCAAACTACGGTCCCTCAACTCAAGGGCGTTATCCAAAAACACCTTGACCGAAAAGATGAAAGTACTAAGTCGACGCTTTAGGCGCCGACACCTCAACATAGTACTTTCGGGACAGTAATGGGCGGTGACACGCATACTTTCCTCGGCTCCCGGATTTCGTACGAAAACGTACTTTTTCCGAAAGAAACACACAATGGCCGAGAAAAAATACTTCAGTCTTCCAGCGGCTGCTCGGGAACTTGGAGTCTCGACTGACGTGCTGCGGCAACAATATCGAGTTGGCCTCATACCCGCAATCAAGACGCCTGGGGGACAGCCGAGGTTCACTGCTGAAACCATCGAAGCGATCAAACGAAATGGGTGGCCGCAAGCAGCCCACTCGGAAAACGAAATCGAAGGCATCCAAAGCCCAGCCCCGCGGGAGGGGGTCAGTGACCATGAATTTTCCAATTTTATGGAGCATCCTCCCCTAATCAACGAGGAAGAGTTCGATTCCCGCGCGATGCAAATGGAGGAGGCGCGCCGCCGGGAGTCAGAACAGCTCAGAAAGCAGCGGCTCTTGTTCCATTTCCGTCGGAAATGGATCGATGACACATGCCGACTACTTCCATATTGGCTCACTCCTGAGCAGGTCTCCGAAGTGTCACGACAGATCGAGAGTGAGATCAAAGAGCGAACTCTTGAGGACGAACCCCAGATGCCAGCGCTTTGCAGGGAACTCCTTCGTTTAGTGCTGCTGCCTTTGAATCGTCGACGCGAGATGACTCACATTCGCGATGCGGCTCTCAATCGAGCCCTTGCCAAGATCCCACATGATGCGACGGATAGCGAGGAGATACGGGTTCAAGCGCTGGCCCGTAATGCAATTCAACAAACGAGCGAACAGGCCGATGGCGAGACATGTTTTGCCGCGGCCTGCCATGCGGTTGCCCCTGTCCTAGCAACCATTGAACTTCGTCGACAACGCGAGAAGTCACGGGCCTGGGCGTTGCAAAAGTTGCCTCGACAGGCGAATGAAAAAGAGCAACGCGAGAGCAGGGCCGCCATAAACAGAGTAATCGAACAGATGAGCGGCGGAGAAGATGAAGTGGAGGTCCGCGACAAGCTTGACGAAGCGCTCGAACCTGTCTTAACTGCGATTCCTAAGCGCATCGAGGAAGAACATCGCCGTCAGCGGATCAACGCCCTCCTGGGTTCAGCGAAACTTCATGTCGGCACCTATCTAAACGCGCTTTACAACGCAGGAGAACTGGACTACGAGGCCATCTGCGATTGGGAATGGCGTCGAGAATTGGAGGGAATTGTGGACGCCGAACTCAAGAATGAACTCAGGAGCGACGAAACTAGCACGGAGCTCATAGAGCTGGTCGAGGAAATTCTGGAAGTTCAACTGCAGAGCGCGGACGATGACGAACGGGGATGAGGGCCAAACTTTTCGGTCCAGCTCGTACACAAGCCCGCACAAAGTGCAACCTCGGAAGGAGGACAGATGGACGCGAGCTGCAAGAACGTTTTGGACATCGGCGACATCGCGGAATTATTTAACTGCAGCCGCGAGAAGGTCAAGCGAATGGCACGCTCGGGGGAGCTGCCGGCTTTCAAGTTCGGGAAGCGCTGGTACGTCTTGCGAAATGACCTTGAGCGCTTCCTGTCCGATAAGGTAGAGTCGAGTCGTCACCTGCGCCGCATTCAGGAGGTTTCACCATGAACCAATTGAAGCGGCGTTCGAAATATCAGTATGGAACGCTCACTCTAGAAACTCGCGCGCGAGGTCCAGCCGTATGGACGTATCGCTATTTCGACTGCGTCAACGGCCGGAAGCGCCGGCGCAGGGTCATCGTGGGAACGGTGGAACAGTACCGAGCTCGCGCTATGGCCGAGCGCGCGTGCGAACACCTTCGACTAACTGCCAACACCGAGCTTCTCAACCCGCAAAACCCAACGATGGGCGCGTTGATCGAGCGCTACGCGGAGCAAGTGCTTCGGCCTTGCATCGATATCCCTGTGGGTGGCGTGCAGAACAGTGGAGCTCGGATCTCGTTTCACTGCGCCAAGTCCTACAACTCGGTGCTCAACAACTGGGTCCGTCCACGATGGGAGAGCTACCGGGTAAGGGACTTCGACCATCCAACCATGCGTGCTGCCATCGAGGTTTGGTTGCAATCGCTGTGGCGCTCGCAAATGAACCCCAAGGGACTCGCGCCGAAAACGGTCCGTTCCATCTACAACGTGATGAAACTCACGTTCAAATTCGGCGTCAAGTGGGGCTATCTGAGCGAAAACCCAATGGCAGAGAAGCGCGTCGAGTTGCCGCGCGGCTCTACCAAACGGATCAAGGAACCCGTGCAGTTGACGCCTACTCAGTTCTTCTCGCTTCTGACTCGGCTCGGCTTGCGCGAAAAGCTGGCCGTCGCATTAGCTGGTTGGTTGGGAACGCGCGTCAGCGAAGCATTTGGCTTAAAGTGGCAGGATCTCAACTTGAACGAAGGCGTCGTCTCCTTTCAACGCGGCTTCGTTCAGGGGCGCATCACGCCACTCAAAACCGAGGCCTCACGCGCGAACCTTCCGCTCCCACCGGAGTTGCTGGAACTGCTTTGCCGGTGGCACTCGACAACACAGTATGGCGCCGCGGACGACTGGGTCTTTGCCTCACCTTACACGGCCGGCCTCCGTCCATTCTGGCCGGAGCAAGTGCTGAGGACTCACATCAAGCCCGTCGCGATGGCTGCTGGTCTGCCCAGTATCGGCTGGCACAGTTTCCGTCACACCGTGAGCGCCTGGGGCAAGGAAGCGGGACTCGAACTGGAGGACGTGAAGACACTCCTCCGTCACGAGGACATTGCGACCACCTCAAATGTGTATGGCGATTTGACCATGGGGGCCAAGCGGCGAATTCAACAGCGACTCGTAGAGTTCGTCAAGCGTGGGGCTCAAGACGAAGCCGCGCAACGTCCGCAGACTCCCGTCACGATTCAGTAACCTTACGTGACCCTTATCTGACCCAAATTCATTTCGCGGATTTTCTCGAAGTCCAAGAAAAGAATGGCTCCTCAGGTAGGACTCGAACCTACAACCCTCCGGTTAACAGCCGGATGCTCTGCCATTGAGCTACTGAGGAGTGTGGCGGCGGGCGCTGACGGCCTGCCTGACTGACCTCATCATTCTAGCATTTTGGGGCGGCTCGCGGAAGCGCCCTTCCCGGTTGGCGTTCTCACTTTCTGGTACGCTTTTTCTGAGGTGTACATGTCTGGAGGACGTTTCCTCGTGGCTCTTTGCTCTCTTTATTATTATTCATTGCTGGTCGCGGCGGCAGCAGTCTATGCCGGAGATTCCCAGTCCGCCGATACGCCTGCGGCCGCTCCTGCCGCGCCTCCAAAGGCTCAGCCCAAGCCGATTGTCGATATCTATCACGGCACAAAAGTCGTGGACAACTATCGCTGGCTGGAAGATGGCAATTCTCCGGAGACGCAGAAGTGGGTGGCTGACGAGATGGCCTACACGCGGGCGCTGCTCGATCCTCTGCCCGGGCGCGATGCCATTCACAAGCGCCTGACCGAGTTGCTTTCGATCGGAAGCATCACTGCCCCGGCCATCGCGGGCAAACACTACTTTTACACGAAGCGGGAGGGGATGCAGAACCAGCCGGTCCTTTATGTACGCGATGGCATGAACGGGCCCGACCGCATTCTTGTGGACGCCAACCAGCTTGCCGCTGACGGAACTGTCGCTCTCGACTGGTTCCAGCCCTCGGATAACGGCAAGTACGTAGCCTATGGCACGTCGCAGAGCGGTTCGGAAATGTCGACGCTGTACATTGTCGAGACAAAAAGCGGAACCATTCTGCCCGACACCATCGAGCGAACGCGTGCCGCTTCCATTGCCTGGGTGCACGACAACTCCGGCTTTTACTACACGCGCTACCCGAAGAAAGGAGACGTTCCTGCCGGGCAGGAGATGTACAACCGGCATGTCTTCTTTCACGACCTCGGCACCGATCCCGAGACCGACGATCTCATCTTCGGCGAAGGACGCGATCCCGAAGACTGGCCCAGCGTCTTTCTCTCGAACGACGGCCGCTGGCTGCTGATCCACGTCTCGCAGGGATGGACCAAGTCGGAACTCTTCCTGATGGATACGCACGGGAAGAATCCTCCGTCGCGTCTGACTACCGGCAAGGATTTCAATTACGGAGCGGAAGTTTTCGACGGCAAGGTTTACATCACCACGAATGAAGACGCTCCGCGATATCGCCTGTTCGTGACCGATGCCGGCAACTTCGATCGTGAGGCGTGGAAGGAAATCATTCCGCAGAGTGATGCCGTATTGCAGAACGTCTCTGTCTACGCAGGCAAGCTCTTCGTGCAGTATGAGCAGAACGCAACTTCGCAGCTGAAGCTGTTCGACCTCGAAGGCAAGAAGATTAGTGATATTTCCCTTCCCAGCATCGGCACAGTTTTTGGAACAGGTGGGAAATGGAATCACGACGAGGCGTTCTTCGGTTTCCATTCCTTCACCGTGCCTCCGAGTATTTACCTCCTCGACCTGAAGCCGACAACTGTGAAAACACCTGGCCTTGAGGCGAATGCCGCCTTCATAAGTGCCCAATGGACCAAAGTTGATGCTCCCTCGATCGATCCTTCCGCCTACGAAGTAGCGCAGCAGTGGTACAAGTCGAAAGACGGCACGCGCGTCCCGATGTTCGTCGTGCATAAGAAAGGTCTCGAGAAGAACGGCCGCAATCCCACGCTGCTCACCGCCTATGGCGGATTCAACATCAGCCTGACGCCCAGCTTCAGCCGCACCGCCTATCTATGGATGGAGCACGGCGGCATCTTCGCCGTGGCCAACCTGCGCGGCGGCGCCGAGTTCGGCGAAGACTGGCACCGCGCCGGCATGCTCGACAAGAAGCAGAATGTTTTCGACGACATGATCGCCGCCGCCGAGCACCTCATCTCCGAAAAATATACCGACAAGAATCATCTCGCCATCCAGGGCGGATCGAACGGTGGCCTGCTGATGGGCGCCATGATGACCCAGCGTCCCGACCTGTTCCGCGCCGTCGTGTGCCAGGTCCCGCTGCTCGACATGCTGCGCTACCAGAATTTCCAGATCGCCAAACTCTGGATCCCCGAATACGGCACCGCGGACAATGCCGGGCAGTTCAAATGGCTCTACGCGTACTCGCCATATCAGCACGTGAAAGCAGGCGTGGAGTATCCCGCGATCCTGTTTATGACCGGAGATTTCGACACGCGCGTCGATCCCATGCACGCAAAGAAAATGGCAGCGTTGATGCAGGCGGAAGCAAAAAACGGTTCGAGCAAGACGCGCCCTATCCTCTTGCGGATTGAGAGCAAGGCTGGACATGGAGCCGGAAAGCCCGTGACGAAACAGATCGAAGAATTTACGGACGTGTATTCGTTCCTGTTCTCGCAGCTGGGAGTGAAGGAGTAGAGTGTCCCGCACAGAATGTAGGGACAGCCGCCTTCGGCTGTCCGGCGGCCCGGCCTTTCGGGCCGCGGGCATCTTGCCGGCGGCCCAAATTAATCGCTATTCGGAAGGATCTATGACACCAACATGGAAGGGTCTTCTAACCGTAACCATCCTGAGCTTCGCCCCCGTCCTAGCCTCCGCGCAATCCCCGGACTGGCGGACGCGTCTGAACGAAGAACTCCCCCTCCTCGGCCACCGCAACTGGATCGCCGTCGTCGATTCCGCCTATCCCTTGCAGACGAGCGCGGGCGTCGAGACTATCGAAACCAACGCCAATCAACTCGACGTGGTGAAGGCAGTCCTCGACCAGCTCAGCAAGGCGAAGCATGTGCGCCCCGTCATCCTCACCGATGCTGAACTCAAGGTTGTGCCTGAAGCGGACGCCGCAGGCGTCACCGCCTATCGCGAATCCCTGACCAGTCTTCTGGGAAAGACCGAAGCGCAATCACTCCCCCACGAAGAAATCATTTCCAAGCTCGACGAAGCCGGCAAGACGTTCCACGTCCTGGTTCTGAAAACGAACATGACGATTCCGTACACGTCAGTCTTCATCCGCCTGGAATGCGGCTACTGGAGCGCCGACGCGGAGAAGCGCCTGCGGGAAAAGATGGCGGGACGTTGAAGGTCAGAGGTCGAATGGATCAATGAAACGTTAGAATTCCCATGGGTGTCTGGAATACCCGCCGGTTTGCAACAACGCAAAGGATAGAGCAACTCGGCCACTTCACTGGTGTGGAATCTTCGTATGTTGAATCCGACATCTTACATGGACGAGACGGGACACTCCGATGACCGGCATTGGACTATGTAGGAATGGCCGGCTTCGTTGCGCCAAGGGGGACATGGAAAGTATTCGACGTTGCATGGGGCACCTGTTGCGAAATGCGGGCTTGAACGAACCGTTCCACATGAAGGAATTCGCCCATTCGCAGGGGCAGTTCAAGTCGTGGGCTCGGAGCCGTCCTTTACCGGACGCAACAGAGGGCGGTTGACCTTGTACCCCGTTTCTTTCTCCGCCAGAATCCGACTGGCGGAACGGGAATATTGTGTTTGCGGAAAATCTTTGCCAGACCAACGTCGGATAAGCCAAATTCCTTTGCGAGAGTCCGCATGGGAGTCGCCCAGACTTTTTCGTAAAGTTCAGCTCGAGTCAGGCGGATTCTTGTCTGGCTCATCTGTCGTCGTTATCGGCGGAATGAGTTGGTACCTGTCGTCAGACTTTGTTGCGGGACGTTTCAACGTTCGGAACACTTCGCAATCAAAGAAAGGCCCCAGGACCCCCTCAGCCACCCGTGCCGCGGGGAACCTAGCACGGGGTCTCCGAGGCCTTCCTGAATTGTTCGCAGGAGGGGTCAGGTTTGTATCAAACTCGCCAGGCTCTGTGCCATCGGGTGGCCGGCTCGCGCAATCGACGTAGCCTAGGCGAAAAACCGCCTAACTTGAAAATAGGCGAAAAAGCGCCTAATGTGCATTTAGGCGGGAAAGCGCCTAGACCGCGAGAGAACCCGAACATGGAAACGATTGCCCGAACTCCCCTTCAACTTGGGAACTACATTCGACAGCGGCGCCGCGAACTCGGCCAGGTTCAACTCTCGGATGTCACCGTTCTCGAATTGCTCATTGCGCCAGACATCAGTCGTGGAACGGCTCGTGCCTCGCTCAAGAGTCTGCGCCTGTCGTGACCCGACCTCGGATTCGCTACTCACGCAACACGTCACTGAGAAATGCCGTTTGACGAATGCCACGCTCATGTCGGATATTGAGATGGAATGGACGTTGAACGCATCATTGACGACATCGAGCAGCTACAGGAAATGTTCGAAGCGCCGGATATTAGGCCACTCAGCGCAAGCGATATCTCTGCTGCCAATCGAAGGCACGACGAAATGCTCGCGCACAGCCCTTGGTTTCGGCTCTGGAAGTGTTATGGGCTTTGCTGCCGATCTGAGGATCCGGTGATCCGACTGCCAGAATAGGAAGCTAAATCTCGGCAGGGATTCGAATATCCCCATTTCCTAAGTGTGCGCCCTCCAAGTTTGACCTTGCTCACGTGCGGAACACGAACACGACTTGAGCGCGACAGCCCAGAATTGCCTCGAAGCTTAGCGTTGCAGCGTGATTCCGCGTCCCAGCACGACGACATAGACGGATGTCAAAATCGCCGCGATACCTATCCAGAGGTAGCTTCGCGCAAGATTCTCGGACTTTCGGTTCGGGACCGTTCCTCGTGGAATGTAATATTGCAACCACAGAAGGCCGCTCTGACCACCTGCGGTTGCAGGCAGGGCGGATTGCCACAGCAGTTGAATTCCGAATGGATTCAGCAGCCCTGCTAGGCTCAGCAAAACAATGGCTGAGAAGTAGGGCAGTATGGTCAACTTTCGCATTCTTCTCTGCTGATCTCGCGGCACTCCCACATAACGCACGAACCCTATTCCCACGACGCGCACAGCGGCGTAGTATGCCGCCGCTCCTCCAACCACGAGCAGCGCCCGCAACAGCCAGTGCGGATGCAGCCCTGAAATTACTGCCGCCCAATCTCCAAAGTTGGTCACACCCGAAAAGAAAAAATACCCGGTTCCCGAAAACAAGTTGAATGCAAAAGTGATGAGCAGGAAGTACCGCAGAGACATCACCATGTTCTTGGCACTACGCAAGAACAACCAAAACACCAGAGCAGCAGCCAGATTAACCACTGTTCCACCAGCCTCGACCAGACGAGAGTCGAACGCACTTGACCACGCTACGGTCGTAAGTATTCCGGACTTTGCTCCGCTCAACATAGCGGTGAACCCGTGCCCGACGCCCTCGTGCAAGACGTTAGAAAAAATGGCAGCAACAATGCTAATCGCGCAAATCGTCTGGATGTGGTCAGTGCTCGGCTTTGCTTGCTCATTCTGCAAGAGTCCGGCAGAGGTCGAAGTCTCGGGCATCAGTTTCTCAGCAAAGGAATAGATTCTATTTCAATTCTGGAAGATGAGCGAGTCGTCCAAGAAGGCTCACGAAGAGCTATCGACCGATCACCGTCGTTGATGTTCATCAGTCTCTTACGCTCAGAACCGGGTGGGAGTTGCACCCGCTGAAGTCCAGCACCTTCTCACGGCGCACGAAGTAACCTCCTACGACCCACAGGACCGCCTTCCGTACCAGCACAGAGAGAACTGACGCAATCAGCGGCGCACGGCTCACAATGTCTTCAGGCACGACCGCCACCCACGAGCGGTTCCAGTCCCCTGACCGCGCGAGCACCAGTCATGTGGCGCGAGTCCTGGCCAGTGCACAGAGAGAAACTGCCTCGAAGGCAGACCTCGATAGTACACATTGAGGTGAAGGGCAACTGTCAGTTGCGAGGGATCGTGGCACTCGGACACAATACTTGAAAGAGTAGGAGTTAGTTGCGCAACAGTTCGATTCCACTACCGCTTCGGACTCGGCTCAGGTCGACATCAAATGGCCGTACTGGCCGTCGGCCTCATGCTACTTAGTTTGTGCTGCCCTGGGTCACGCAGCTTCGGGTCCCACCTGCGTCACGGAAGGGGCTAGCTGTGTTAGCACATCTGGCACAATTGGCAGAACGCAGTTCTTGAGTTTTTGTTTTGCTGGTTCGTGAGACAACGGCCTGCTTCGAATCCCTAATTGAGACCTACTCGAAAGGGCTAAGAGCTCCCGAAATCGCAGTTTCGCTTTGTAAAGTTGCGATTTCGAATTGCCTACGGAGCAACTAAGCATCTCGGCGATTTCCTGGTGCTCATAGCCCTCAACTTCATGAAGCAAAAACACGGTCCGGTACCCAGGAGGAAGCTCTTTCATGGCGCGGGCTAATGCAAGCCGGTCGATGCAGCCTGCCAGTTCCTTATCTCTGGTTCCGTATTCGCGCCGTCTTTTGTCGCCGTCGATGTTGCTCTGCGGTTCGTCCAGTGAAACCTGATTCAGCGAATTCTTGCGAAAGTGCATCAGGACCGTGTTGACCGCAATTCGGTGAAGCCACGTCGAAAAAGCTGAGTCTCCGCGAAATTTGTTGATCTTGCGGAATACGTGCAAGAACGTGTCTTGCGTGAGATCCTCCGCTTCCGCGGCATTGCTGGTCATGCGCAAACACACGCAGTAGATGCGCGACCTATTCGCCTGGAACAGGGCGCCAAACGCGTCCGCATCCCCTTCTTGTGCGCGTTTGATCAGATCAGAGCCTAGAGGAACCGGATCTGCAATCGCAGAGTCTATGTTCACGACAGCCTCCCTTGACGCGGTTTAATAGTTGGCTGATCTAACGAAGCGAGGTTTGCCGGATTCATGCTTGAGAGTAGAGGTGGAGTCAAGCAACGGTCTATCCTGTTCGGTCAGTATCAGATTCCAGTTGTTGCTGTACTGATGGGCGGCGGGGAAATCATTTTCAATGTGAATGGACGAGCGTTTGCCGAGGGAAGTCGGTCTTTCTTGTCACTGCTTGGGTTTGATTCTCTGGTCGTATTGTGTTTTTTCTGAACATTACATCAATGTGAATGAGGATTGAGAATCGCAGTGGCCGAAACGTAGTGAAAGACTTTCGGACAAATACACACTCGGCACGATAGACGCGCAGGCACTGCTCATTTATTCCTTAAGGCAGCCCCAACGCGAGGGGCAAGAAGGTAGGCGTTGGCTCGAACCTCCCTGTTTGTCACCAGCGCTTGCCTCCTTACTACAGCGATGGTCGTCGGCAATCGCGATGTTGTTTGCACCTCACGAGTCATAGCGGTTCATGATTTTCACACGGCCGGATCCGCCCTAGTCAAAGGAAACAATCCTTCTCCTCCCCGTGCTTGCCTTTTCGGCGACAGACGAGTCCCTTGAGCAATTTTGCTCAGACAGCGTCGGACTGACTTGATAAATTAGCTTGAGTTAGGGGAGGTTCTATGGGCACATTCCGCATTTTGCTGGCTGACGATCATCCAATATTCCGATTCGGTTTGTCATCGCTGCTTGGATCTCACGAAGGTTGGGAGGTCTGTGGAGAAGCGACTGACGGCCGGGATGTGTTAGAAAAGTACCGGCAATTGAAACCCGATCTTCTAATTCTGGATGTTTGTCTGCCTATATTGAATGGCCTGGACACGGCGCGGCAGATCCTGAAACTCAATCCCGCCCAGGCAATACTCATCCTCACTGCGGTGGACTCCGAGCATGTGATCCGAGACTGCCTGGAAGCGGGCGTTCGGGGCTGGGTTTTTAAATCCGATGGGACTACGGATTTGACGACCGCAGTTGAGGCTATTCAACAGCGAAAGAGCATCTTCAGTTCGCGAGTGTCGCATGTGATTATCGACGGGTACAAGCGCCATCGGGCGGATTCAAACGCCGCCAGGGTGCCCAAATTATCGCCACGGGAGCGCGAGGTTGTGCAGCTCGTGAGTGAAGGCAAAGCTTCCAAGGAAGTTGCCGCCATACTGCACGTGACTTTGGCGACCGCGGAAACGCATCGCAGCAACATCATGCGCAAGCTTGAGATCCATTCGATCGCCGAGTTGGTGCTGTACGCGGTGAGAAACGAAATTATCCACGTGCACACTGCTGGTATTCTGCGCTTCCCCGACCTGGAAGAGAAGCGAAGTCGTCCACTTGCAACTTCGGACTATGTTGCGATTCCCGAGGCGGTCAGCCCCCGCGGGAACCGTCGGAGCCTTAACTAAGAACTATCGTTGGCACCGATTCGAGCGCAACGGGCGCCCATGTCTTTAGCGGACCCGCGGCCGGTGACCGAGTTTTAAGGACAGACTTAAGCCGGAAAATCGCCGCGCGGCTACTAAAAGAGCACTTCGAAATGCATGGGTGCCATTCTGGCAAACCGGCGATGGCGGTGTCGGTAAAAAGAGGTCACGCTTGCGAGCACAAAGGTCTTTCGCGGTGGGAGAAGTCTGGGGGCAATACAACAACTACCGGGCAAGCGGCTTAGTAGGATCAGGGATCATTCACGTTGTATTGTTGGGTCTCATCCTTGTGGGAGCTGCCGTTGGACATAAGGTCGTGCAGCAGGTCAGGCAGAGAGAGGTCGTAACCCTGGTCGCACCTTCTTCCGACTCATACATACTTCGAACTTCTAAGAAAGTGGTCGGAGGTGGTGGCGGCGGGGGAGATCATGATCCGCTGCCGGCACCCAAGGGAAGACTGCCAAAATTCGCGATGGTGCAGATCACGCCGCCTCAGATTGTGCTTCGCAACGTCAAGCCCAAGCTGACAGCAGAGCCTACAGTCATCGTGCCGCCACAGGCACACCTCGCCGAGAATCACATGCCAAATCTTGGTATTCCGTCGGTTGCCTCGCTGCCGGCAGCTCCGCCCTCCAACGGATCCGGTTCTGGCGGCGGTATCGGATCCGGTTCTGGCGGCGGTGTAGGGGTCGGACGCGGCGCAGGAGTTGGCGCCGGAAGCGGTGGTGGCATCGGGGGAGGAGTGTTTAAGGTAGGCGGAGGAATATCGGCTCCCCAACCCGTTTCGACTCCTGATCCCGACTACACAGAGGAAGCCCGCAGGGCGAAAAGGCAGGGCACCTGCACGCTGTGGTTAATAGTTGACTCCGCCGGACATCCGCGCGACATTCGGGTCGTCCACGGGCTAGGGTTCGGGCTGGATGCAAAGGCGATGGAGGCTGTGCAGCAGTGGCGCTTTGATCCTGCGCTGAAAGACGGGAAGCCAGTAAGCGTACAAATTAGTATCGAAGTCGAATTCAAACTCTTCTAAGTTCAAGCCCTCGTACAATGCGTGGCGTACAGCCCGATCAGACGGTATGGCGGGAACCTCTAATACCTAAGCAGAGATGGCGCGGCGAGCGGACGGGAACTTCATGATCGTGAGTATCCGGCCGCACTCGGGCAAACAGCCGCCGCAGCCGCTTCACATCTCTGTTCTTGGAAACAAGAACGACAGCGCTGCCGTATCAGGCAACTGCTCAAACCTACTCAGTCCTGAAATAAAGCTCTGCTCCCTAGCCCTTCCCAGTTTTCTCTTGGGTGCAAGCTTGTTGTCCCCAAAAAACGAGGCCAGCATTTGAGTGCTGGCCCGGGGGAGCGCTGATCGAATCTCTTAGTTGCCGAAAGTCTCCGTGATCATCTTGAGACCAGTTCCACACAGGCCAGGCGTCACTCCCCATTTTGGCTTTCTCTTTTCGTCGCTTGTACTGATGCGTTTTGGT
>Ga0210408_10001463_pt1 | contig 24798 bp, 21 predicted proteins | sample IncBWH4MmetaG_FD_155471 | JGI IMG/M metagenome (GOLD analysis project Ga0210408, IMG submission 155471) | Forest soil microbial communities from Barre Woods Harvard Forest LTER site, Petersham, Massachusetts, United States - Inc-BW-H-4-M | ecosystem: Environmental > Terrestrial > Soil >...
GGCGATCAGGCCGAATGCGCTGGAGATGTTGACGATGCGCGCCTCCTCGCTCTTGTGCAGGAGCGGGAGGAAGGCGCGTGTCATCCGTACGACGCCCCAAAAATTGATCGCGAACAGCCAGTCGAAGTCAGCGTCCGCGACCTGCTCGAACGCGCCGCCGAGCGCCACGCCGGCATTGTTGACGAGAATATCGACGCCCGGGTGCTCGGCCATCACCCGCGGCGGGAACGCAGCGACCGCCCCGGCATCCGATACATCGAGATGATGCCGGCTGATGCGCACCCCTGCGGCGATGATTTCCGCAGCGGTGTGCTGCAGGCCGTCATCGTCGATGTCGGCCAGCGCAAGATGGCAGCCGCGCCTTGCGAGCGAGGTCGCGATCGCCCGCCCGATCCCCGAGGCTGCCCCCGTCACGACGGCCGTGCGGCCCTCTAGTTTCAGCAACGTCGCGCTCTCTTTTTAAGCTCGTCGGCCAAGTCTGTGCGCTTTAGGCGACGCGCCGGTCCTGATTTTCCCAAAACGGACGGCGCAGTTCGCGCTTGAGAATCTTGCCGGCGCCGGACATCGGCAAGGGTTCGGTGCGCACATCGACGCTGCGCGGACATTTGTAGCCGCCAATGCGTTCTTTGCAGAAACCGATCAGATCCGCCGGATCGAAGCTGGCGCCCTCCTTGACCACCACCACCGCGTGGACCGCTTCACCCCACTGCGGATGCGGAATGCCGATCACCGCGCATTGCAGGACCCCGGGGTATTGGGCGACCACGTTCTCTACTTCGGTAGAGTAGACGTTCTCGCCGCCAGTTATGATCATGTCCTTGATGCGGTCGACGATGTAGACGAAGCCGTCGGCGTCCATGTAGCCGCCGTCGCCGGTGTGCATCCAACCGTCGATGATCGCCCTGGCCGTATCGTCTGGCCGGTTCCAGTAGCCGAGCATGAGGTTGTCGCCGCGCACCGCGATCTCGCCGATCGTTCCCGGCGGCACCGGCTGGTCGTTCGCATCGACAATCCGCACCTCGACGCCAAGCGCGGCGCGGCCGCCAGAACGGTGGCGGCCCTTGGCCCGGCCGGCGCCGATCTGCTCCTCGGTCGCGAGCACGGTCGCGAGCGGCGATAGTTCGGTCATCCCGTAGGCCTGGATGAAACGCACGCCGGGAAGGCGCGCCATGGCGCGGTCGAGCAGCGCCTCCGAGATCGGCGAGGCGCCGTAAAGGATCTGCCGCAGCGAGGAGAGATCGTATCTGTCGATGCCGGGATGATCGACGAACATTTGGATCATGGTCGGCACGAGCAGCGTATTGGTAATCCGGAAGCGCTCGATCGCCTGCGCGACAGTCTCCGGTGCGAAGCCCTTGATGACCACGCTGGTGCCGCCGTTGAGCAGCGTGCAGTACATGCACCAGCCGTTGGCGATGTGAAACATCGGCGGCGCATGCAGATAGATTCCGTCGGGCGGGAACAGCCCCTCGGCCAGGCTTTGCAGCGCGGCGAAGGTGAGATTGCCGTGGCTGAGCGTGACCCCCTTCGAGCGGCCGGTCGTGCCGCCAGTGTAGAAGATGCCGGCGGGATCGTCCCGTCCCGCCATCGCGTCGGGGATCGCCGTTGCCGCCGCGAGCAGGGATTCATAGCGGGCGACGCCGGCAGGAGGCTCGCCCTCGTCGGCATGAACGAGATCAAGCCCGGGTATCGCCGCCGCCAATGACCTGCCCGCTTCCATGAACGCGTCGTCGACGGTGAGCAGGCGGGCGCCGCAATCCTCGAGCGCATCGCGGTTCTCGGCGACCCTCCAGCGGACGTTCAACGGCACGATAATGGCGGCGGCCCAGGCCACGGCAAGATAAAGTTCCAGATAGCGCGTGCTGTTCAACATCAACACCGCGACCCGGTCGCCCTTCGCCACGCCGTTCTGCCGGAGCGCGCCCGCGAGGCGGCTCACCCGCTCACCAAGCTCGGCCCATGTGAGCTTCCGCTCGCCCTCGAGAATGGCGATGCCCAGCGGATTGAGCTGAAGCGCCCGCCGCAGGCCATGCGTGACGTTCATGCTTTCCTCCTCTCGGCGCAATGAGCGTTGGCTGTTGTTGCCGTTGGCGAATTTCACGCTGCTCGCCGGCGCCGATGGCAGCGCACATACACCCGCTATTTTGCTGTTCCGCACTATAGGGTGCGTACTCTCAGCGCGGAAGGGCGCGCTTGCGTTCCGCTTCCCCGGCCTTTAGCTAGGCATTGTCGCTTTTCTCGACCGCGGAGAGTGAGATGGATGATCGAACCTCGGGTCCCGCTGCGGTGGCTGCAGTGGGCGACGCAACGGTGGACGACGAAGCCGGGTTGCGCGGGCTCTACAAGCAGCCGATGGGGCTTGCGGTCCTCAAGCAGCTCGATCGGCTCGACGCGCATTGCCGCAATTTCCTCGCGCATTCGCCATTCGTGGTCATCGGCTCGACGCGGCCCGGGCGCGGCACCGATGTGAGCCCGCGCGGCGACGCGCCGGGCTTTGCCCGGGTGCTGGACGACCACACCATCGTTATCCCCGACCGGCCCGGCAACAACCGGCTCGATACGCTGTCGAACATCGTCACGGATGCCGAGGTCGGTCTGCTGTTCTTCATTCCCGGCATCGACGAGACGCTGCGCGTCAATGGCGTCGCCAAGTTGTCGCGCGACCCCGACCTTCTGGCCGCCGCTGCGGTCGAGGGCCGCGAGCCGCGCCTCGTCATTCTCGTCACGGTACGCGAGGCCTTCCTGCATTGCGGCAAGGCCCTGAAGCGCTCGCGCCTGTGGCACGACGATTACCGCGTCGACAAGAAGTCGTTCCCCTCGCTCGGGCGAATGATCGTCGAGCAGACCAAGCCGAAGGACGTGACCGTCGAACAGGCGGAAACCTTTATCGCCGAGAACTACGTGACCGGCCTCTATTAGGGGTTAGGGGACGGTCAAAAAGCATCGTTCGGCGGCGTTGTCGTGAAACGGTCGCAGCCGTTGCACGTTGCGGTCATTTTTGGCAATGTCCGCGCCGATTTGTGCCGGACGCGCGGTTGCATTCGCGCGCGGCGCTCTCCTTCCGGGCCGGGTTGACCTCTGGCCCCCATCAGCCGGGGTTCTTCCATGACGACTTTGTGGCTCATCATTCTCTGCGGCGTACTGGCTCTGGCTTACGCCATATGGGCCACGTTCTCGGTGATGCAGGCCGATCCCGGCAGCCAACGCATGCAGGAAATAGCTGCGGCGGTACGCGAGGGCGCGCAGGCCTATCTACGGCGCCAGTACGCGACGATCGGCGTCGTCGGCATCGTGATCTTCCTCATCGTCGGCTATTTCCTCGGCTGGCTGGTGGGAATTGGCTTTGCCGTTGGCGCCATTCTGTCGGGCGCAGCCGGGTTCATCGGCATGAACGTTTCCGTGCGCGCCAACGTGCGCACCGCGCAGGCGGCGATCGGCTCGCTGGCGGGCGGCCTCGAACTCGCGTTCCGCGCCGGAGCGATCACCGGGCTCCTCGTGGCCGGGCTCGCTCTCCTCGGGGTGACCATCTATTTCGCCGTCCTCACCCACGGCCTCGGTCTCGCGCCGAACGACCGCACCGTGGTCGATTCCATGGTGGCGCTCGGCTTCGGCGCCTCGCTGATCTCGATCTTCGCGCGGCTCGGCGGCGGCATCTTTACCAAGGGCGCCGACGTCGGCGGCGATCTGGTCGGCAAGGTGGAGGCCGGCATCCCCGAGGACGATCCGCGCAATCCCGCCACCATTGCCGACAATGTCGGCGACAATGTCGGCGACTGCGCCGGCATGGCGGCCGACCTGTTCGAGACCTACGCGGTGACGACGGTCGCCACCATGGTGCTGGCTGCGATCTTCTTCGCTCCGGTCGGCACAGATGCAGTCGCGCGGATGATGACCTACCCGCTGGCGATCGGCGGCGTCTGCATCATCGCCTCGATCATCGGCACGTTCTTCGTGCGGCTCGGCACCAATCAGTCGATCATGGGCGCCCTCTACAAGGGCATGATCGCCACCGCGATCCTCTCGCTGGTCGGCATCGCTTTCGTGACCTACTATCTGGTCGGCTTCGATAAGCTCGACGGCGTGGATTTCTCCGGCGCGCGACTGTTCTATTGCGGCGTCGCCGGCCTCGTCGTAACGGCGCTCCTCATCGTCATCACCGAGTACTACACTGGCACCGACTATCGCCCGGTGCACTCGATCGCCCTGGCCTCGGTCACCGGCCATGGCACCAACGTGATTCAGGGGCTGGCGATTTCGCTGGAGTCGACGGCGCTTCCGGCGCTCGTCATCATCGCCGGCATCCTGTTCACCTATAATGTCGCCGGCCTGTTCGGGATCGCCATCGCGGTGACGACGATGCTCGCCCTTGCCGGCATCGTTGTCGCCCTCGACGCCTTCGGCCCGGTCACCGACAATGCCGGCGGCATCGCCGAAATGGCCGGTCTGCCGAAAGAGGTGCGCAAATCGACCGACGCGCTCGACGCCGTCGGCAACACCACCAAGGCGGTGACCAAGGGCTATGCCATCGGCTCGGCCGGCCTCGGCGCACTGGTGCTGTTCGCGGCTTACAACCAGGACCTCAACTATTTCATTTCCCAAGCCGACAAGCATCCCTACTTCCAGGGCGTTTCGCTCGACTTCTCGCTGAGCAACCCCTACGTCGTCGCCGGTCTGCTGTTCGGCGGGATGCTGCCGTATCTCTTCGCCGCGATGGGCATGACCGCGGTGGGCCGTGCGGCCTCCTCGATCGTTGAGGAGGTGCGGCGGCAATTCCGCGAACGGCCCGGCATCATGCAGGGCAAGGACAAGCCCGACTACGGCCGCGCCGTCGACATGCTCACGCGCGCTGCGATCAAGGAGATGATCGTGCCGTCGCTGTTGCCGGTGCTTTCGCCAATCGTCGGCTATTTCATCATCTACTTCATCGCCGGCGGCGGCCCGCAGGGCAAATCCGCCGCATTCTCCGCGCTCGGTGCCATGCTGCTCGGCGTCATCGTAACCGGTCTGTTCGTCGCCATCTCGATGACCTCGGGCGGCGGCGCCTGGGACAACGCCAAGAAGTACATCGAGGACGGCCATTACGGCGGCAAGGGCTCGGACGCGCACAAGGCCGCGGTCACCGGCGATACGGTCGGCGACCCCTACAAGGATACGGCGGGACCGGCGGTCAATCCGATGATCAAGATCACCAACATCGTGGCGCTGCTGCTGCTCGCGGTGCTGGCGCACTGAGGCAGTAGTGGTCCGAGTCTAACATTCGCATCCCGGCTGCGCGGGTAGCGAATATCAAATCGGCTCTACCAGCCTCACATCCCCGGGATGCCCATGCGGCTGTTTTCGAGGGTGTGCATGAGGCCGCTGATGATGTTGTAGTCGGTTCCGGCCGTCGGCGTGGTGCGGCTGATGAAATCAAAGACGCGGCCGTCCTTGATGCCGTAGGCCGCGACGCGCTGCACGCGCCGGTTCCTGTCGAAATAGATCCCAATGACGCGCTGGTCGGTAATTGCGGTCGGCATGAACGAGATGGCACGTTCGGCGCGCTGCGAAATGTAGTAGAACGCTTCGCCGGAGACGGTCGCGACGGTCGAAGGCGTGCCAAGCACAATCAGCACCTGTTCCTGCGACGCCCCCAGCGGAATCTGCTCGAGCGCGCCGTCCGGCAGCACATAGCCGCGCTGAAACGTTTCGCCGAAACACCCGGCGAGCGCGAGAGCGAGCCCGAGAATCAGCGTGCAGCTTGCCGCTGCCCGTCCGCGCCCACGCTGCCCAAGATCGCCCCTCATCCCCATCCACCTTGCGTCCAACCCGCGTCTGCCCTACGCCCGAAGCCAGGAAATGACAATCCGCCGCGTGACGGCGCCTTGGCACCGCCGCCGCGGGTCCGGGCTAACCCTATGATACTCCCCCCATTTCGGCGCGATTCCAACACCCGCATCATTCGCGCGCTCTATGGCATGATCGTGGCGCAGGCGCGCTCCGCGGCCTTTTACACGAGCTACGGCGTGCCGGACACCGTCGAGGGCCGTTTTGACCTGATCGTGCTCCATCTCGTGCTCCTCCTGCGCCGCCTCGACGGGGAGGGTGACGCCGGGCCGGGGCGAAATCGTCAGCGAAGTGTCGACCGCGGCCTCGGACAGAAGCTGTTCGACGCGTTCTGCCAGGATCTCGACGACAACCTGCGCGAGATGGGCGTCGGCGACTTGGCGGTGCCAAAACGGATGCAGCGTTTCGGCGAGGCATTTTACGGCCGCCGGGCTGCCTATGGCGCCGCGCTTGCGGCCGCCGGCGCGCAGGAGCTTGAGAAGGCGCTCGCACGCAATATCTTCGAGGTGGTCCGCGTGGACGAGCGAGCCGCGCGGCTCGCGCGTTACGCACGCGCCGCGGCGAGCCAGTTGGATGCCGAGGAGGATGGCGCTCTGATGGCCGGGACAGTGACTTTTCCCAACCCTGAGGCCTTTGCCCATGCGTGAGCCTCGATCCGAAAACGGGCGCCGGACGCCGTGGCACGTGCCGCTCGCGTTGGAGAATGTCCCCGAGACCGGGCAGCATCTCGATCTCGTTGCCAGTGCCGAAGTGCGCGCCGGCGTGGCGCGGATGGCGGGGCTCCGCGATTTGCCGCGTCTGCAGGCGAGCTTCGAGGTGACGCGGCACGGCAGCGGGCTACGCGTGCGGGGCCGTGTGTCGGCCACCGTCGGCCAGGCCTGCGTCGTCACGCTCGAACCGCTCGCCAGCGATGTCGAGGAGGCGATCGACCTCGTGTTCGCACCGCCATCCGCAATCAAGCGCGACGGCGAGGGAGCCGGTGCGGAAGAGCGCAACCCGGCCGAAAGCTGGAGCGAGCCGGAGCCGTTGATCGGCGGCACGGTCGATCTCGGCGCGCTCGCGACGGAGTTTCTCATCCTCGGGCTTGATCCCTATCCCCGCAAGCCCGGGGCGGTCTTCCAACCTCCAGGCGAGGCATCTTCCGACGAAGGCCCGTTCGCCGCCCTCGCCGAGCTCAAGAGGGGGAGACATGGCCACTGATCGCAGTTGTGTCCCGGCACCGAACCGTTATTCTCGCCACCGGTCACATCTCCCCGTCTTGCGGACTTGACGCCGCAAGGTCATTGAATGTCGCAAAAGGTCCGCATTGCTCTCGACGCGATGGGGGGAGACCATGGCCCTGCCGTGGTTGTCGCCGGCGCGGAATTGGCGTTGGCGCGTCATCCCGAGAGCGAATTCCTTCTGTTCGGCAACAGCTCGGCGGTCGAGCCGCTCGTCGCCGCGCGGCCGGCTCTCCGCTCAGCCTCCCGTCTCGTCCACACCGAGATTGCAGTACGCATGGAGGACAAGCCGAGCCGGGCGTTGCGTTACGGCCGCTGGAAATCCTCGATGTGGCTCGCGATCGACGCGGTCAAGAAACGGCAGGCCGATGTCGCCGTCTCCGCCGGCAATACCGGCGCCCTGATGGCCATGGCCAAATTCGAACTCAAGACGCTTGCCGGGATCGAGCGGCCCGCCATCGCGGCGATCTGGCCCACGGTGCGCGGCGAGTCGATCGTGCTCGACGTCGGCGCCTCGATCGGTGCCGATGCCGAGCACCTCGCCGATCTCGCCGTCATGGGCGCCGCCACGGCGCGCATTCTGCTCGGCGTCGCCCGGCCGAGCGTCGGGCTCCTCAACATCGGCGTCGAGGAGGTCAAGGGTCTCGAACAGGTACGTGAAGCCGGCCGGATATTGCGCGAGGCGGAACGGACCGATCTCGACTACGTCGGATTCGTCGAAGGCGACGATATCGGCCGCGGCAAGGTCGATGTCGTGGTCACCGAAGGCTTTGCCGGCAACATCGCGCTCAAGACCGCCGAGGGGACCGCCCGGCAGATCGGCGAATACATCCGGGCCGCCATGGGCCGCTCGCTCAGCGGGCGGATCGGCTATTTGCTCGCGCGCTCGGCGTTCCAGGAATTGAAGGATCGCATGGATCCGCGCCAAGCCAACGGCGGCGTCTTTCTCGGCCTCAACGGCATCGTCATCAAGAGCCACGGCGGCACCGATGCCGAGGGTTTCGCCGCCGCGATCGAAGTCGGCTATGGCGTTGTGCGCGATGAGCTCCTGGCCAAGATCACGTCGGCGCTCGGGCGGATGCGGGAACCGCGGCAGGCCCTCGGCGGAGCCGCATCATGACGGCGCGCCGCTCGGTCGTTCTCGGCTGCGGCAGCTATTTACCGAGCCATGTCATGACCAACGCCGACCTCGCCGGCAAGATGGACACCTCCGACGAGTGGATCGTGCAGCGCACCGGGATCCACGAACGCCGCATCGCCGCCCCGGGGGAAGTCACGTCGCAACTTGCCACGCACGCGGCGCGCGCGGCGCTCGCACACGCGCATGTCGATGCAGAGTCGATCGACCTGATCGTGCTGGCGACCTCGACGCCCGACAATACCTTTCCGGCGAGCGCCGTCTCGGTGCAGGCCGACCTCGGCATCACCCACGGCGCCGCTTTCGATCTCCAGGCCGTCTGTTCCGGTTTCGTCTATGCATTGGCGACGGCCGATGGACTCCTGCGATCGGGTGCCTTCAGCCGGGCGCTGGTGATCGGCGCGGAGACGTTCTCGCGCATTCTCGATTGGAGCGATCGCGGCACCTGCGTTCTCTTCGGTGACGGCGCCGGCGCCGTTGTCGTCGACGCGCAAGAGCTGGCGGGCACGCGCGAAGATCGCGGCATTCTCACCGTACGCCTGCGCTCCGACGGCCGCCACAAGATGAAGCTCTACGTGGATGGCGGGCCGTCCTCGACCCGCACCGTCGGACACCTGCGCATGGAAGGCCGCGAGGTGTTCCGCCATGCCGTGGCGATGATCACCGACGTGGTCGAGGATGCCTTCGAGGCGACCGGCTACAGCGCCGACGATATCGACTGGTTCATCCCGCACCAGGCCAACAAGCGGATCATCGACGGTTCGGCGCACAAGCTCGGCATTGCCCCGGCAAAGATCGTCACCACGGTCGATCGGCACGGCAACACGTCCGCGGCTTCGATTCCGCTCGCGCTTGCCGATGCGGTGGCCGACCGGCGCATCAAGCGCGGCGACCTCCTGCTGCTCGAGGCGATGGGCGGCGGCTTCACCTGGGGCGCCGCACTCGTGCGCTGGTGAGCAAAAGCGCCCCCCTCACAAGGGCGTTGACCGACCCGGCCCAAGCTAATATCGTTGATAATTCAGCACGATACGTTGATCGTTAACGTGCGATCGCTGAGATTGGGGCTGAGTATGTCGGGCAAAACGGTCACCCGAGCGGATTTGTGCGAGGCGGTCTATCAGAAGGTCGGCTTGTCGCGTACCGAATCCGCCACACTCGTTGAGCTTGTACTCAAGGAAATCACGGACTGCCTGGAACGCGGCGAAACGGTGAAGCTGTCATCGTTCGGCTCGTTCGTGGTGCGCAAGAAGGGCCAGCGCATCGGCCGCAATCCCAAGACCGGCAAGGAGGTGCCGATCTCGCCCCGCCGCGTCATGGTGTTCAAGCCTTCCGCCATTCTCAAGCAGCGGATCAATTCCGATCCTGACGGCAGCAGCAACGACGCGGGCAAGTGACGATCACGTGACCATCGGGGAGCGGGGGAATTGGAAAAGGCGCCTGACGCATTCCGCACGATCAGCGAGGTGGCCGAGGAGGTCAACGTTCCTCAGCATGTCCTGCGCTTCTGGGAAAGCCGCTTCGCGCAGATCCGGCCGCTGAAACGGGGCGGCGGGCGGCGCTACTACCGGCCCGACGACGTCGACCTGTTGCGCGGCGTGCGACACCTTCTCTACGGCGAGGGCTACACCATTCGCGGCGTACAGCGCATCCTGCGCGAAGAAGGCATCTCCTTCGTGCAGAACGTCTGGCGGACCGGGGCTCAACAGCCGCCGCCGGAAGCGCAGCAGGACCGGGCAGGGGAGCGGGACGGCGCCGACAGCGGCGGTGCGCGGCCGCCTGCAGAACCTGAGTTCTTCGGCTTGCTGCCCTTGCCATCGGCGGGGCGTGAGCCGGACGAGGCCGCAACCGCGCGGCGTGAACCGGCGATGACGCCTTCGCCAACGTCAGCGCCGCGCCGCCGCATCAACGACGCCGATCGGCACCAGCTGCGGGCGGCGCTCGACGAACTCGTCACCTGCCGCCGCCTCATCGACGCCGCGCTCGCGGACACGCCGGCCGACGACGATTGAGGCGAAGCCGCTGGTTGGCCGGTTCAATCTGCGGTCATGGCGATCTTCCCGCTCCAAACGGCCCGGCGCCATTTTGAATTTTTCCAATCGCACGAGGAGCGCGTTGTGAATATCGAGGCTTCAGCGACGAGCGATGCGCAGACGCTCGAACGGTTGCTGGCGAACCGCTACAGTTGTCGCGGCTTTCTCGCCGAACCGGTTGCCGACTCGGTGATCGAGCGGATTCTCGCCATGGCGCAGCGCTCGCCATCCTGGTGCAATGCGCAGCCCTGGCAGGTGATTGTGACCAAGGGCGAGGCGACCGAGCGCTTTCGCGCAGCGCTCCACGCGCACGTGACCAGCGCGCCGGCCGCGCCCGATATTGCTTTTCCGCGCGAATACCGCGGCGCCTATCTCGCGCGTCGGCGCGCCTGCGGTTTCGCGCTCTACGACGCCGTCGGCGTCAAGCGCGGCGACCGCGGCGCTTCGGCGGTACAGATGCTTGAGAACTACAGATTCTTCGGCGCGCCGCACGTGGCGATCATCACCACGGACGAGGCGCTTGGAACCTACGGCGCCGTCGATTGCGGCGCCTACGTGAGCACCTTTCTCCTCGCCGCCCAGAGCCTCGGTGTCGCGTCGATTCCGCAGGCGGCGCTGGCTTCGCATTCGAAGTTCGTGCGCGACTATTTTGCCATCGGCGAGGATCGTCTCGTCGTCTGCGGCATCTCCTTCGGCTATGAGGATCGCTCGCACAAGGCCAACGGCTTTCGCACCGACCGCGCCTCGCTCGATGAGGCGGTACGCTGGGTCGGTGACCAGCGCGCCGCCGCTGCGGGCGAATAGGCCGCGATGGCGACAGCCGCAAAGCATGCGGTACCATCCGCGGCGTCCGCCGCTCAGCGGCAAACGGCACACACACTGAAGCAAGACTCAGGAGATAGGCCATGCAGGTTTTGAACGTCCCGACGCCGGCCTATCTGGCGGACGAGGAATTTTCGATGTTCCGTAATTCCGTGGGCCGTTTCCTCGACGACAACGCGCCGCCGGAAAAGTTCGAGGGCTGGCGCCGGGCCAAGGTGGTCGAGCGCGACCTGTGGACCAAGGCCGGCGCGGCCGGACTGTTGGGGCTGTCCACCTCCACCGCCTATGGCGGCATCGGCGGCGATTTCCGCCACGAAACCATTTTGATCGAGGAGGCGGCCAAGCGCGGCATCGAGGGCTGGGGCGCATCGCTGCACAATGCGATCGTCATGCCGTACATCGAAATCTACGGCACCGAGGACCAGAAAAAGCGCTGGCTGCCGAAGCTCGCGCGCGGCGACTATGTCGGCGCCATCGCCATGACCGAGCCCGGCACCGGCTCCGACCTGCAGGCGGTCAAGACCAGCGCCCGCAAGAGCGGCAATCAATACGTGATCAACGGGTCGAAGACTTTCATCACCAACGGCCAGACCGCCAATCTCGTCATTGTCGTCAGCAAGACCGATCCGGCGCAGGGCGCCAAGGGAACCTCGTTGATCGTCGTCGAGACCGACGAGGCGGAGGGTTTTGAACGCGGCCGCAATCTGCATAAAATCGGGTTGGAGGCCGCCGATACCTCCGAACTGTTCTTCAACGATGTCAAGGTACCGACCGCCAACCTCATCGGCACCGAGGAAGGCCGCGGCTTCTATCAGCTCATGGATCAACTGCCGCAGGAGCGACTGATCATCGCCGTCCACAGCATCGCCATGATCGAGCGCGCGCTCGCCGTCACTATCGACTACGTCAAGGAGCGCAAGACCTTCGGCCGACCGATCATCGACAACCAAGCGGTCAAGTTCAAGCTCGCCGAATGCAAGACCGAGGCGACGGTCGCGCGAATCTTCGTCAATCACTGCATCGAGCAGCACCTGCAGCGCAAGCTCGATGCTGCGACCGCCTCGATGGCGAAGTATTGGATCACCGACCTGCAAGGCAAGATCATCGACGAGTGCCTGCAGCTCCACGGCGGCTACGGCTATATGGACGAGTATCCGATCGCCCGCATGTACAAGGACGCCCGCGTCGCTCGCATCTTCGGCGGCGCCAACGAGATCATGAAGATACTGATCGCGCGCACGCTGTGAGCGTCGGGCGCGACCGCAGCGGCGCGATGCGCCGCCAATAGGGAGGGCCGATGTATCCAGGCAAGCATGCCGCCACCGATCCGCAGCGGCCGGCCTTCATCATGGCGCAGGCCGGGGCCGTCGTGACCTACGGCGAACTCGAGGCGCGCACCAATCGCCTGGCCCACCTTCTGCGGGCGCGCGGCCTCTCCCGTCTCGACCACTATGCCATCTTCATGGAAAACAGCCCGCGCTATCTCGAAGCGTGCGGCGCCGCCGAGCGCGCCGGCCTCTACTACACCTGCATCAACTCGTATCTTACCGCGGAAGAGCTGGCCTATATCGTCAACAACAGCGAAGCGAAAATCCTGGTCACTTCGGACGCGAAGCGCGACGTGGCCTTGGCCGCTCTCGGAAGCTGCCCAAAGATCGAGCTTTGTCTCGTCGTAGACGGCCGCGGCAACGGCAAGCGCGTGCGGAATCTCGACGAGGCGACGGCGCCCTATCCGGCAACGCCGATCGCCGACGAGGCGCTCGGGACGCCGATGCTCTATTCCTCGGGTACGACCGGGCGGCCGAAAGGGATTTTGCGGCCGCTGCCGATGCAGCCGCCGTCACAGCAGCTTGCTCTGTTCGACTTTCTGGTCCGGCTCTGGCGCTACCGCGACCGCATGATCTATCTGTCGCCGGCCCCGCTCTATCACTCGGCGCCGCAGGCGGCGGTCAATCTCACCATCCGCCAGGGTGGCACGGCGATCATTATGGAACGCTTCGATCCCGAGCGATATCTGGAGCTGGTGCAGACCTACAAAGTGACACACAGCCAGCTCGTGCCCACCATGTTCTCGCGCCTGCTCAAGCTGCCGGAGGCGGTGCGGCGGCGCTACGATCTCTCCTCGCTCGAAGTCGTCATTCACGCCGCGGCGCCGTGCCCGGTGCAGGTGAAGGAGCAGATGATCGAGTGGTGGGGGCCGATCGTCCACGAATATTACGGCGCCACCGAAGCGGTGGGCTTTAGCGCCTGCGACAGCGCCGAATGGCTGGCGCACCGCGGTACCGTGGGCAGGGTGCTGTTCGGCGAGCTGCACGTTCTCGATGATGCGATGCAGCCCTGTCCGACCGGCACGCCGGGAACGCTCTGGTTCAAGACTGCGACGCCGTTCCAGTATTTCAACGATCCGGAGAAGACCGCGGAGGCGCGCTCGAGCGACGGCTCGATGAGCACAGTAGGCGACGTCGGCTACGTCGACAATGACGGCTACCTCTATCTGACCGACCGCGCGAGTTTCATGATCATCTCCGGTGGCGTCAACGTCTACCCGCAGGAATGCGAGAATCTTCTGATCACGCATCCGAAGGTCGCCGACGCCGCCGTGTTCGGGGTGCCCAACGAGGATCTCGGCGAGGAGGTGAAGGCTGCGATCCAGCTCATGCCCGGCATCGCGCCCGGACCGGCGATCGCGGAGGAGCTGATCGCGTTCTGCGCCGAGCACCTGGCGCGGCAGAAGTGTCCGCGCTCGATCGACTTCGAGGCCGAGTTGCCGCGACTGCCGACCGGCAAGCTCTACAAGCGCGTGCTGCGCGACCGCTATTGGAAAGATCGCAAGACACGGATCGTCTGACTCTGGCCCAGGATCGAGCCATGCAGGAATTCTATGACGCTTCGGAAGCGCGCGCGCCGGACCTGCGCGAGCGCGAGCAGTTTGCGAAAATGCCGGAGCTCATCGCGCGGGCGATGAGTGCGCCGGGCTGGGCCGAGCAGCTCGCCGGCGTCGAGGCAAGATCCGTCACCTCGCGCGCCGCGCTCGCCGCTCTGCCGGTACTGCGCAAGTCCGAGCTGAAGGACCGGCAGACAGCAAAACCGCCGCTCGGCGGTTTCGCCGTGACCGCGCCGGGAAAGCTCAAGCGGCTGTTGATGTCGCCGGGCCCGATCTTCGAGCCGGAGGGCCACGGCGCCGACTGGTGGAGTTCGGCGCGCGCGCTCTTTGCCGCAGGCTTTCGCTCCGGCGACATTGTGCACAACAGCTTTGCCTATCATCTCACGCCCGGCGGATTCATTCTCGAGGCGGGGGCGCATGCGCTCGGCTGCACCGTCATTCCCGGCGGTATCGGCAATACCGAGCAACAGGTAGAGGCGATCGTCCATCTCAAGCCGAGCGGTTACACCGGCACGCCCGACTTCCTCAAAATCCTGCTGGATGCCGCGGAGAAGGCGGGCAAGGACGTGTCCTCGCTCAAGCGTGGGCTCGTTTCCGCCGCGGCGTTGCCCTCCTCGCTGCGCGAGCATCTCGCCGGCCGCGGCGTCGCGGTCAAGCAGTGCTACGCGACCGCCGAACTCGGCGTGATCGCGTACGAAACGCCGGTGCTAGAAGGCATGGTCGTCAACGAGAGCGTCATCGTCGAGATCGTACGGCCGGGCACGGGCGATCCGGTGGCCGAGGGCGAGGTCGGCGAGGTGGTCGTCACTTCGTTCAATGCCGACTACCCGATGATCCGGCTCGCCACCGGCGATCTCTCCACGGTCCTTGCCGGCCGCTCGCCGTGCGGGCGCACCAACATGCGCATCAAGGGTTGGATGGGACGCGCCGACCAGACCACCAAGGTCAAGGGCATGTTCGTGCACCCGGGGCAAATTGCCGAAGTGGCCAAGCGCCATCCGGAGCTTGGGCGCGTGCGGCTTTCGGTGACGCGGGAAGCGGAGCAGGACGTGATGACGCTTGCCGCCGAGTGCGCCGCGCGCCCCGGCGGCTTGGAAGACGCGGTGGCGGCGAGCCTGCAGTCCGTGACCAAGCTCAGGGGCCGCGTTCAGCTGGTCGCGCCTGGTACGCTGCCGAACGACGGAAAAATCATCGCCGACGAGCGCAGTATCGGATGACCGGCGCAGCGCCTACTCGCCTTCACGTCCGCAAAAACTCTACGGATCGATCAGCACGCCCGGATTGAGCAGCGCCTGCGGGTCCATCGTCGCTTTGGCCGCCTTCAACGCGGCGGCGAACAAGGGCGGCCGCTGGCGGTCGTACCAGCGCCGATGGTCGCGTCCGACCGCATGGTGATGGGTAACGGTGCCGCCGTTCTCGATCACGGAATCGAGGCCGGCCGATTTTATGGTGTCCCATTGCGCGCTCAGTTGGCCGTGCCGCCCGGCCGCGTGGAAGGTGAAATACGGCGCTGGCCCATCCGGGTAGACGTGGGTGACGCGGCAGGTGACCTGCCCCGTGCGCCCGGTCGCCTCGACAATAGCGCGCTCCGTTGCGGCCTTGACGTTGTCGTGGAAGGCCTCGAACCGCTCCCAGGTGATGGCGGTCTCGAACGTATCGTTGATGACGCCGCGCTCGATGGTGCGCTCGCGCGCAAAGGGCATGCGGATGAACGCGTTGCGCCAGGCGCCGGCCGCGCCCGCGCGATGAGCATCGGCGGCATCGCCGGCGCCCGCCTTGCCGCCGTGGGCGGCGCAGCATTCGCGGGCGCGCGCCATCCACGGCTCGAGGGGATGGTCGCCGGACTCGAAGGCAAGCACCATGATCGCGACACTGCCGTCGGCAGCGCCGGTGTTAAACGCCTCCTCGGCGTCGAGGATGCGGCAATTCGCCGGATAAAGCCCCGCTTGCGAAACCGCTCGCAAGGCTTTGGATGCAGTGAAGAAATCCGGGAATTGCACCGCACCGCCGGCGCGGAATTTCGGCCGATCCTGCAGCCGCATCCAGGCCTGCGTGATGATGCCCAGAATGCCCTCCGAGCCGATCAGCAGACGGTCGGGGCTCGGTCCCGCGCCCGAGCCGGGGAGCCGCCGCGTCTCGATCACGCCCTTCGGCGTGACGGCGCGCAGCGATTCCACGAGATCGTCGATGTGGGTGTAGAGCGTTGCGAAATGACCGCCCGAACGGGTCGCAATCCAGCCGCCGAGCGTCGAGCACTCGAAACTCTGCGGGAAGTGGCGTAGCGTCAACGCGTGCGGTTTGAGCTGCGCCTCGAGCGCCGGTCCGAAAGCGCCCCCTTCGATGCGCGCCGCGCGCGAGGTCTTGTCCACTTCGAGCACGCGGCCAAGCTCGCGGAGATCGACGGTCACCGCCGCCTTGTGCCGCACCGCATCGCGTACCGGCTCGACGCCACCGACGACGCTCGATCCGCCGCCGAACGGTGTCACGCTCGCCTGCGCACCGCCGGCCCAATCGAGCACCGCCGCGACGTCCGCCTCGGTGCGCGGATAGGCGACGACATCCGGCGCGCTGGAATAGTCGCCGAGAAGCCCGCGGACGTATTCGGGGAACGATTTGCCGTGAGCGTGCGCCGCGCGATCATAGTGTTCGGTGGTGCAGAACGGCAGCGATGGCGGCACCTTGAGCCGCGGCGGTTCGAGCTTGATGTCTTCGAGCGGTGGCGGTTTGACTTCGCGCTCCGCCCCCGGGCCGAACCGCGCTTGGATGCGTCCGAGCACGAAGGCCGTTTCGTCGGCGGTCAGGCCCTCGCCCTCACGGCCCCATCCGAAATGTTTCAGCCGTGGCAGCGCCATTGCTTTTCCTCCCGCTTTCTTTGGCTTCGTAGCGCAACATTCTAGCGGAGCGGATTTGACATCCGCTATCCACTGAGCCGCTAGCGGTTCGCGAACACGGGCACCCGCCGCTCGGCCATCGCCTTGACGCCTTCCTTGAAATCGTCGGTCTTGCGCAGCCGGTTCTGCTCCTCGAGCTCGTGATCGGTCGCGGCGCGGACGCGGTCGGCAAGATCGCCGCGCAAGGTCGCTCGTGTCGCCTCAAGCCCGAGTGGTGAATTCTCGGCGATCTCTGCGGCAAGCGACAGCGCGGCGGTGCGAACTTGGTCCTGCGGCACCAGCACGTCGGCGAGACCCATGGCATGCGCCTCGTCGCCAGGGACGCGGCGGCTGGTATAGAACAACAGCGCTGCCTTGGTCGGGCCGATCACCGCGGGTAAAGTGACGGTCAGCCCGAATCCCGGATGAAAGCCGAGCCGGGTGAAGTTGGCGCAGAAGCGCGCCTCGGGGCAGGTGACGCGGAAATCGGCGACCATCGCCAACCCGAGCCCGCCGCCGACCGCAGGGCCGTGGACCGCCGCGACGATCGGCTTCTTGGTGCGGAAGAGCCTGTTGCCTTCGACGTAGAGCGGCGCGACGCCGGGGGCCCGTTCGCCGGGGCGGGCGCCCTCGCGGTCGAGAATGCTGCTGTCGCCGAAATTGGCGCCGGCGCAGAACGCCTTTCCCTGCGCCGCCAGCACCAGCACGCGGCAATCGGCGTCGTCGTCGAGCGCCTCGAAGGCCGTGGCGATCTCCTTGATCAGCGGGACATCGAAAAAGTTGTGCGGGGGGCGTCTGATCTCCACCAGCGCCACGTGGCCGGATTTTTCGACGGCGATATCCTTGAACGGACCCATGGGAGTTTCCTCGCCTGTTGCTACTCGGCCGCGCCGCGCCGTTGTGCCGGCTCGGCACTGCGTTTGACGATCAGCGCGTCCACGACCGAAACGCCTTCGCCGCGCGGATGGACGATGACGGGGTTGAGATCGATTTCGGCGAGCGCGTCGCCATGATCGGCGGCGAACTGCGACAGCCGCACCATGAGGTCGACGAGCGCCTCGGCGTCCGCCGGCGGCTGCCCGCGATAAGGACCGAGCACCTGCGCGCCCTTGAGGCGGTCGATGAGCGCGCGGGCGGCAGGGTGATCGAGCGGCACCGGCGCGAGCGCCACGTCGCCGAGCGCCTCGACCAGAACGCCGCCGAGGCCAACCATCAGCAACAATCCCCAGGTGGGATCGCGGTTGACGCCGAGAATGACCTCGCGACCGGACGGCGCCATCGGCTGCACCAGAACGCCATCGATATGCGCCCTCGGCGCGTGCTGCCTGGCTGCGGCGAGCACGCGATCATAGGCCGCGCGCACGGCTTCAGCCCCGGTAAGACCGAGCGCGACCGCACCGGCCTCGGTCTTGTGCGGGATGTCGGCGGATTGAACCTTGAGCGCAACGGGACGTCCGATTGCTTGAGCGGTTGCAACGGCCTCCTCGGCCGAGTGAGTGAGCTTCCCCGCATCGCCGCTGCCGATGCCATAGGCCGCCAGCAAGGGCCGCGCCCGGTACTCGCATAGCACCGGGCCAGGCTCGGCCAGCATGGCCCGCGCATTGGCATGCGCCTCCCGGCCCGCCGGCACGATTTCGATCGGGCGCAGCAAACGTTCGCGCAAAATCTGATAGTCGGCCATTGCGCGCAGCGTGCGCGCACAACCGTGCGCGCTGGTGAACAGCGGATAGCCCGCCTCGTTGAGTATCTCGACCGTGCGCGGGGACGGCAACGTGTAAGTCCACATGAACACCGGCTTGCGCGACTCCCGCGCAAGGTCCTTGAGCTTCGGCAGATCGGCTTCAAGAAACGCTGAGCGGCGCGCCGTGATCACCACGACGACGCCGTCGACCGATGGCGAGTGCGCTACCAGGCGCGCGAACGTCGCATAGCCGAGCTTCTGCACGCCCTGGGCGGTGGAATCGACCGGGTTCTGCGAGGTGGCGTAGGAAGGCAGGTGAACGTCGATCGTCGCGCGCGTCGCGTCATCGAGCACCGGCACTTCAAGCCCTGCCGCGGCGCAGGCATCGGCCATCCAAACACCCGCGCCCCCTGAGGAAGTGCAGATGCCGACGCGATTGCCGGCCGGCATGCGGTCGCCGCAGGCGAGGAAGCCTGAGGCGAGATCGAGCATCTCCTCGAAATCGCCGCCTTCGATCAACCCGTAGCGCTCGAACATGGCGCGGTAGGCGGCCTGCGAGCCGGCGAGTGCGGCGGTGTGCGAAGCAACCGCGCGGCTCCCTGGCGCCGACTGCCCGATCTTGCGCACGATCAGCGGTTTTCCGGCCTTGAGCGCCTTTTCCGCGACGCGTTTGAATTTTTCCGGTGTCTTGACTGCTTCGACCAGCAGCAGAAAGACGTCGGTCTCGCCTTCGTCCAGCATATAGTCGATGAAGTCGGCACTCTCGAGCACGGCTTCGTTGCCGGTGGTGACGATGTAGCGAAACCGGAAATTGCGCGGCCGTGCGCGGTCGAAGAACGCAAAGCCGAGGCCGCCGCTCTGCGAGATCATCGACACTTGGCCGTCCCCGAGCGGGCGGGCGGGCAGGAGCGGCCCCGCATCTTTGTCCATGGCCGGGCTGAAGTTGGCGCACAGTCCGGCCGCGATATTGGCAAAACCCTCCGTGTTCGGCCCGCCCACCGCCATGTCGTAGCGCTGCGCAGTCGCGATGATCTCGCGCTGCATGTGCGCGCCGGCGCCGCCCGGCTCCTCGGCAAAGCCGGAGCTGAGAATGACGGCGGCTTTGATGCCGGCGCGGCCGCAACGCTCAAGCTCGGCCGGCACATATTCGGCAGGCACGATCAGCATGGCGAGGTCCGCCGCTTGCGGCAGCGCGTCGACCGATGGGTAGGCCTTCACACCCTGCACTTCGGCCGCGCTGCGGCTCACCGGATAGAGTTGCCCGGCAAACGGATGGCTGCGCATGATCTCGAAAATCCGGCCGCGCAGACCGTGCGTGTTCGACGAAGCGCCGACCACCGCTACAGAGCGCGGCCACAGCAATTTGCCGATGTCCGGCACGGCCGCCGCGCCTCTCACCGCAAGCCGAGCCCGCGCGCGATGATGCCGCGCAGGATCTCGGTGGTGCCGCCCTGGATTGTGAGCTTGGGCGCGATCATTGTGGCAAAGGCAAGCTGCTCCGTGAGCGTCGCGCGGTTCATGACCTCGGGTTCGAGGAAGGCGGCCAGGTCGCGCACGCGGCCGGGCAGCTTTTGCTCCCACATGGTGCCGAGGTCCTTGACGATAGAGCCTTCCACCACCGGCTCCTTTCCGGCCTGCAGCATGCCGGCGACCGATACCGACATGCGCCGCAACGTGTGCAGCTGCGCGACCAGACGGCCGAGCCCTTCGGCGCTGCGCAGGTCGGGCTCGGGTCCAAGCGCGCGGATCAGCTCGAGCAGGACGTAGAAGGTTTCGAGGAAGCGCTCCGGTCCGCTGCGCTCGTAGGCGAGCTCGCTCGTCGCCTGTTTCCAGGCGCCGTCGATCTCGCCCATGACGTGGTCGTCCGGCACGAACGCATCCTCGAACACGACCTCGTTGAAATCGTGCAGCCCGGTCATCTGATAGATCGGGTTGACGGTGATGCCCGGTGTCTTCATGTCGACGAGGAATTGCGTGAGCCCGTGCCGGCGGTTCTCCTTGGTCGGCGGCGAGGTGCGGAACAGGCCGAGCATGTAGTCGGCATGATGGGCATTGCTGGTCCAGATCTTGGAACCGTTGATGCGCCAGCCGCCGTCGGTCTTGGTCGCCTTGGTCTTGGCCGCGAACAGGTCGGAGCCGGACCCGGGCTCGCTCATGCCGATGACGAAGCACAATTCACCGCGGCAGATGCGCGGCAGAATATCCTGCTTGATGTGCTCGGGCGCGTATTTGAGCAGGATCGGGCCGCTCTGGCGGTCGGCGACGAAGTGGACACGCACCGGCGCGTTGGCGACGCGGAATTCCTCGGTGACCACGTAGCGTTCCAGGTAAGTACGCTCATGGCCGCCGTAGCGCTTCGGCCAGGTCATGCCGATCCAGCCCTTGGCGCCGACGCGCCGGCTGAAGGCGCGGCTGTGGGCATCGCCATCCATCGCCTGATGCGGATCGAACGTACCGGCCGCGCTCTCCTCCGCCAGGAACGCGCGCACCTCCGCGCGGAGCGCGTCGCATTCTGGCGGCAGGCGGATCGGATCGAATTGCAGATGTGCCGTCATCGCGACGCCACCAGCGGCCAAAAATCGTCGGCACCGCGGCGGGCGACATGGCGGCCCAGTTCGGCTGCCCAATAGCTTTCGTTGCCGAAGTCGTCACGCCAGGACAGCAGGCGCAGCGTGAAGCGGTGCAGCACGTGCTCTTTGGTGAAGCCGATGGCGCCGAACACCTGATGCGCGATCGCCGATCCTTCCGCCGCCGCCTCAGCGGTGCGAATCTTGGCGGAAGCGGCTTCCAGAAACACCGCCTCGTCGTCAGTGCCGGCCTGCGCCAGTGTATCGGCGGCGGAGCCGGAAACCGCGAGCGCCGCGGCGACTTCGCCGGCGAGCCGCGCCAGGTTCTGCTGTACCGCCTGGAATTTACCGATCGGCCGCTCGAAGGCGACGCGCTCATTGGCGTAGGCGACGCTCAGCGACAGCACCGTTTCCAGCGCGCCCGCGGTCTCGACGCTGCGAATGGCCGCGCCCATCAGCAGCGTGGATTTTTGCTCGAAGTGAGCCGGCGCCGGCGCACTGCGGAGCGGTTTGACGCCATCGAAGATCACAACATTGGCTGCATCGCCGGCGAGGTTGCGGCCGTCGGCCAGCCGGCAGTCCTTGGTCTCGGCGAGCGCGATCATCGGCTCGTTGCCGCGATAGGCGAGCACGGCGATATGTTGCGCATCGCGCGCGAACGGCACTCCGGTCGCGCGACCGCTGAGCCTGCCGCCGGCGTCGAGCGTGATGCGATCGTGCGGCCGCGCCGGGGCGACACTCATCGGCGTCGCCGGCGCCTCGAGACCGGCACGTGCCAACAACCAGCCGGCCGCGAGCGTTTCGGCAAGTGGCACCGCGAGCGCAAAGCGCCCGGCGACACCGAGAACCGCAAAGCCGTCGGCGAGGCTTGCCCCCGAGCCGCCCAGTTGTTCCGGGACCCAGGCGAGCGGCAGCCCCGCCTCGCTGAGTGCGCCCCACAGTGGCTCTTTCCACGCCCCGTTGTTCGCTTGGTTGATGCTCTGGGGATCGGCGAGATCGGCAAGAATCCGCTCCGCTGCTTCGGCAACGATATGGCTCTCTTCGCCGGCCACGACTCCTACTTGGCTCCGTTCCATCCCATCGACGGCAATTGCCGTTGCCGTCACGAATTTCCGATGCGACCATGGTGGAGCCTAGCCGAAGCGTTGGCAAGTTGGGCGTATGGTCCGCGGGACGAGGGGCGCGAATGTCGGAGGTGCCATGAGCGACTATCAGGATCTGATCGTCACCAGCGAAGGTGGCGTCGCGACCGTTGCGATCAATCGCCCGAAAGTCCTCAATGCGATGCGGGCGGAGACCGTCGAGGAGTTGATCCGCGCCATCGACGGGGCCGGCTGGGACAAATCGATCGGGGTGATCGTTCTGACCGGCACGGGCAAGGCCTTTTGCACCGGCGGCGACCAGAGCGCCCACGAAGGCAAATACAACGGCCGGGGCACCATCGGCATGCCGATCGAGGCGCTGCAATCTCTGATCCGCGACGTCCCCAAGCCCGTAATTGCCCGCGTGCACGGCTATGCGATCGGCGGCGGCAATGTGCTGGCGACGATCTGCGATCTCACCATCGCCAGCGAGAGCGCGGTGTTCGGCCAGGTCGGGCCGAAAGTCGGTTCGGTCGATCCGGGCTTCGGCACCGCCTATCTCGCGCGCGTGGTCGGCGAGAAGAAAGCGCGCGAGATCTGGTATTTGTGCCGGCGCTATACAGCGAAAGAGGCGCTCGCCATGGGCCTGGTCAATACCGTGGTGCCCGACGATCAGCTCGACGCCGAAGTGGCGAAATGGTGCGCCGAGATTCTGGAACGCAGCCCCTCGGCCATCGCCATCGCCAAGCGCTCGTTCAACGCCGATACCGAAAGCATTCGCGCGCTGAGCTGGATGGGCATGCAGACGCTGTCGTTCTACTACGACACCGAGGAGTCGCGCGAAGGGGTGCGCGCCTTCCTGGAGAAGCGTAAGCCCGAATTCCGCAAGTTCGTGCGCTGACGCGTCCGCTGCGGAGCGAACGGCATGGCATTCCGCGGATTGAAGGATCAGGTCGCCCTTGTCACCGGTGGCGGCAGCGGCATCGGCCGGGCGATCTCGCTGCGGCTCGCCGAAGAGGGCTGCCGGCTCGCCGTGTTCGATCTCAACGCCGCGGGCGCCGAAGAAAGCGTTCGCCTTGCCGGCGGCACAGCCGCCGCCTTCGTGGTCGACATCACCGACCATGCCGCGGTCACGGCCGCGGTCGAGCGCGTCGAAAACGAAGTCGGCGGCATCGGCATCCTGGTCAACAACGCAGGCTGGGACCGGATGATGAATTTCGTCGACACCGACCCGACGTTCTGGCGCAAGGTCATCGACATCAATCTGGTCGGTCACCTCAATCTGCATCATGCGGTGCTGCCGCGCATGGTCGCGCGCCGCTCGGGCCACGTCATTAACATCGCCTCCGACGCGGGCCGCGTCGGCTCGAGCGGAGAGGCGGTCTACTCGGCCTGCAAGGGCGGCATGATCGCCTTCGCGAAGACGATCGCCCGCGAGCACGCGCGGCACGGTATCAGGGTCAACACCATCTGCCCGGGACCGACGCAGACGCCGCTTTTTGCGTCCTTCGCCGACGGCATGTCTGGCGGCGCGAAGCTCGTGGACCGGTTGCAGCAGGCCATTCCGCTGCGCCGGCTGGGCCAGCCTGAAGACTATCCGGGGCTCGTCGCTTTCCTCGCCAGCAGCGATGCCGAATACATCACCGGGCAGACCATTTCGGTTTCGGGCGGCCTGACGATGAGCGGGTGAAGGCGCCGAGGCGACTGTCGCGGAACTCGGGCGCGGGGGCGTCCCTCCTTGGAACTCCAGCTCGCGCGAGGGGCTTCGCGCTTCCCATCAGTTCGGAAAATACCTACCATCGTGCCACAACCACGAGGCGCCACAGGCGCCCGCGACACGCAAATCCGCAGCGCTTTCGAGGAGAAACGCATGCACGATGTCACCGGCGTTGCCGACATTTCCCGGATCGGCGACATCACGCGCCAGCACGCCAGAACCCGTCCCGATCGGGTGGCCATCCATTTCGAGGGACAGCGCCTCACCTATGGCGAGCTTGATCGCCGGACCAATCAGGTGGCCAACGGGTTGATCGCCGAGGGCATCGGGCGGCAACGGCGCATCGCCATCCTCTCCAAGAACGGGCCGGCCTTCTTCGAGCTCTGGTTCGGCGCGGCCAAGGTCGACGTGGTGCTGGTGCCGGTGAATTTCCGCCTCGCGCCGTCCGAGGTCGCGTTTGTGGTCGGGGATGCCGGTGCGGAACTCCTGTTTGTCGGCGCCGATTTCTATCCGCTCGTCGACAAGGTCGCGCCGGAATTGAAATCGGTGCGCCGCATCATCGCGCTCGACGGCGTGCACGGCGACTGGGAAACCTATACCGACTGGGTCGCGCGCCAATCGGACCGTGACCCTGCGGTCGAGGTGGCGGCAGGCAACTGCGCCATTCAGCTCTACACCAGCGGCACCACCGGTCACCCCAAGGGCGCGCAGCTGAGCCACGCCAACCTCTTGACCTTGCTGCCGGGCGCGCTGCGCCAGTTTGGTGATTGGCACGAGAAAGACGTCAATCTCGTCTGCATGCCGCTCTTTCATATCGGCGGCAGCGGCTGGGGATTGATCGGCTTCTATCGCGGCGTGGAAAGCGTGCTGATGCGCGACGCGGATCCTGCCGCCATTCTGCGGCTCATTCCGGAGTTTCGCATCACCAAGGTCTTCGTGGTGCCGGCGCTCATCCTGTTCATGC
>Ga0210408_10001464_pt1 | contig 24771 bp, 20 predicted proteins | sample IncBWH4MmetaG_FD_155471 | JGI IMG/M metagenome (GOLD analysis project Ga0210408, IMG submission 155471) | Forest soil microbial communities from Barre Woods Harvard Forest LTER site, Petersham, Massachusetts, United States - Inc-BW-H-4-M | ecosystem: Environmental > Terrestrial > Soil >...
GCGAGCCAGGCCTCAAATCGTCCGGAAATGCCCTTGGCCTGGGGCATGCCGCCGACACCCGCCGGAAGGTCCATGACGCGCTTGCTCTCGGTGATGGCGAACTGCCCCAGCAGGAAGAAGCCTTCGCGCGGCACCGTTGCGACCCAATTCGGATTGCCGCGTCCGGCATTCAGGAAAGCGCTCTGCGTTCGCTTCGAGTTGGCCTTGGCGAGGTTGATCAGCTCGTCCTTGATCTCGAACGGGCTCAACGCCTCGAATTTCTTCAGAGTCATGATGTCGGCCATTTAACGCTCCTGAGCTGTGCCACCTGTTGGGACGGAGCCCGATCAAGCTCCTTCATCTGTTCGATCTCGCCCAACATCTTCGGGCGGCAGCGGGGCCCTTTGATCTATCTCAAGCCCTGCGGGCTCCGCCCGGCGGCTCTCGAAGCTAGCGGCCAGTTCGCGCCGCGATGCAGCGAGCAATCGTTTCGCGAACGCGACATGTGAAATCTGCAGATAGGGAGAGCGCTTGACATAGATCAACGGGCGTCCGGCGGACCGTCGCTTGATGCTGACCGATGCGGCGTCAGATTTTGTCGCGGGCTCTTCGGCTCGCTGTATCGCGGCAGGCCGAGGTGGGCGTTGAGCCTTGGACAGCGTGAACGGGTGACATCATGATCAATTGGTTCTTTCAGACGCTCAAGAGCTATCCGGAAATCGCAGTCTTCCTCTCCTTGGCTTTGGGATACTATTTCGGCTCCTTCACTTACAAGGGCCTCGGCCTCGGGGCTGTCACCGCAACGTTGATCGCGGCCGTCATCATCGGCCAGATCGGGATCACCATTTCAGGCCCGCTCAAGCCGTTTTTCTTCCTGATGTTCCTGTTCGCCATTGGCTACGGCGTCGGACCACAATTCGTCCGCGGCATCGCGCAGGATGGACTGCCACAGGCACTATTTGCAGCGGTGGTCTGCGTCTTCTGCCTTCTCGCCGCGTATCTCGGCGCGAAGATCGCAGGTTACGACGTCGGATCGGCCGCAGGTCTCTATGCCGGCTCCCAGACGATTTCAGCGTCAATGGGCCTTGCGACGGATGCGATCAATCGCCTTGGTCTATCGCCTGAAGACACCAAGAAGCTGCTCGACGGAATGCCGGTCGCCTACGCTGTCAGTTATATTTTCGGAACGGTCGGGTCCGCCCTCGTTCTGGCTCTGCTCGGCCCGGCGCTCCTCGGCATCGATCTCGAGACGGCCTGCAAGCAGTACGAGGAACAATACGGGGGAAAGAAACAGATGGGCGGCCCCGGTACGGCCTGGCACCAGTTCGATTTGCGCGCCTTCCGCGTCCGCGAGCGTGGGCCGGCTGTCGGGAAGACAGTCCAAGAGGCCGAGGCGCTGATCCCCGACCAGCGTGTATTCATCCTGCGCATTCGACAGAACGGGAAGATCACAGATGCGACCTCCAACACCGTCATTCACGCCGGCGATATCGTGGCCGTAGCCGGCCGGCGCGACGTGCTCGTGAGGCTGATCGGTGACCAGGCGGAAGAAGTGGATGACCGCGAGCTGTTGGCGGTGCCCATCGAAGGCGCCGATGTCTATGTGACAAACAAGGCGGTCGACGGCAAGACGCTCGAGGAGCTGGCGACCGTGCCGCCGGCGCGCGGCGTGTTCCTGCGCAAGATCACCAGGGGTGCGATTGCGATCGATATCCCCATCCTGCCGAATACACAGCTCAATCGGGGCGACATCGTCACCCTGGTTGGACGCACTCCCGATGTCGCAGCGGCGACAAAAATGCTGGGCCGACCGGACCGCGTCACGGATGTCGCCGACGTGGCTTTTATCGGGGCAGCCGTTGCGATCGGTGCGCTGATCGGCGCCTTCGTCTACAAGATTGGAAGCGTGCCGCTCACGCTATCCACCTCCGGCGGCGCATTGATCTCCGGCCTGTTCTTCGGCTGGCTGCGTTCGGTGAAACCGACGTTCGGACGGATTCCATCGCCGACGGTGTGGTTCATGAACTCGGTCGGCCTGAACGTGTTCATTGCCGTGGTCGGCATCTCCTCCGGACCGGGATTTGTCGCCGGCCTGCAAAAGCAAGGCTTCAGCCTGTTCCTCTGGGGTGTTGCGGTGACGACGGTGCCGCTGATCCTGGCAATGTATGTCGGAAAATACCTGTTCCGTTTCCACGACGCCATCGTGCTGGGATGCTGTTCGGGTGCGCGAACCACGACCGCCTCACTTGGGATGATCAACGACCGCGCCAAGAGTCAGATACCCGGGCTGGGCTATACCGTCACTTATGCGGTCGGCAATACGCTGCTGACGATCTGGGGAATGGTGTTGGTCATGCTGATGACATAATTGCAGCCGGTCGCGATGTTGACCTCCCTCGAACAGTTTCTTGTCCGCTATCCGGAGCTCGCGCTGTTCCTGGTGATCGCCGCGGGCTACTGGATCGGAAGTTTCAGGATCGGCACGTTCAGTCTCGGTCCGGTCACCGGCTCGCTCTTCGCCGGACTGCTGGTGGGCGACTTCGCGCACGTGCCCGTGTCCAGCATGACAAAATCGTTCCTGTTCCTGCTGTTCCTGTTTGGAATCGGCTATTCCGTCGGCCCGCAATTCGTGCTGGCGATGAAGCGCGACGGGCTGAAGCCGATGCTGCTTGCCGTTGTCGTGGGCTTCACGGGTCTTGCGGCGGCAATTGCTGTGGCCTACGTGCTGCGGCTCGATCCCGGCTTTGCGGCGGGGCTGCTGTCAGGCGCCCTCAGCCAGAGCGCCGCCATGGGAACCGCGACCGACGCGGTCAACGGTCTCGCCGTATCAGAGGCGCAGCGCGCGTTGTTCATCTCGCACATCGCTGTTGCTGACGCCGTGTGCTACATCTTCGGCTATGCTGGCGTGATCATGTTCTGCACAGTCATCGCGCCGGCGCTGCTCAAGATCGATCTGAGGACGGAAGCGCTCAAGCTCGAACAGAGCTTGGGCATGGCCCGCACCAAGTCCGGGCTGGCTTCGGCCTGGCGCAAATTCGAATTGCGCGCCTACCGGCTGGATTTGCAGTCGGCTCTCGTTGGATTGACGGTGGCTGCCGCGGAAGCCCGCATTCCGGAGCAGCGTGTGTTCATTCACCGGATCCGTCGCGGAGACCGCGTTCTCGACGCAGAGCGCGGAATGACCCTAGCCGCCGGCGACGTCCTCGCACTGTCGGCGCCGCGCCAGATCATCGTCGAATGGATCGGACCGCGCGCGGAGGAGGTGGAAGACAGGGAGCTCCTCGACGTCCCCTTGCTCTCCGCAGATGTCTTCCTGATGAACCCGAAGCTTGCGGGCATGACGCTCGAAGATGCCTCACGAGAGACCTGGACGCGCGGCCTGTATTTGCGCTCGCTCAGCCGGGGCGGTCAGGAGATCCCTGTCGCCGCCGGCGTCATCCTGGAGCGCGGCGATCTGTTGCGGATCGTCGGGCCCGAAACGGCCGTGCAGAATGCGGCCAAGAGCATCGGCGTCATCGTTGCGCCCAGCACCAGCATCGATTTCGTTGTGATGGGGCTCGCGATCTTCCTCGGGGGTGTCGTCGGTGCCCTCGTGAGTTTTCCCCTTGGCGGCATCAAGATCGCGCTCAGCACCAGCGTTGGCACGCTGCTCGCCGGACTTCTGGTCGGTTATCTCCGCACGCGTCTCCCGCACTTCGGCCGCATCCCCGAGGGCGCCGTCAACCTGATGACGTCACTCGGACTTGCGGCCTTTGTCGGGCTCACCGGACTCCATGCCGGTCCGATTTTTCTGTCCGCGATACGGGAGGCGGGCATCGGCCTGCTGCTGGGTGGCATGGTGGTGACCCTGCTGCCGCAGATCGTCGGGTTCTGCCTTGGCCAGTTCGTGTTGCGCATGAACCCGGTCCTCCTGCTTGGAGGCCTGACCGGGGCGCAGACGGTGACGGCGGCGATGGCGGCCCTCCAGGAGCGCTCGGGAAGCCCTGTCCCGGTGCTCGGCTATACGCCTGCCTATCCGGTCGCGAACATCCTGCTCACCACCTGGGGCTCGGTTATCGTGGTCGTCTTCGCCGGATGAACGGCCAAGACTCCACGCGCCGCCCGCATGTTGCTTCCGCCTTCGCTTCTCGCGAATCAAGCCCGGCCCCAGGGAGAACACAAAGGACACCGTTTAAACCATCGCGCCGGGGATGCCGGATGATCCGGCTGCACGTGTGGTGACTGCCGCCTGCTTACTTTTTTGCAGGCGCGCCGCGGGTGAGGCGGTCACCCGGCATTCCCTGCGCCCTTGTGGAGAGGGCGTAGAACTTCGCGAAAGCCCGGCCGTTAGACGCCGCCGGAAGGCTGATCCTTGCCCGATAAGCTGTTCGACGGGTCGAATCCGAGCCGCGGATGGCGTGGTTCAGGGCTGCCGTTCTTGCGGTGCCGAATCAGGGATCGCATCGCCCAGACGATGCCGGTTGCGAATGTCCAGTCCCCCTACGCGCACGCAAGCGCTGCAAAAGCCCCAATCTGATCCAAGTCACGGGCTAGATTTCGGGCATTCTATCTGCCTGTGATTCGGCGGACCAAACGCGATTCGCGAAGGGATGTGGCTTATGGGATTTTTCAAGCGTGATGTTGCCCCGGTCGAACGCTTCGAGCGCGCCCTCAAGGACAAGCTGGCGGCGCGGGCGCGGCTTGCGGAGCAGTTGAGCGAGGCCGAACAGCTCCTTGCTGAAATGCGCGCCGCGGCCGAGCAGCTGGCGGTGGCCGGCGCCAGCAATACGAAGCTCGAGCGCGCCGAGGTCAAGCTGCGCGCGGTCGAGGATCGCGCCAAGAAGCTGCGCGCCGAACTGGCGGAACTCGACCAGCAGATCATGGCCACCGAACGGGCCTGGGGCGACGCCAAGATCCAGCGCGACCGTGACGTGACGGCCGACGGCATCGAGGCGATGGTCATGGCGATCGAACAGGCTGCCCCGAAATTCGAAGCCGGCGCCCGGTCTCTGATGGAGGCGGTCACCAAAAGCGGCGCGCCGGTGCCGGACGCGAGCCGGTTCGCAACCAGCGTGGAAGCGGTGCGCCGCGAGGTCCTCTCGGCCGTCGAGTTGCTTTGCTGGGAGCTGCGGTCGACCGCCGTGCGGACGCGCGCCGGCAACGCCAATGTCGCGCTGCTCACGCAAGGCGAGCCGGAGCAGCCGCAACAATTTCCCGAGATCGAGCGGCAGGTGATCTATACGCTCAATCCGCTCCGCTGGTGTGAGGGCGGCGAGTTGCGCAAGGCTCAGGCCTTCACGCTCGTCGACCTGCCGAGGACGCTGTTGACGACGGCGCTGCGCCATCAGCATGTGGACTATCCGAATGCCCGCCGCGTGCAGACGCTGATGCAGGTCCATGGCGCTGAGCGGCTGCGGAGCGAGCTCGACGATGACGATCCGCAGCTCGTCGATCTCGATGTGCTCGCCGCTGAAGACAGCGAGAGCCCGCGCGCCGACGTGGCCTGATCGCTGCAAGTGGTGCTTGCTCCGCGGCGGTCACGGCGGAGACGGCGTGATGTTTCCCGGTCGGCCTGCCCTGCGTCCTCGCCGGCACCTGGCTCGGATGAGGCTGTTCGGCCGCGTCGATGAGACGATGTTCCGAACGCTCGTTCTCGGCTTGCTGTTCGCGTCGGGCGCTGTTCTACTGTCCCGAGGGCGGGCGCTGTGCATCGCCGAGCAAAAACGGATGGTGACGGGATGCGATTGGCCGCGAGGCACCTTTTTCGCGACGTGATGCGCGCGTTGCTCCTCATTGGCGTCCTGACTTTTGTCGCGAAGCCGGCTGCGCGGGCCGAAAATCTGGATGAGGGCAAACCGGCGACAAGGCTGTTCGCAGACAGCTGCTCGGCGTGTCATCACGGCGCCCGCGGACTTGCCAAGGGGCGCTTCACCCTCACGCTGTATCTTTTTCTGCAGCAGCATTATGCGAGCAATTCGAGCTCGGCGTGGGCGCTCGCATCCTATCTCGAGTCCGTCGACCATGCGTCCCAAGGTCAACCGCGCGGCCCCACGAGGAGGCCGTCGCCGTCCCGCACATCGGGATCTTCCCCGCGGCCGCCCATGCCGATACCGCAACATTGATGAAACGCGTCGCGAGATAACATCCGCTTCATAATTTCGTTTCCCCGCGAGCCGTCGTGTTTGGCCGGCGGCCCCGTGATGGGCTATGCTGCCCGCACACTCGCGGTAAAGTCGATGATCGGGGAATAGCGGCGACAAGGGACCGAAGCGGGACGGCATCCATGATGACTATTCCTGAACTGGCGGCGGATGAACTGGAGGAGTTTCTCGGCTCCTATATGCGTCGCCGGTTCGGGTCGTCCCAGATGCGGCTTGCCGAGTGCGTGACATCGGCCGCGCGCATGGCCATCGAATGCATCGGCAACAGCGACGCGCTTTACCACAACGTCGAACACACGCTTCTGGTTACGCTCGCAGGGCACGCGATTTTCCGCGGACGGGCCTTGCATGCGCATGTGACGGCGGACGACTATGCCCATCTCATCATCGCCTGTCTCACCCATGACATCGGCTATGTGCGCGGTCTTCTCGGGGATGATGGCGCGAACGGTTTCGTGATCGACGCCACGGGGAACAAGGTGACGCTGCCGCGCGGCTCATCGGACGCCGGCTTGATGCCCTACCACGTCGAGCGCTCGAAGCTTTATGTGAAGCGTCGGATTGCGGGAATCGCCCCGCTCGATCCGAAGCGCATCGCCGACGCGATCGAAGGCACACGATTTCCGCCATCGCCGGGGCAGCAATTCGGTTGGGAAGCATCGCTCGTACGCGCGGCGGATTTCATCGGGCAACTCGGGGATCCGAACTACATCAGAAAATCCAACGCGCTGTATCATGAGTTCGAGGAGGTCGGCATCAATCGCCAGCTCGGTTATGAATCGCCGGCCGATATCGTCAATCGCTATCCGCAATTTTACTGGGACAGTGTCGCGCCGCAGATCCAGACCGAAATCGGCTATCTCAACATGACCTCGGGCGGCCGGCAGTGGATTGCAAACCTCTATGCTAACGTGTTCCGCGCCGAACGCGACATTGCGCTGTCCGGACCGCAGAAGTGAAGGACGCCATGTACCGCGCGAAGGCTGCGCAGGACTGGGGACGTTCGCTTATGATAGCGGGCCGCCGGCCTCGGCGAGCCGGCCGAGGAAGTGCAATACTCTTCTTATCTGGTGCAAGGCCCGGTCCAGCAGTGCGCGGAGACCGCTATGCGCGCCGGCCGGCCTGTGCGCGCCATGCTGCGCATCAAAAGCGATCCGTGGATGTTGGATGGGGATGGCGCGCTCTAACATCACAAGGTCTCCACGGCCGGGCCTGCTCAGCAAATGATGCACAGCTGATACATCAATGTTGGCTCCGGGGCGATGTTTCAAGACCATCTGAAGGCGCGTGTGGCGGCTCAGGCGTTTGCCGCGCCGCAGGTCGCGCGTGCAGCGCAACAACGGTTGATCTGGGTCAATGCATCGCGCTCGATATCCGCGTCCCCTGAACAAAAATAGTGAGGGAAGCGCCATGGGCGATCTCGCTCAGTTCATCGCGATGCCGATTGATCGGACGGAGGCGGGGCTTGTGCCAGGTGAGCCCTACAAGTGCGCAAGCCCGGCCGCCGCGATCGAGCGTGCCAAGGGCTATTGGAAGGTCTTTGGTTATGCTGGCGCCGTCGCTCTGGTTCGCACGGGCTATCCCGACAGCACGACAACCGTGCTCGGACGGTTCGGCACCGTCCCAGACGAGTTGCGATTTGAGGACGATTCGGATTGAGCGGCCGGTCGCTCGACGTGCCCAGGTGCAACGAGCACACCGCCGGGAAGGTAAGGGGCCATGCCTCACTGATGCAGCCCGCTAAACCTTCGCCCGGCGTGCCGTTCGTGGGGGTTACCGCTATACCATGGTCCGAACGCACACCACGGTACTATCGCGGTCTCTCTGCGGAGGTGGAGTCATTGAACCTCCCTTTGCGTGGTTGACCAATGTGATCGCCAATCGGGGCGATGCGGCGATGCTCCTCCCATCCATCCGTGCTGTCAAGCCGGATCACCCCGGGACAGCTAATGTCAGGTATCGCCCCGCCTGCTGAATTTTGCGGTATTTCGACCTGCATCGCGTGGTAATGTCCTGATAGCAATGACGCACCGCATTCTGGTTCTCTACGGCTCCTACCGGTCCGATCGGATGGGCATCCGCCTTGCCCGATTCGTCATCGCCGGCTTGCGGGCGCGCGGGCTGGATGTCGAGCTGATCGATGCCAAGGCCGTGGGCCTGCCGATGCTCGATCGCATGTACAAGGAATACAAGAAAGGCGAGGCGCCGCCTGCTCTGGAAAAACTCGCGGGCCAGATCCGTGCCGCCGACGGATTTGTCTTCATCACGGGCGAGTATAATTGGGGCGTCCAGCCCGGCCTGAAGAACCTGACCGATCATTTCCTCGAAGAATGGTTCTGGCGTCCGGCTGCGATCGCGAGCTATTCCGCCGGCCGGTTTGCCGGCGCGCGCTCCGCAACTGCCTGGCACGGCACGCTTTCCGAGATGGGAATGGTGGTGATCTCGAGCTCGCTCGCGGCCGGTCCGATTGCACCGACGCTCTCGGAGGAAGGCCAGCCAATCGGGGAGGGTGGTCACGCCCTGGAGCGCGCGTTCCCGCGATTCGCGGACGACTTTTTATGGTGGATCGAAGCTGCGAAGGCGCAGCGGCAACGGAAGGAGCCACCCTATTGAGCGGCTACTGCCCGATTTTATCCACCATCTCGCCTTGCTTTGGACAAGGCGGACTGGAGTGTGGTGCGGGGGCCGAACGCCGTCGACCTCGTGCCGCCGGATATCCGCCGGCCGCGTTGTGTGCGTGACATTGGACCCAAATCCGGAGCGCCGATGCAGTCCACGTTGAATCCCAAGCAAAAAAGTCCGGATGATGTCGTCGTTGTCGCGCCCGACGTGGTTCGGGTTGCCCCCGGCGACAAGGAGTTGGCCGAGACGCCCCAGAGCGGCAAGAGCCGTCCGTCCGATTCGCAGGGTCGCGCGGGATCCGACGCCCCCGCGGTGCCGCCCGTTGACGCGACATTTCGCGCTGCAGCGGTCAATACGGCAACAGCCGGCGGCCAGCCGCGGTCATTCGGCAGGAGCGCGATGCGCGTCGTGAAGAGTTTTGTGATCGCCATGGTGCTGGCGGCCGGCAGCGGCGCGATCGCCTATGGCTGGGAGAACTACGGCGACACGGCCAAGGAGTTGGTCGTCGCGTGGCTGCCGCAGCACCTGCCGACGTCGATCCCTTCATTGTCGTCACTGTTCCCGTCCTCGCATCAGGAGACGTCCACGCCGGCGGAGCAGCCTGCCGCGCAGGCCGGCCAGGCGGTCGCGTCCATCGCGCCGCCGGCTTCGGATACGGCGGCCCCGGCGGCTCAATCGACCGAAGGCGCCGCACCACCCGCCGCTGCCTTGCCGGCCGAATCGACCCAGTTGCTGCAGTCGATGGCGCATGACCTTGCATCCCTTGGTCAGGAGATCGTGCAGCTCAAGACGAGCATCGAGCAGCTCAAGGCCAGCCAGGAACAGATGTCGCGGGAACTCGCCAAGGCGCGCGATCAGAACGCCCGGCCCAAGTTGGCGGTCGCGACGCCCCCGATGCGGCCGGCCTCGCCTTCGCAGATGCTGCCGCTGCGCCGGCCGCCGTCCTATCCGCCGACCGCCTCCGTCGCCCCGCCGCTGTCGCGAGCCGCGCCGCAAACCGTGGGGGCCGTGCCGCCGCCACGGAGCACTGTCCCTCCGCAGGCCGCAGGCGCGCCACCGCCGATGCCCTATGCGGCTGCGCCCCCGGTGTCGCTACAACCGGATCCGCCGGCCGGCGTGGACGCTGAGGATGGGGGGCCCGTGGTGCGGCCGCCGATGCCGGTCCGGTAGACCGGCATATCCGGCGTCTATTGCTTGGTGCGGATGAGACCGGCGAGGCTGGTTTTCTGAGTCTCGCACCAGCTGGCCATGCCAAGGCGCCGCTGGTCGAAATCCGTCGCCTGGGTCGCGATCGCGACTTCCTTCACCAACGTATCGTCGCCGCGCTCGCCCATCTTGCCACCGGTGTGCATGAAGGCGATCGCCTTGCGGACCTCCTCGGTGGTCCCATCCGGCAGGTGCATCTCCTGGGCCTTCTGCAACAGGTCCTGGTAAACGACGTCCGTGCCCGGGCATTCGACCTTGGCGGCGAATGCCTGCAGGACCAGGGACACGTAGATTGCGCGCGGCGAGTCCGCTTGCGCATGGGCCGCAACGGCCAAAAACCCTGTCGTCAACGCGATCGAAACACCATGCCGCATTAGTCTGTTCCTCCCTTTCGAAAGAGCCTAGCGCCGACGCCGTGCCGGACGCAACGGGCAGCCGGGATGGCCGTGCGCGCCGTCGCCCCGTCCAGCCGGTTGCGCAGTCGGTCGCGGCTGACGGCCGGACTGCGCACGCGCGACACGCGTTGCGCTTGGGTTGTGGCCCCGGTTGTTCCGCCTGCAAAAGCGGGTCGATGCCATCAGCGGGCCGCACACTTATCACCGATTGGTCTTGCTTTGGTCAAAGCCCTGCGTCGATCTATGGCGGATCGAAGATCGCCCTCATTCGGGCATTGGACCGGACAAGGAATGCCAATGCAGACAGTGCCGAATCCGCAGGATGTCGATCCGAACGAGATCGGGATCGTGCCCGAGAACGAAGAGCTCGTCGGCTACGTTTACAAGCGCGTCGTGCGCGAAGTTCTGGCGCGGATCGATCAGCGCCTCGCCGAGCTCGAGAAGCAGGCCTCGCCTGACCCAACCGAGGTTTCGGTGTTTCGTTCGGCCGGGGCCGCGAGCGGACGTGCCTCCCTGCTTCGCCGGTGGGGGATGCGCGGCGCCATCGCTTCGCTGCTGTCGGTCGCCGTCATTGGCGGGGCGGCTGCCTGGTACTTCACCGACGCGGACGGGCCAAGAACGCTTGTCGCGCGTTGGGTGCCGCTGTTCGGGTCGAATGGTTCGGCGACGCCTGACGGCCAGCCGGCACCGAAGGACGGCGCGGACACGCCGATGGAGCCGAGCGCGCGCGGCGTTCAATCGAGCGCGACGGATGGCGCGGCTCCGCCGGTGGCTTCCTTGCCGCCGGCGCCGTCGGATAATGACGCGCGGCCGGCTGCTGCCGCGGGCTCGGGAGAGCTTGCGCCGCTGGTCCAGAAGCTCACGACCGATATCGAGAATCTCGGGCAGGGCATCGACCGGCTCAGGATGAGCCAGGACCAGCTGAGCCGCGACAATGCGCTGGCGATGCAGCAGCTCCAGGCCGGGCAGGACCAGCTGGTCCGCCTCATGAAGCCAGCGGCCGCGAACGCCCAGGCGCAGGCGAAGCCGTCGGCTGCGCCGCAGCGGTCGGCGATCCGGCCGCCACGCAATCCCAAGCCGGCGCCGAGCCTGCTGTTCCGGCGCGCGACATAGCCAGCACCTGTTTTCTCATCAATTCGGCGGCGAATTGTTGTGACCTCTCCCCGCTTGCGGGGAACGCCTCAGGATGATCTAGCGCCCGCCGCCGCGGCGCTCCTGTTCCTTGAGCAGATTGTCGAGCTCATCGGTCTGGCGCGCGATGCGGTCGGCGTTTCGCTCTTCGTCGGCCGCGCCCGACTGCGATGCGGCCTGTTCGGTGATCTGGCGGATATTATCACGCAGGATGGCGATCCGACCGGCGAGCTCGGCGGTCGACAGTGAACTGAGATCGGCTACGCTCATGGATCCTCCCTTGAGGCTTCTCGCATGTCGCGGCCCCAGCGACGGAGATTGTCCGGGGCTCCGGCCGCGTCGCGGCCACCGTGCGCCCTGCGAAGCCTATCACAGCCATTGATTGCCGACAGTATCATTCGATCGCGACAGCCGCCGCGGCCATGTGTCCATGGCCGCAGGCACGCGCGTTGATCCTGATCAACTTGTGAGACAGCGGACATGGCTCAGCGCTCCCGGCGCACGCATCGCGCCCGGGATGTGCATGGAGCTTGACCCTCGCGAGAAGCAGAGGGCGCAGGCAAGGCCGGGTGTCCGCCACACCCGCGGCCCCCGTGCGTGAAAAAAGCACGGGGAAGGAACCACAGGTGAAGGCGAATCATCCGGCCTTCCCTGCGCAGTGGTTTACGGCTTACTTCGCGCTCTCCTCGGGGACCGGGCTTTCTTGCCCCCGTCACGTCGCGTTCGCATACGCGAATTGACACCAGCGTCGGGGTTGTCAGGACCACACGACTTCGCCGTCCGCGCCGATGCCGATCGTCTTCGGCACCAACTCGTCCACCATATCCCGCACACAACGTCCGTGACGACGCGTCCGCCCCTCTTCAATCGAGCGCGGGACGGGTGGAGAATGCATCTGATTTGGGCCGGAGTCAAGCTTGATTCTGAAAATCAGAATGCATCGGCGGCGTCACATTGGTACGACGGGCAAATCGCGCATGGCGCGTAGGCGCGAGATCAGCCTGACGCCGCGGACGGGCCGATACGACCAGAACTCCGACTACGGCTTTGCCGCGTAGCGCTTCCGTCTTCGGAAGATGAGCAGAGCAGCGCCCAGAAGCACGACGGCTGTGCCGGCGGCCAGGCCTCCGCGCGCGAGCGGGAGCAACGGAGACGATGGCCCGCCGCGCCGCACCTCGCTGACCTGCTGCTCGGTGATGATCGTGTCGCCCGGCCCGTAATGGGCGAGCACGTAGGTGCCCAATTTGGCGATATCGCGGTCGCTGAGCGGGTTGGCATCGGTCGGCTTGCCTCCGAAGCCAGGCATGAAGGCCTGTCTCCCCGACACCGTGCGATCCACGCCATACAGGATGGCGGCAATCAGGTTGGCGGCGTTCTTTGCCCCCGTGGCGGAGTTGTGGAACAGGCTCGGATAATAGCCGTCCTTGCTGCCTTGACCCGCGGCCGCATGGCAGGAGGCGCAATTACCTTGAAACAGTACGGCCCCGCTGGGGTTGGTGTCGTTGTCCGAGCTGATGCCGTCACGCCCGCGCAACGTCGCAAGCTCCGAGAACATCGTCCCGGCAGCGAAGCGAGAGCGATCGTTCGCCTGGGCGTGGACGGCTGGAATGGTTTTGACATAGGTCGCTATCGCGTCGAGGTCCGCGTCTGACAAATACTGGAAGCTGTGTTCGACGGCTTCGGCCATGCTGCCCGCGGCCTGTGCCTTTCCGTGCGAACGTCCCGTACGCAGATAGGCCACGAGTTCGTCCCTGGTCCAGCTGCCAATGCCGCTGACCGGATCCGACGTGATATTGGGCGCGTACCACGGCCCGACCTGGGCGCCCGAGAAGGCCGGGCTTGCCTCCTCCTGCATCAGAAAGCCGCGCGGCGTGTGGCACGTGCTGCAATGCGCAGCGCCCTGCACGAGATACGCGCCCCGATTCCATTCCGCCGATTGCTGCGGATCCGGCGCGAAGACTTTTTCGCTCAGGAACAGTAAATTCCAGGCCATCATCGACGCGCGGATGTTCATCGGAAATGGCAGGTCGGTTACGGGCGCATGTGCGTCGACCGGTTCGACCGCCCGCGTGAAGTAGAGGTAGAGCGCATGCGCGTCATCGTCCGTCAGCTTGGCATACGAGGTGTAGGGCATCGCCGGATAGAGGTGGCCGCCGTCGCGGCGAATGCCGCGACGAAGCGCCCGGACAAATTCCTGCTCCGTGTAGCGCCCGATGCCGAAATCTGCCGATGGCGTGATGTTGGTCGAATAGATCGTCCCGAGTGGCGTCGTAATGGGCAGCCCGCCGGCAAACGCTTTTCCACCTGGTGCGGTGTGGCAGGCCGCGCAATCAGCGGCCGTGACCAAATACTTTCCGCGCTCGATCACGGCAGATTGTTGGCCGGGCTGATCGGGCTGCTCCGCCGCCTGAGAAGCCCCGACCATCATGGGTATCGCGAAGGAGATGAACAGCGCGCCGAGGCGATGAGCAAAGCTTCTCATGATCAGCCGCGCCTCAGTTGATCGACGACGGCGTCGGCAGCCTTCAGTGCCAGTGCTGCCATCGTGAGCGTGCTGTTTGACGCAGTACCGCTGGGCATCGCGCCTCCGCCGGGCAGGAACAGGTTGTGATGATCATGCGCACGACAATCGGCATCGACCACCGATGTCGTTGGATCGGCCCCCATGATGCAGCCGCCCATGATGTGGTCGCTGTTGAGAAACTCGGGGGATAGCTGGAAACTGGTTGCGCCGAGCTCGGCCGCGAGCTGCCGGAGCCGGGGCACGGTGTATTCTTCGGCGCTCTGGCGCACATAGTCGCCGACATCATAATAGATGTTCGGCTTGTTGATGCCGAGCCAATCCTTCTTGCTCGACAGCGTCAGTCGGTTTTGGGGCAAGGGCAGCGGCTCGTGTTCGACGGTCAGCCTTGCGGTGCAGGCGGAAAGCCGTCGGATCTCGGTGTCCAAGGCCTTGCCGACGAGCCCCTTTTTCAGCGCGGCTGCCGCGCCGAGGGGACTGCGGGCAAAATTCTCCATCCGGAACATTGCTCCGGCATAACGGCTGCGGAAGTCGCCTTGTGTGGTGTTGAGAATGCTGCTGCTCTGCACCGGCCCGACGCCTGTCCATAGCGGCTCCGCAAGCTCCAGATCCGCGAACAGCTTGGGCTGGTCCATCATGTTGCGTCCGACCTGATCTGAGCTGTTCGCCACGCCGCCCGGATTGCGTTCGTCTTTCGACAGCAACAGTAGTTTTGGCGTCTCGATGCCGTTGCAGGCGATCACGAACAGCTTGCCTGTTACTTTGTGAGACTGCTTGTTCGGATCGAAATAGTGAACGGCTTGGATGGAGTTCTTCTCTCCCGTCTCAATCCGATAGACGACCGCATTGGCGAGGATCTTGCCGCCCTTCGCCTCGATCTTCGGCAAGGCCGTCGCTGCATCGTACTTGGCGGCGATCGGACAGACCGGAAAACAGTTGTTGTTGCCGCAACATGCCGGCCGGCCATGATAGGACACGCCGCTGTTGCGCGCCTGCGGGGCGGGCAGGTTCATCATCCCGATTTTTGCGGCGACCTCGGTCAAACGACGTTCGCCGGGACCGAAGGGAAGGGGGCCCATGGGATAGGGTTTGGAGCGCGGTGCATTCGGCGGCCATTGCAATGCGGGGTCGGAGGGACCGCACACGCCGATCGCATATTCGGCCCGCGTGTAATAGGGCTCGATCACGTCGTGGGCGAAGGGCCAATCCCGGCCGACCCCGTAGAGGCTTTTCAGGCGCATGTCCTCAGGTGTCAGGCGCCAGCAGATGCCGGCCCAGTGCCAGGTGGCGCCACCCGCGTAGCGTACATAGCCTTGCAGATAGGCGCGGGCATTCGGTCCCTCCAGTTGAAGGTATTGCTCCGCTTCCTTCTCCTTCCGCGTTTCGAGGTGCGGCGCCCATGGTTTCGGAGGGTATGGCGCATCCCAATGAAACAGCCGCATGCTTGGGGGAAGGTTGCGGTAATTCTCGACGATCCGCCAGCGATCGACGCGAGGACCCGCCTCCAGCATCAACACGGACAGGCCGGCATCCAGGGCCTGTTCGGCGATCAGGCAACCGACTACTCCGGTCCCCACGACGACAACGTCTGCACTGTCGTTACTTGCCATCTTAGCAATCCCCGTCTGCGCCAAGGCACCGTCTTCAAAAGTCTGGCATGTTGCTCAATGGGGGAGCATCGGCTGCCCATCCATTTGGCCCCGAGATCGCATAGGACGGAATGGTCATGACGTCTCTGGTCGGCTGATACATCAGCGCATATTCGTAGGCGAACACCTCGGCATCGGGAGCATCGGTTACGACGCCAAGATACCAGGCCGAAATAATTGCAAGCGCCGTGTCCTTGAGCGGACCCTCCGGCACGTCGGGGAAAAAGTCCTCGACGATCCGCGCGTTGTTTTTTCTCGCGATGGCCAGGAGCTCGGTCACCTGCTCCGAGAGCTGCGGGTTCAATGCGCTCATCGCGGCACCCATGCGTCTGCCGATCTCCTTGTCCAGGCGATGCGGAATCAGCAACGACGAGATTTCCATGAACCGGGCCGAGGATTCCTCCGACCACGAGGCCGGCGCAGACAACGCCGGCAGTGTCGAGAGTGCGCAGAGGCCGCCAACCAGGAACAGTCCCCCGACCACGAGTTCGCGCCGCGCAAGATTGAACGCGGCAGGAGAGTCGTCGCGGGATTGACCGAGCATAAGATGCGGGTCGCTCTCCAAGTCCGTCCGGGTCGTTGCGCGTTCAACCATGGTCGGTTTCCTCTTCAAGTTGGATCGGGGTCGTTGCCAGGAGATGTCCAGTTTCCCTTCGGCGCGATCTGGGCCGCAGCTACCATGTGCCGAGCCCACGACGTTTCGGTGACAACTGTCGTCGCATCCGGCCGGCACGCCATTTTCCGCCGTCCTTCACGTGCCCGTGAATCTATCTCATGTCTCGTCGGACAAACTTGGATATTCACGCGCTTCTTTGCAGCAAAACATCGCACCGAAGTCGGGAAATTGCCCGTTATTTCTTGTTGAATGCTGCTAGTCTGTTGGCCAGCCACGACCGCTACGCCTGTCTCGTCGGCAATGGCAGCGGTCACGGTCCCGCTTTGATTTCCTTGCTGTCTGCGCGAAGCGAGCAGCTGCGACGAGCCATTCACTGATGCCCGCGAATGCCCATGGGGTGGGCGGGTCGTTACGCAAATCATGGGCCATGACGATTGCACTGGCCTTGCGGCATGATCGGCGTCATGCGTCTATGCCAACCTGCTTCGATGTCGGGAGAGTCTTCGTGAGTCAGCAGGAAGGTATCGCGCCGTCGCCGGTCGCCCAGGCCGCATCATCATCGTCTGCGTCGCCGGCCGTCGTCGCGCCAGCGCCGCCCGCTCCGCTCGGGAGCGCGGCGCGGCTCGCCATCCCGGTGTTTGCGACCCTGGTCGCGCTGGCTTTCGTTGCATTGGCCACGTTGCGCTGGGACGCGTGGATCGGCGGCGCCACGATCCAGACCACCGACGACGCCTATGTCCGCGCCGATCTGACGCGGTTGTCGACCCGCGTCGCCGGCGAGGTGATCAAGGTGGCGGTCGACGATTTCCAGCGGGTCAAGGCGGGAGACCTCCTGGTGCAGATCGACCCTGCCGACTATGAGGCGCAGGTCGCGCAGGCCGAGGCCAACGTCGCGGCCGCCCAGGCCGCGCTCGACAATCTCGGCAACCAGGTCGAGCTGCAATATGCGACGATCGCCCAAGCCGAGGCCGCGCAAGTCTCGGCGACCGCGCTCGACACCGAGGCGCGCCAGGAGCAGGAGCGGCAGCAATCGCTGGAGCACACCGATGCCGGGACCCGGCAGCGGCTCGAACAGGCGGTGGCCGCCTATGCCAAGGCCGAGGCTGATGTGCGGGCGAGCCGCGCCGTGATCGCCGCGCAGCGCCATCAGCTCGATGTGCTGCAGGGGACCAAGAAGCAGCGCGCGGCTGATCTCGAAGGCGCCAAGGCCGTGCTGCGTGCCGCCGAGCTCAAGCTCGGCTACACCAAGATCGTGGCGCCATTCGACGGTGTCGTCAGCGAGCGGCAGGTGCAGGAAGGTGACTACGTCAATATCGGCGCCAACCTGATCAACGTCGTGCCGCTGCCGAACGTCTATGTGATCGCCGATTACAAGGAGACGCAGCTCACCCATGTTCAGCCGGGCCAGCCGGTCGTGATCACGGTTGACAGTTTTCCGGACGAGAAATGGCGCGGCCGCGTCGAACGGATCGCACCGGCGTCGGGGTCGCAATTCGCGCTGCTGCCGCCCGACAATGCCACCGGCAATTTCACCAAGGTGGTGCAGCGTATTCCGGTGCGCATCATGTTTGACAACGGCCAATCACTCGACCGGCTGCTTCCGGGAATGTCTGTCGTCACCAGCATCAATACCGGCAAGGCGGGACCTGATGGTGGGAAGTGACGACCAAGCCCACGGGCCTGTCTCGCGCGGCGGCGTCGGGCCGCGACCTTTGTTCGCGGCCGGCGCGGTCCTGCTCGGCGCGTTCCTTGCCAATTTCGACAGCCGCCTGACCACCGTCGGACTGCCGGATCTGCGCGGGGCTTTCTCGCTCGGATTCGACGAGGGGGCCTGGCTCTCCACTGCCTCGATCGGATCGCAAATTTTCATCGCACCTGCGGTGGCCTGGCTTGCCACCGTCTTCGGCCTGCGCCGCGTGCTCGGCATCCCGAGCCTCGTCTATGCGGTGATCTCCTTCATCCTCCCTTTTGTCCACTATTACCCCGCGCTGATCGGGCTCGGCATCGTGCACGGCATGCTGCTCGGCACCTTCGTGCCGGCGACGCTGATGATCATTTTCCGCAATCTGCCGATCAGCTGGTGGCTGCCGGCGATCTCGATCTACGCCATCCGTGTCGGCTTCGCGTTCGATACCTCGACTTCGTTTGTCGGCTTCGCCGTTGAGCATCTCGGCTGGCAGTGGATCTACTGGCACGCCGTGCTGATTGCGCCGCTGATGGGATTGATGGTCTATCTCGGCACGCCGGCCGAGCCCGTCAATCGCGCGCTGCTGCGCGATGCCGATTGGGGCGGCATGCTGCTGCTCGGCACCTCGGTGTCCATGATCTATGCCGGCCTCGACCAGGGCAACCGGCTGGACTGGCTGGGGTCGGGCACGGTCCTGGCACTCCTCGTCGGGGGCGGTGCGCTGTTCATCCTGTTCGTCATCAACGAGATGACCGTGCGGCAGCCCTGGGCCCATGTCAATGTGCTGTTCTCGCGCAATGTCGGCCTGTCGCTGGTCGGCATCCTGCTCTACACGCTGACCGGCCTCTCCAACTCCTCGCTGGTGCCGAATTTCCTCGGCACCGTCGGCTTGCTGCGCCCGGAGCAGTCCGGCGTGCTGCTTTCCGTCTATGGCGCGCTGCCGATGGTCGTGCTGGTGCCGCTCTCGATCGTCCTGCTGCGCCACGTCGATGCAAGGCTGATGGTGGTGCTCGGCTTTTCCGCGTTCGCCGCCGCCAATCTGTGGGGCACTGAGCTCTCCCATGACTGGGCGCGGGAAGACTTCATCGGTATCGTGACCCTGCTATCGATCGCACAGGCGCTCACGCTGCTGCCGCTCATCATCACTTTGCTCTCGAACTCGGATCCGACGCGCGCGACCGCGTTCGCCGCCTATATCCAGATCACGCGGCTCGGCGGCGCCGAGATCGGCATCGCCCTGATGGGCACCTGGCTGCGGGTGCGGGAGCAGATCCACTCCAACTATCTCGGCCAGCACGTCGAGAACGGCAGCATCGATCTGACGTACGCGCTCAAGCAGCTTACAGATATTTTTGCCGCCCATGGCGGCTCGGCCGCGCCGGGACGCGCCGTTGCCACGCTCGCTGCGTTGGTCGCGCGCGAGGCGAACGTACTGGCCTATATCGATGGCTTCTGGCTGTGCTTCTACTTTGCGCTCGCGGCGCTCGTCCTCGTGGCCCTGATCACGCGGGCGCCACCTGGACCGTTCACGCCGGCGCCGTTCGACTGGGGCAGGCCGTTCCGAAGTCTGCGGCCGGCCCGAGGCGACCGCATTTGAGGCCACGATCAATGAACCATCGCGCCGGTGGGCGCCTCTGCGCACGACACCTCAAGGCGATGGGCGATAAATCCAGATTGCAGCGCCGGACGTCTCCCTCGCGGGGACGGCCAGCAGCAAACGATCGAGCTCCGGTACGAACAGCGACGTCCGCGCGCCGGCGGCGGTTGGGATGCGGCCGGCTGGCCGATAGGTCGCGCCGTCGGCGGCCAGCACATCGACAAAACCCTGCCCGCAACTGAGGTAAACGCGATTGCGCCGCGAATCGACAAAGACATCGTCGATATCACCGCAGGTTTGGAGGGATGCGACCAGCTTGCCATCCGCCGCAGCGAAGACGCCGAGCTCCGCCGGACGGCGAAATGCGACGAGGACACGCTGGCGGACCTGGTCCAACGCCATGGCGAAGTTCGCGCTGCGGCCCGCCGTCGGCCAGGACGCTATCTCCTTGCCGGTGGTGCGATCGATCACATCGATTGCGTGAGCATTCGGCAGGTTGACGAAGATCCACTCGCTACCAGCGTCCAGCTGAAAACTCTCCGGGTGCGCCTTCAACGCCGCGCTTGCGATGATCTTGTGGCTCGCGGCGTCCAGGATGGCCAAGGCACCATGACCATGGCCGACGATGACACGCCCCGCCTTGGAATCCACGCGAACATTGTCGGCATCGCTGCCCAGGTTGACGCGCCCGGTGGGCGAAAAATCGGCTCCCTTGAACAGCCGCAACGAGCCATCGCCGGCATTGGCCACATAGATCGTGTCGGTCATCGGATCGTAGCCGACGCCCTGCGGCTCGGGCAGGTCGCCGACGACGCGGTCCAGGCGCTGGGCCTTCAAGTCGACCACGGCAAGCCCGCCGTGGCCGAGCGCCGCGACCAGCAAGCGTTGCCGGGCCAGATCGATTGCCAAGTGATCGATCCGGCCGCGGACGTCGCCAAGCGGGATTTTCGCTTCGAGTTGCAGCATCGGCACATCCGCGCTTTCACTGCGATCGCCAGGTCCGCTGGAGCCGCTGCGACCAGCTGTATTTGCCGACGGTCCTGCATCCCTGGCCGGCTCGCTGCCATAGCGCGGCGTGCCGTCCGGGTTTGTGCCTGTAACGGTGTGTGATGGACTCGCCGGATATCCGCCCGTCTGGGCCGAGGCCACCGATGCGATGGCGATGCAGATTGCAATACTGACGGCAGCGACCTTCAAGTTTGCCTCCTGTCGCGTTTGTCTTCCGCCGCAACCTGTTATTTGACCATCACCCAGGGCGGTTGCAGCAATGGATAGGCGATCAGACCGATCACGGCCGTCGCCGCAATCAGCGCCGGATTGCTCACCTTCCAGCGGAACAGCACCGCGAGTGATAGGATGCCGATCCCGGCCGTCAGCCAGTCGCCGACCGCGATCTTGCCGAGCAGGATGCAGGCGCCCAGGATGGTCCCGATCGCGGCGGCATAAGCGCCTTTGACGAATCCCTGCACATTGAGATTGCCGCGATGCCGCGCGAGCATGGGCGCTGCGATCAGCACGAACAGAAACGATGGCAGGAAGATTCCAATGGTCGAGACGACGGAGCCCCAAAATCCGGCGACGAGGTAACCGACGAATGTCGCGGTGATCACCACCGGTCCGGGACTGATCATGCCGATCGCAACGGCGATCAGGAATTGCCGCTGGTCGAGCCAGCCGAATTGCTGCACCAGTCCCTGCTCGAGGAACGGCACGATGACGAGTCCGCTGCCGAAGGTGAGCGAGCCGGCCTTGAGAAAGAACAGCAGCAGCTTGCCGATGATCGAGCCGGGCGCGGCCGGCACGAGTTGCGCAAGGACGGGCGCTGCGGCCGCCGGCAGCGCCGACGGGAGACGCTTGAAGAGCCGGCCATAGTAGAGAATGCCGGCGATGCCGGCGCCGATGAAGAGCAGCGCCACTTCCGCCTGAAGGGCGACCGTGACGACCAGGCAGATGGCCGCGATCGCCCATTGCAGCCGGTCCTCCATGCCGAGCTTGGCGAGCCGGTAGCAGGAGTGCAGGATCAGCGCGATCACGGCCGGGCTGACGCCGTAGAAAATGGCCGTGACCGGGCGCAGATCCCCGAGATGGACGTAGAGCGCGCCGAGCGCGGCGACGATCACGAAATTGGGCAGGATGAAACACCATCCGCCGAGCCACGCACCCCAGAAACCACCGCGCAGATAGGCGATGTAGATGCCGACCTGGATCGCGAGCGGCCCGGGAAGCGACTGGCAGATGGCGATCGCCTCGCGCATCTCGTCCCTGCCGAGCCATTTGCGGTCGTCGACCAGTTCGCGCTCCATCTGGCCGACCAGCGCCACCGGACCGCCGAAACCAAGGAAGCCGAGCCGCAGGAAATAGCGGACCAGCTCGGTCAGCCGGCCCTTTGGAATTGCCGTTGTCGCCGTCGTCATGCCCCACCTGTCTCGCTGCGTGCTCGCGAACTCACACCAGCATAAAGCGAACTCGGGTTAGGGAAACTAAGCTTCCCGGCTATATTGTTCGTAGAGTTTGGCGGCGTTGTCCCAGCGGATCGCTTCCATGTAGATGTCGACATATTTCGCCGCGGCCGCGCCGTAGTCCATGTGATAGGCGTGCTCGTACATGTCGAGCACCAGCACCGGCCGGCCGCCGGCAAGCGTCGTCGTGTGGTCGGCGGCCCATTGGTTGACGAGGCGCTTGTCGCGCGGCGAATAGGCCAGGATCACCCAGCCCGAACCGCCGCCCTCGGCCTTGCCCATCGCCGCGAATTCGGCGCGCCAGCGCTCCGTGCTGCCGAAATCGCGCGCGATGGCCTCGGCCAGAGGCCCGCCCGCTTTGCCGCCGCCGCCCAGCCCATCGAAATAGATCTCGTGGAGGATCATCGAGTTCGCGGCGATGAGCTCCTCGCGCTTCAACCCGTTGATCACGAAATTGGGCGCCTTCGCGAAATCGAGCTCGGCCAGCTGCGTGCCGATCGCGTTGAGACGTTTCACCGCGCCGACATAGTTGTTCTCATAATGGCTGACGAGCACCTTTTCGGACATGCCGGTGATGGATTTCGGGTCGAACGACATCGGTTTGGGTTGGTAAGGCATCGCGCCTCCTCCTGCCTGCTGATTGCCCTGGGCCAGTGCCGGGGTGCCCGCGAGCACGGCCGACGATGCTGCGATGGCGCCAACGCTTCGGATGAAGTTCCGGCGCTCGGTATCTGTGGTCATCTGCTTTCTCCACTTCCTTGTCGCCCCCGGTCTTTGATCATGGCTTCACCTTGTTGGTCGGCCAGTTGTGGGTCTCCTTCGTCGCGTCGCGGCACCAGCGGTAGAATGCGTCATAGAGAAGACAGCCGGCGTGCAATTGCTCGAGGTCGTCGTCGTAGATCCGTGATAGCCCCAGCGACGCTGCCAGCAGGCCGGGTGCCTCTGGCGAAAGGTCCAGGCGTGCGGTATCCGCGGCACGCACCATCGTGGCGAGGCGCTCCAACGGCGGTGTCGAAAGGCCGAATTCCCTCACCATCACATCGAAGGTGCAAAACTCCCCGCGATGGCTCCAGAACACGTTCTCGATGTCGAACGCGGTGGCGCCGAAGCGTTCGGCAACGGCTCCGACCTCGGACGACGCGACGAACAGGAACACGGCGCTGGGATCGACGAAGCGGCGGATCAGCCACGGGCAGGCGATACGATCGATCTTGGGTCGCTCCCGCGTGACCCAGACCGTGCGCCCGCGCTCGTCTCGCCTCGGTATCCTGTCGGCGGGAACGGTTGGCAGCTCCGCCTGCGTCCAGGCGAGGTGGCCGCCTTCGAGGACCTCGGCGGCCACATTGCTGTTGCGAAGCCAGGCCGCCGTCCCTTCGCTGAGCTTCTGCCCCTTGTGGCAGATGACGACGACGGAGCGGCCGGTGACGGTCGGCGCCCAGACCTGAACGTCGAGGTGCGAGCGTCGCTGCGCTCCCGGGATGAGGCGAGGGTCGGCGGCGAAGTCCTCGTCGAGGCGGACATCGACGAGCGCGGGCGCGTTGACGGTGCCGATCAGTCGAAAAAGCTTGTCGGGAGAAATCGAGGTGTAGGAAGACATGCTGCGTCCTTTCGTGAAACAGGACGCGATTCTTGGGCATGTCGCCTCGCGGGGGGATCGCGACCCCCGTACCTCGAATAAACCGCCTGCCGCTTCGGGAGTCAACGGTCTTAAGAGAATAGCCCGTGACGCCGGACGATGACACAAGCGCGTGAACGCGCTTTGCCGAGGCGGCCGCTTCGAACAGGCCGTCGAGGAAGCCAACGCACGGCCTCAGGTTCAGCACCCCCTGAAGCGGGTCGTGATGCGGCTCCGGGGATGGCAGGCATGCGCTTGTAATATGACGATCGTCATGTAAATGTGGCTGGGTTGCCGCACCGCCACGGAGACGGCCCTTGGACGCGCGAACCCGTCTGCTGCTCGAAGCCCCGCCAGGCCGCACCATCCTCAGGCTTGCCTGGCCGAACGTGCTGGTCATGCTGGCGCAGTCGGCGATCGGCCTGATCGAGACCTATTTCGTCTCGCGGCTGGGCAGCGATTCGCTGGCGGGGATGGCGCTGGTGTTTCCAGCCTTCATGCTGCTGCAGATGGTGTCGGCGGGCGCGGTCGGCGGCGCCATCCTGTCCTCGGTGTCCCGGGCGCTCGGGGCAGGGGACCGGGGGCGGGTCGATGAAGTCGTTTGGACGAGCATACTGGTCACGCTCGCGCTGAGCATCATCACGACGTCGGTCGTTGTGCCGCTCGGCCCTGCGCTCTACGCCGCGATGGGCGGCAGCGGAGGGTCGCTTGACGCCGCCGTGACCTATTCGTCGCTGGTGTTCGCCGGAGCCGTCCCGCTCTGGCTCTTCAACAGCCTCGCCGCGATCATCCGCGGCACCGGCAACATGCTGATGCCGGCGGCCGTCATGGTCGTCGGCACCGTTCTGCTGATCCCGCTGTCGCCGCTGCTGATCTTCGGTGTCGGCCCCTTCCCACGTCTCGGCATCATCGGAGGGGCGTCCGCTGTTCTCGTCTACTACGTGATCGGCGCGATCATCCTCGGTTGTTACATCTGGTCTGGCGCCGGCGTCATCCGTCCGTCGCTCAGGCCGCCGCGACTGTCGCGGAAGCCAGTGCTGGAAATACTCCGGATCGGCATGACGTCCGCGCTGACGAGCGTGTCGACCAACGTCACCGTCGCTGTGGCAATGTCGCTGGTCAGCAAGGCGAACCCCGCTTACGTCGCCGGCTAT
>Ga0210408_10001467_pt1 | contig 24747 bp, 22 predicted proteins | sample IncBWH4MmetaG_FD_155471 | JGI IMG/M metagenome (GOLD analysis project Ga0210408, IMG submission 155471) | Forest soil microbial communities from Barre Woods Harvard Forest LTER site, Petersham, Massachusetts, United States - Inc-BW-H-4-M | ecosystem: Environmental > Terrestrial > Soil >...
GCGTTGAAGCCGAAGTTCTCTTCCTTGGAGTCGCGGATCTTGCCGATCACAACGGCGCCTTCATGGCCGGCGTTGAGAGCAATCTGGCGGGAAGGCTCTTCGAGAGCGCGCCGCACGATGCCTGCACCAACAGCTTCGTCATCGTGGAGCTTGAGCTTCTCGACAGCCGCGATGCAACGGAGCAGCGCCGAGCCGCCGCCGGGGACGATACCTTCCTCGACAGCCGCGCGGGTGGCGTGCATAGCGTCTTCGACACGGGCCTTCTTTTCCTTCAGTTCGGTTTCGGTGGCTGCGCCGACTTTGATGACGGCGACGCCGCCGACCAGCTTGGCAAGGCGCTCCTGGAGCTTTTCCTTGTCGTAGTCGGAGGTGGTGTTCTCGACCTGCGAGCGGATCTGCTTCACACGGCCTTCGATGTCCGCGGACTTGCCGGCGCCTTCGATGATCGTGGTGTTGTCCTTGTCGATGGTGATTTTCTTGGCGCGGCCGAGGTCCTCAAGCTTGACGTTTTCGAGCTTGATGCCGAGGTCTTCGGTGATGGCCTTGCCGCCGGTGAGGGTGGCGATGTCTTCGAGCATGGCCTTGCGGCGGTCGCCAAAGCCAGGGGCCTTGACGGCAGCGCACTGCAAGGTGCCGCGGAGCTTGTTCACCACGAGGGTGGCCAGCGCTTCACCTTCGACGTCCTCAGCGACGATCAAGAGGGGCTTGCCCATCTTGGCGGTCTGCTCAAGCAACGGGAGCAGGTCCTTCATCGAGCTGATTTTCTTTTCGTGGATGAGGATGCGAACGTCTTCGAGGACGCATTCCATGCGCTCGGGGTCGGTGATGAAGTAGGGGGAGAGGTAGCCACGGTCAAACTGCATGCCTTCGACTACTTCGAGGGTGGTCTCCATCGTCTTGGATTCCTCGACGGTGATGACGCCATCCTTGCCGACCTTCTTCATGGCTTCGGCGATGATGCCGCCGATTTGCTTGTCATTGTTGGCGGAGATGGTGCCGACCTGGGCGATCATGTCGCCCTTGACGTCCTTGTGGAGCTTCTGGATTTCCGCAACGGCGACTTCGACGGCCTTTTCGATGCCGCGCTTGAGAGCGGTGGGGCTGGCGCCGGCGGCGACAGTCTTGACGCCCTCGCGGAAGATGGCTTGCGCGAGCACGGTCGCGGTGGTCGTGCCGTCACCGGCAACGTCGGAAGTCTTGGAAGCGACTTCGCGGACCATCTGCGCGCCCATGTTCTCGAGGGGATCGCGGAGTTCAATTTCTTTCGCTACGGTTACGCCATCCTTGGTGATGATGGGCGCGCCGAACTTCTTTTCGATCACCGCGTTGCGGCCCTTGGGGCCGAGGGTGATCTTTACTGCGTCAGCGAGGGCATTCACGCCGCGCAAAATCGCCTGGCGGGAATTCTCACCTGTTACAATCTGCTTCGCCATACTGGTATTTCCTCCTGATATTCTCTTTTGCGAACTGCGAAATTCTTGAAACGAAAAGAACGGGTCTAAAGACCCGCCACTACCGCCGGGCTGAAGCCCGGCTACTTCCTGGCTGCTTTGGCTGCGCCGCTCAGCTTCGCCAGAATTTCTTCTTCGCGAAGGATGAGCAGTTCTTCGTCCTCGATTTTGATTTCGGTACCGCTGTACTTGCCGAAGAGGACGCGATCGCCGGGCTTGACGTCCAGCGGGATCAGTTCGCCCTTCTCGCGCTTGCCGGCGCCGACGGCGATGATTTCGCCCTCCATAGGCTTTTCTTTTGCGGAGTCAGGGATGATGATGCCGCCCCTGACGCTTTCTTTTTCTTCAATGCGCTTCACGATGACACGGTCGTGGAGCGGGGTCAGATTCACTGCCATCTTGGAAAACCTCCATAGGTGAACTTGCGGTTTAGAGTGTGGGTGCAAGGCAAAGGGGAATTAGCACTCCTCGCATCCGACTGCTAATATAGCAGAAAGTTCTGCCATGTCAAGCATTTAACGGACAGATGGGCGGTGAGCTTGTGGATTTCCAGCCAGCTTAAGCCGTCTGTTTAGAATGGCTTAGATGGTGCAAGAAAAATATGGCACTTGGCGATTGTAGTGCAGAGGTCTGCGGGGTAGAATCCGACGCGTTGGAGGCTCATGGGGGCACTGCTTTACATCCGGCTCTTCGGATACACGGCGGGGACGCTGCTGCAACTTTTCTGGATGGTGGTGATTCTGGGCTACCGGCGGCAGAGAAATTTCGAGCGCGTGTTCTTCTTTCTGTGCCTGGCGTTGTTCTTTTTCTACGGCGGGTCGCTGCTGGCGCTGAACTCGCAGATTTACTACCCGCTTCCGCCGGCGGCGCTCAATGAATTTGCCATCGTCATCATCTCGCTGGGACTTTGCATGCTGCCCGCGCTGCTGCTGCATCTGCACATGGAATATGCGGAGACGCGCGGACTGCTCAGGATCAAGAGATGGAAACTCGCGGTCCTGTTCCTTTCTTATGGAGCTTGTCTGCACCTTGCCTATCGGCGGATTCCGTCCCTTCTACAGGATCCCCATTTCAACTTTCTTGAGCCTGGGAGTTTCTTGAGCCTGGTAGTTCATTAGGCGAAGGATTTGCCATCGTGCTGGCGGTGGCTTTGGCATGGTGCGCAGTTTGGGAACGGCGGCTCGCAACGGCTGCTCCGGATAAGCCGCAGCGCTATTTTCACTGGACGCTGCTGGCGGTTTTTGCGGCGTCGTTCCTGGCGGTCGTCGGCTTGCATTTGGTTCCGTTCCATCTGGAAGCGCGAAGGGCAGGGGGATTTGCAACGGCTTTTTCGCTGCTCTCGATCTTGCCATTCAGCGTGCTGATCTTTCTTGTGTATCGGCATAACTTCCTGCAGATCGGGCGGCAGAAGAACCTGCTATATGCGATTTCAGCCACTTTCCTCGCTTTGCTTTACCTCAGCCTGGTCCGGCGTCTCAGCCTTCGGCTCGAACCGGTTTTGCCTCCCGAAGCAACGGCATCCATCCTGCTGTTCGTTCTCGTGATTTTCATCGAGCCATTGCAGAGAGCGCTGGGGCGGAGGCTCCGGGAGACGGCGCAGAAGGAGATGGATGTGGCGCATCGCCTGGCGGCAGAAATCCACCAGGAGGCGCGGCGGGGCGAGGTGCCGCAGTTGGCAGAATTTATTGAACGGCTCCTCAAAGAACAATTTGAGTTTGCCGAAGTGGGATTGACGCTCTGGGATCCGAATACTGGAAAGGTGGAGCGGCATCCTGCTCGCAAGGAATTCAAAGAAGGCTTCACGATCCTGCAAGGAAACGAAACTATCGGCACACTTGGCATCGAGCCGCACGGATCGGCGATTTCCGGAGAGACGAAAGTGGCGCTGGAGTTTTTGTGCGAGCAACTGCCAGGGGCGCTGGATTTGTGCCGGTTGATTGAAGAGAAGCTGCGGCTGGAGAGGGAATTGGCGGAACGCGAACGGCTGGCCCTGGTGGGGCAGATGGCGGCGAGCATTTCGCACAATTTAAAGAATCCGCTGGGGTCGATAAAGACGATTCTGCAGGTGCAACTGGAGAATCCGGAACTGCCGGAGTCGATACGTGGTGAAACGAAGATGGTGCTGGAGGAAGTCGGGAGGCTTTCAACGAAACTGAATCAGTTGCTGCAATTCAGCCGGCCCGCGGTGCGCGGCGGGGGCGCGATCGGAAGTTGCGATGCGCGGGTGGCCGTGGAAGAGGTGGCTGGCGTCTTGTCGCACGAGGCGGAGCGGCGAGGCGTGAAGATGCAAAGCAAGGTTTCGGGCGGGAGCGCCACGGTGGCGGCAAGCGCGGAAGCCGTGAACGACATTCTATCCAATTTGGTCGTGAATGCATTGGAAGCTACACCTAGCGGGGGACGCGTCATCGTTTCTGTTGCTTCGCACGATGGAGTTTGCACGCTTACCGTGGAGGACGATGGGCCGGGAATACCGGTTGCGCTGCGGGAAAAGGTTCTCCAGCCTTTCTTCACCACGAAGTCGCAGGGAACAGGGTTGGGGCTGGCGATTGTGGCGCGACGCGTCGCGGAGTTCGGCGGAAAGATGGATTGGGAAAGTCCCGTGGAGAATGGGCGAGGGACGCGGTTTGAAGTGACACTGCCGATGGAAGAAAGAAGTAAGGAAGCAAGGAAAAGCAAATGATGAAGACCGTTTTGATTGTGGATGATGAGCCCGCGGCGAGATACGGGCTGCGGCGGGCGCTGGAGGCTAAGTATCGGATCGCGGAAGCGGATTCGGCGGAAGCGGCACGAGAGGCGCTTCCGCGCGAGCAACCGGACCTGGTGCTGCTGGACGTGGTGCTGCCGGGCCAGGATGGGCTGTCGTTCTTGCGCTGGTTGCGCGAGCAGGGGAGCGAGGTGCCGGTGCTGATGGTTTCGGCGCTGGATACGGCGAAAACGGCGGTCGAAGCGCTGCAACTTGGCGCGGCGGATTACCTGGTGAAGGGTTATGAGCTGGAAGAGCTGCGGCAACGCGTGGGAAATTTGCTGAAGCTGGCAACGCTTGAAAAAGAGAATGACGCGCTCAAGCGGCGATTGACGACGGAAGGACAGTTTGGACAAATGATCGGGCGCTCGGCCGAAATGCGCCGCGCGTTCGAAATGGCGGACCGCGTGGCGGCGACGGATTCGACGGTGCTGATTCTAGGGGAGAGCGGCACGGGGAAGGACTTGCTGGCGCAGGAGATTCACGCGCGTTCGCCGCGCGCCGGGAAAGCCTACGTGGCGGTGAATTGCGCGGCGTTGCCGGAGACGCTGATCGAGTCGGAATTATTCGGTTATGAGCGCGGCGCGTTTACGGGGGCGGCGCAGCAGAAAAAAGGGAAATTCGAACTGGCGTCTGGCGGGACCATCTTTCTCGATGAAATTGGCGACATGAATCCGGTGACGCAAGCCAAGGTGTTGCGGGTGCTGGAAAATCGCACGATCGAACGGCTGGGCGGGACGCAATCGATTGCCGTGGACGTGCGGGTAATCAGCGCGACACACCGCAATCTGGCTGCGGAGATTCGCGCGGGGAAGTTCCGCGAGGATTTGTTTTACCGGCTGCGGGTGGTGACCATTGACCTGCCTCCGCTGCGGGCTCACAAGGAGGATATCGCGCTGCTGGCGGAAGCCTTTTTGCAATTGCACGGGACGCGGCTGGGGCGCACGGCGCGGCTGAAGCGGGAAGGCATGGCGGCGATTGAAAGATACGATTGGCCTGGCAACGTGCGCGAGTTGAAGAATGCGCTGGAGCGGAGCGTGGTGCTTTCTCGCGGAGAGGAAATCGGCGTCGACGATTTGCCCAGCGAGGTTGCGCGCGGGGAGGCGGTTTCGGTCAAACATCGCGGCGACGAGAACGACAATGGTATTGGCGAACGGGATTTTCGCGAGGCTAAACGAAAATTTGAGGTGGCTTACCTGACGCGGCAACTGGCGGAGCATCGTTGGAACGTCTCGCGAACGGCGGCTACGATTGGACTGCACCGGCAAAGCTTGCAAGAGAAGCTGCGTGAATTGGGCATCCGCCGACCAGGGAGAGAGCCCCTTGAGGACGAATAGGATTTAACACGCCGAACACAAAGGGCGCAGAGACGAGAAATGAAGCGGAGAGCCGGAGAATGAGTGGTGGAAAAGACGAGGCGGGCGTCGCTGGATATATATTGGCGGGGGGCGGGAGCACTCGGTTCGGGCGAGACAAGGCGCTTGTGGAAGTTGGCGGGAGGCCAATGATTGCCCGCATGAGCGAATTGGTGCGCAGCGTTACGAGGCAAATGAAAATTGTCGCGGCGCCGGGGAAGTATGATGCGTTCGGGGCGGAGATTGTCGAGGACCAGTGGCCGGGGGAAGGGCCGCTGGGCGGAATCATCACCGCTCTGGAAGACGCGGCTAGGAGCGCTGCGCGGCCGGAATGGAACCTGATTGTGAGCTGCGACATGCCGTTCTTGACGCGGGAGTGGCTGGCTTTTCTTCGCGAGCGCGCCGCGAAAAGCAAAGCGCAAGTTGTTTTAGCGCATTCTGCGTCCGGGCCGGAACCGCTTTGCGCATGCTGGCAAACGGATGCCGCGGCGGAGTTGCGCTCCGGATTTGAACGCGGCGTGCGCAAAGTGACGGAAGGAATCGCACTTCTCCGCGCGGAAGTTCTTGACGAGACAGACTGGAAACGATTTGATAGCGCAGGGCGGTTGTTCTGGAATATGAATACGGCGGCGGACTACGAAGAAGCGCGGCGTGTATTGGGTGCGGAGCGCAAGTGAGCGGAGAGAAGCCGGTCAATTATTTTGAATTTCGCGACGTGTGCAAGGGCTTCGACGACCGGCTGGTGCTCGATCACGTCAGCTTTTCGGTGAAACGCGGGGAGACCTGCGTGATCATGGGGCGCAGCGGCGTGGGCAAGTCGGTATCGCTGAAGCACATCATGGGTTTCCTGAAGGCGGATTCGGGGCGGATTATCATCGACGGGAGAGGACGTCACCGATTTCAAGGAAGCGGACTTCGAAGAAGTGCGGCGCAAGGTGACCATGGTCTTTCAGTCCGGCGCGCTCTTCGATTCGCTCACGGTTGGCGAGAACATGGCGTTCCCACTGGAAGGTCAGTCGGGCATGACCGCCGACGACATCGATGCGTATGTACAGAAAATCGCGCACATGCTGGAACTCGAGAGCGTCTTCGACAAATTGCCCAGCGAACTCTCCACGGGAATGAAGCGCGCGGTGGCCATCGGGCGCGCGCTGGCGCAGAATCCCGAAGCCATCCTCTTCGATGAGCCGACGACGATGGTGGATCCGATTATGGCGGGGCATATGGGCGAATTGATCCTACGGCTGAAGAAAGCGTTTCAAAAGACGTCGATTGTGGTAACACACGACACGCATTTGGCGAAGAAGCTGGCCGACGTGGTCGTTTTTCTACAGGATGGCCGGGTGAGTTTATTCGGGCCCTGGGCCGATTTTGAAAATTCAAGCGATCCCTTCATCAAGAATTTCCGCATGCAGGATGAATTGATTCCCGCGCTGGACGTGACTCTGTGAGGGCGGCCGCAAACGGCTCCCCCGACCCAATCAAGCAATTGCGCCGGGAGATGGGCTTCTGGGACGTCCTGCTCTTTAATATCGCGACCGTGCTGGGTCCGCGCTGGGTCGCGGCGGCAGCGCACAACGGAACATCTTCAATCAGTTTGTGGATTCTTGCGGCGTTGTTGTTTTTCATGCCTTCGGCGCTGGTGATCAATGAATTGTCATCGCGATTTCCCGTGGAAGGCGGGCTATACGTCTGGGCTAAGGAGGCATTTGGCGATTTTCACGGATTCGTGGCGGGATGGAATTACTGGATCTATACGGTTTTCTATTTTCCTGGATTGCTGCTGGCCAGCGCGGCGATGAGCGCGTACATCATCGGAGAAAATGGCGCGGCGCTTTCACAGAACCGGACATTCTTACTTTCCGTATCGGTCGGCATGCTGGTAGTAGCGGTCGGACTGAATATCGTCGGATTGAACATCGGCAAATGGCTGCAGAATGCGGGCGGGGTGTCTACCTATTTGCCGCTTCTGGCGTTGCTCGGCATCGCAGCGATTCTATGGGCGAAGCACGGACCGGTGACGCACTTCACATGGTCCAATATGTTGCCGGTGTGGAATTGGGACACCGTGAACTTCTGGTCGCAAATTGCGTTTGCGTTCAGCGGGTTGGAGCTGGTTTCAGCGATGAGCCAGGAAGTACGCGACCCGCAGAAAACGCTGCCGCGGGCAGTGTTCGCATCGGGAGTGCTGATTGCTGGAATGTACATCGTGGCGACGGTCGCGGTACTGGCGCTGGTGCCCGCGGCCGAAGTATCGGCCACCAGCGGCGTGTTTCACGCGATCACGGTGGGATCGATCGCGCTAAAAATAGCAGCGCTGGGAATTCTTGCGGCAGTCGTAGTGACCATCGGCAACGCGGGCGGTGTTGGCAGCACTGTGGCCGGGATTGCGCGCGTGCCATTCGTGGTTGGCATCGACCGTTACATGCCGGCAGCGTTCGGGAAAATTCATCAGCGCTGGAAGACGCCGTACGTTTCGATCCTGGTGCAAGCGATCGCCTCGTGCGCGATTCTGCTCGTCAGCCAGATCAACGAGACCACACGCGGTGCTTATCAGTTTCTCGTGGATGCGACCATTATTTTGTACTTCATTCCTTTCATCTACATGTTCGCGGCGGCAATCAAGCTATATTCGCGGCCGGACCGGCGGGCAAACAAAGACGCAGTGCTCATCCCTGGAGGAAAAGCAGGCGTGTGGATCGTCTCGGGAACGGGCTTGACAATCGTGCTCGTTGGCATTCTGGTTTCGCTGGTGCCACCGGGAGATTCGTCGGACAAGCTAGGATTCGAAGTGAAACTTGTTGGGGGAACAGTGGCCGCGATCGCGCTGGGATTGGCGCTGTATTGGCGCGGGGTGCGGCAGAAGAGCGCGGAACAGCCGAAAATCTAGAAGCCTTCTTCGACGAGGCGGGCGATGGTGAGTTGCGGCTCCGTTGGCGCCGTGAAGTTGCGCGCTTCCAGATATCGCTCGACGTATTTTCCGAGCACATCGCCTTCGAGGTTGACGGCGTCGCCGGGCTGGCGGTCGCGGATGTTGGTGTTTTGGTAGGTGTAGGGAATCACGGCGACTTCGGCGATGTTGTTCTGCCAGCGGGCCACGGTGAGGCTGATGCCGTCAATGGTGATCGAGCCCTTTGGCACTACGTAACGGGCGAATTCCTCGGGAACTTGAACGCCGAACCACCAGTTTTCTCCTTCGGGCGTAAGATGCGTTACGCGGCCGACGGTGTCCACGTGGCCGAGGACGAAGTGCCCGCCGAATTCCTTGCCCGCCGTGAGCGGCTGCTCGAGATTGACGCGCGCGCCCTTTTTCAACTCGCCACCCTTTGCGCCAAACGAAGTCTTACGGATCGTTTCGCCGGACAGATCAGCGGAGAGCCGGCCATTGTGGAGATCGACGATTGTCAGGCAGCAGCCGTTCACGGCGATGCTGTTGGAAACAGCTAGCGACGGCGCGATGGACGGCGCGTGGATCGTGACACGCCCGCCGTCCTCATTGAGGTCGAGCGCCTGGATCGTTCCGATATGCTCGATGATTCCAGTGAACATGGTGGTTCCGATCGCTCTCGAACCCGAGTGTACCGTATTTCGCGCCCGAGGTAGAAAGCACTAGACTGTCGTGTTGAGCGGGCTGGGATAACGGCGAGGTCTAACGATGAAAGCTTGCTTGCTACGCGCGCCGGCTGCGATAGAAACGAATCCGCTGGAATATACAGACGTTACGGCGCCCCAGCCGAAGAGCGGTGAAGTGGTGGTGCGCGTGCGCGCCTGTGGCGTGTGCAGAACCGATTTGCACGTGATCGAAGGCGAATTGCCGCCGCGCAAATCGCCGGTGATTCCGGGCCACCAGGTGGTGGGTATTGTCGAGAAGCAAGGGGAGAACACACGGCGTTTTACAATCGGCGACCGCGTTGGCATCGCTTGGCTGCACCGCACGGATGGAAGCTGCGAATATTGCCGGTCTGGCGCGGAAAATCTTTGCGACAACCCGGTGTTCACGGGCTACAGTGTGGATGGCGGTTATGCGGAATGCATCGTTGCGCCGGAAGATTTCATCTATGCCCTGCCAGCGGGATTTCCTGATGAGCAGACCGCGCCGTTGCTTTGCGCGGGAATCATTGGGTTCCGGTCGCTACGGCTCTCCGGGATTAAAGCGGGAGGACGGCTGGGCTTTTACGGCTTCGGTGCGGCGGCGCACGTGGCGATTCAGGTGGCGCGGCACTGGGGCGTGGAAGTGTTTGCTTCAACGCGCGACGTGCGGCATCAAAAACTGGCGCAGGAGCTAGGTGCGGCTTGGGCCGGAGGCACGTTTGATGAGCCGCCGAAGAAACTTGACGCCGCGATCGTATTTGCTCCAGCGGGGGAAATTGTGCCGGCAGCGTTGAAGGCGCTCAAGAAAGGCGGCGTGCTTGTTCTCGGCGGCATCCACATGAGCCCCATCCCATCGTTCAACCACGACCTGTTGTATCAGGAGCGCTCGATTCGAAGCGTGGCGAACAATACGCGGCAAGACGGCGAGGACTTTCTGCGCGTGGCCGCTGAAATTCCAATTCGAACGCATGTACAGATTTTTCCGTTGAGTCAAGCAAACCGAGCACTTAATGCGCTGAAGAATGACGCCATACCCGGTGCGGCCGTCCTTCGTATCAGAGAATAATTCCGAGGCGGAAGCTCGCGGGGATTCGCGATTCTCATCCTGTGCGACCTGGATGCAAGCTATTTAAGTCCTGCCTTGCTTTGAATTTTCTTGATGATGTCGGAATCCCAGCGGAATCCGACCTGCTGTCGAGTGAAGTACAATCCACCCCATGGAGGCAAATAGCGGCTTGCCCTAAGATAACCGAATATCCAATCTTCGCGGCATTTCCGGATGTCCGAGTACGGGATTGATTTCCATTGCCGAAAACGCCTGTATTTCAAGTGATCTCCACAGGGCATTACCTGTGCGACGGTAAAGAAGAATAAAGCGGCGACAAAGAACGGAACACTAAGCAGGAAGTTGGGGAGGCGTAGCGTTTCATAGAGAAGAACGAAGGGAAAGCCAAGCGCAATAAGAGCCGCATACCAGTACAAGAATGGGTACGGAGTTCTCCCCTTCATCGATTGAAGACCTCGGACAGCGTTGCTTCGAGGGCGAAATCTGGCCCAAATTGGTGCGTTCGAACGTCGCGCAGCGCAGGAAGGCTAAGCTTCGGAGCGAGAGCGAAGGGGACGCGATTCTCACCGGAGATCTTCGGCGCATAGAAGAGAACAAGCTTATGAACGATGCCTGCGGCGAGCGCTGCGCCGTTCAGGGTGGGGCCAGCTTCGAGCAGTACGCTGAGGATGTCGCGCCGACCGATTTCCGCGAGCACTGAAGACAGATCGATCCGGCCGTTCTTGGCTCTTGCGTGGGTAACTACGACGCCTGCGTTTTCCAACTTGCGCGCTTTGGGCGAATCCATCCTTGCGGCTGTGAAAACCAGCAGATCGTCGTCGACGTTTTCGACAATGCGTGAGTGTGGAGAGAGCCGCAGCTTGGAATCCAGGATGACTCGGAGAAGTTGTTTCCGCCGCGAGAGACCGCTGCGGTCGGTAAGCAGCGGATCATCAGCGAGAATCGTGCCGATTCCTGTGAGGAGCGCGTCCGAAGCGTGACGCATGCGATGCACTTCCGCGCGGGATTCTTCCGACGTAATCCAACTGCGGCGCTTGCCGGAATTCTTACCGGTCTTTTTTACGGAGAGCGGGAGAGCTAGTTGCCCGTCCAGGGTCATTGCCGATTTCAGCGTCACAAAGGGCCGCTTCGTTCGAATCCAGCAGGCGAACGGTTCATTCAGCCGGCGCGCTTCTCCTTCACAGACGCCCGTGAACACTTCGACGCTTGCGGCGCGAAGACGCTCGAAGCCGCGGCCTGAATTTACGGGATTAGGATCCTCCATGGCCGCTACCACGCGTTGCACGCCCGCTGCGATGATTGCTTCCGTGCAGGGGCCGGTGCGGCCGGTGTGATTGCAGGGTTCGAGCGTCACATACAGAGTCGCGCCGCGCGCTTTTTCTCCAGCGGACTTCAGCGCGACGATTTCCGCGTGGTCGCGCCATTCGTATTGATGAAAACCCTCACCGACAATCTGGCCGTCGCGCACGATGACGCAGCCCACCATGGGATTGGGGCTGGCGAGGCCGGTCCCTTTGCGGGCCAGCGCCAGCGCGTGTTCCATGAAGCGAATGGAGTGCGCGTCCACAGTTCAATCGAAAAGAGAGTTGGCGTAGGTTTCCGCGTCGAAGGGAACCATGTCGTTGATCTGCTCGCCGGTGCCTACGAAGCGGATGGGCAAGCCAAGCTCGCGTGAGATTGCTACCACGATGCCGCCCTTTGCCGTGCCATCCAGTTTGGTGAGGATGATTCCGGTGACGCCCACCGTGGAGGTGAATTCGCGCGCCTGCGCAAGACCGTTCTGTCCCGTGGTGGCGTCGAGAACGAGCAGAACATCGTGGGGGGCGCCGGTAATCACTTTCGCGGCGGTGCGCTTCATTTTCTCAAGTTCGGCCATGAGGTTCGATTTGGTGTGCAGGCGTCCCGCGGTATCCACGATTACGACGTCGGACGAGCGCGCCTTGGCGGCCGCGACAGCGTCGTACACAACCGCGGCCGGGTCGGCGCCGGATTTTTGCTTGATGACCTCGATACCGTTTCGCTGCGCCCAGATTTCCAGTTGCTCGACCGCGGCGGCGCGAAACGTGTCCGCGGCGCAGAGCACCACGCTGCGGCCTTCCTGGCGCAGCCGGTGCGCGAGTTTTCCAATGCTGGTGGTCTTGCCAGCGCCATTGACGCCCACAATGAAAACCACGCGCGTCCCGGCGCCATTTTGCGAGGTGCCAATGCCGCTTACTGCAGCTACATCCGGCCGGGCAGGCGCATTCAGTATACGAATGATGTGCGATTTAATTTCGCGCTTGAGCTGCGCGGCATCGGCGAGCGCGTTGCGGTCCATTTTGTCACGCACGGCATCCAGAATTTCACGCGTCGGCTTCACGCCGAGGTCGGCGGAGAGGAGCGCCGTCTCCAGATCCTTCAGGATCGAAGGATCGATCTTGCGGTCGCCCAGAAAGATGGTGTCGACGGTTTCAGAAAGCGCCGCCTTGGTCTTGCTGACGGACTTCTTTAACCGCTCAAGAAGTGTCGGCTCCGGTTCATTCTTGCCAAAAAGTGAAATCATAAGGCTACACGTATTACAGTTGCGGCAACCTAAAATTGTAGCAGATGCCGCGTTTTGGGTAGGATTGCCGTTAGACGTGCACTTCGACGGCGCTGAGGCGGAGCTTGCCCGCGTTGACGGCGGATTCGAGGGCTGTCACAACCACGGCATCAAATTTGGAGCCAGTCAGGGCCCGGATGCGGTTCATGGCGTAGTCTAGTTCCATGGCCGACTGATACGGGCGGTTGGTGGTCATGGCGTCGAGAGTATCGGCCACTCCGATGATGCGCGCCATCATTGGAATCTGTTGCCCCTGCAAGCCGTACGGATAGCCGCGGCCATCCATGTGTTCGTGGTGCAGCTCGATGCCCGGGAGCATTTCCTTCAACTGAGAAACCGGGCGCATGATGTTCGCGCCTTTCACGGTGTGCTGCTTCATCAAGCCGAATTCCTCGGGCGTCAACGAGCCGGGCTTTTTCAGCACGCGGTCTTCGACGCCAATTTTTCCGACGTCGTGCAGCAAAGCTGCGATGCGCAGTTTGTCCAGCTCTTCGGTGCTAAGGCCCAGCTCCTGGCCGATGAGCGTCGAATACTTCGCCACGCGGCCGGAGTGACCGCGCGTGTAAGGATCCTTTTCGTCGATAGCTGCGGCGAGCATTCGAATGGAGCCGATAAATAGTTCGCGGTTTTCTTCCGCGGCTTCCTTCAGCCGCTCGATGTACTCCTCGATGTCGCCGGCCATCTTGTTGAAGTTTTCCGCGAGCTCGCTGATCTCCGAAGCGCCGCGAACCGCAGAGCGCTGGTGAAACTCGCCGCGGCTGATGGCGCGCGTGGAGGCCGCCAGCCCGCGAATGGGCCCGCTGATGCCCACGGCGAAGAAATATCCCACGAGAATGGCGACCAGAATGACGACGCTGACGAACGCCAGCGCCTGCCGGTTCAACTCCGTCACGCCGGTGTCGCTCTGTGCCTGATCGAGGCTGCGCTCCGCAATGACCGCCCAATTCACTTCAGGGAAAGTGCTGTAGGTTCCTATCATCTCCACCGAATGTTTCTTGTCGGTCTCGGTAAAGCGCACCGTCTCCGTGTTGCGAAGCTCCTGTGGCAGCGCCTTCACTTGCGCGACAAGCGCATTGCTGCTGAGGTCCGCGCCGGGAACGAAGTTTTTTGTGTCCCAGTGCGCCACCAGGCGGCCGTTGTGATGCACCAGGAAAACATTGCGTCCCCGCACGCTGGCTTCCTGCAAGCGGTGCACGATGGGATCCAGGGAAACGACTGCCGCCAGCATCCCCGTAAAATTATCGTTCACGTCCTTCAATGGCACCGCCACCACGAAAGCCGGCCGGTTGCCCGGCGACAGCGCCAGTGGATCGCTGCGAAACTTCGACACCTGCAATTGCTGCGACTGCAGGCAGGTTACAAAGGCCCGCTGCAGCGCTCTCGCCACGAAGGGATCCTGCTCGGCCTGAAAATTTCCCTGCGACACGCTGGTGCCTTTTCCGGACTTGCCGACGGCCGTCAGGTAAATGAACGTGTTGGGATTGCTGGAGACAAACTCGTCCAGCAGGCGCGTGACCTTCGGTTCCGCCGCCGGATCTTCGACGTCGTCAATCAGGCCGGTGAGCGCGAGAATTTGGCGCTCGCTGGTCAGTTGTTGCGTCAAGTTCGATTCGAAAAGCTGAACTTCTTGCGCCAGCGACCGCGTCAGATCGGTTTGCTGAACGCGCTCGGTGTCCACCAGTTTCTCCTGGCTGAGCTGCAAGACCAGGCGGTGGTACAGGCCAATGGGAAGCGCGCTGACCAGCAATAGCGCGCCCAGAACAAGCCAAAGGATGCGCACGCGCCCAGCGCGCACCTGTTCCCAGCGGGATTTGGCATCCAGCGGCATCTCGACTATCCATTCTAGGAGAACCTGGAGCGCTTTGGCGGCCGGCTGTCGCCCGCAGTCGCGCATGTGCAACTGGGACTTTAGTACTAGCGGCCCCAAAAGTGGGCAATCACGAGCTGTCGCTATTCCCGTTTCAACGGCCGCTCCATGATGTCCCGAATCGCGTCATTGGGAGATTTGCCGGCATGCAGTATAGCGTCCACCTGCTCCGTAATTGGCATCTCGATCTGATGTTCGCGGGCTAGCGCCAGCAACGGCGCGGCCGTATCCACGCCCTCAGCAACCGTGCGCATCTTCGCGAGAATTTCGGCCAAAGCTCGCCCTTTGCCGAGCTCAATTCCCACAAAGCGATTGCGGCTGAGCGAGCCCGTGCACGTGAGAACCAAATCGCCCAATCCAGCCAATCCGCTAAGCGTTTCCGGCCGCGCTCCTAGGGCCACCGCCAGACGGGCCATTTCCGCGAGGCCGCGCGTGATCAACGCCGCGAGAGCATTGGAACCGAGACCGAGCCCCTGGCACGCGCCTGCCGCAATCGCCATAACGTTCTTCATCGCGCCGGCAAGCTCCACGCCCAGGACGTCGTCGTTGGTATAGAGGCGGAAGTTTGGGCCGGCAAACTCTTCCTGCAGCTCGCTGGCGAGCGTGGCATCCCGCGAGGCCAGGACCACGGCAGTGGGTTCGCCGCGAGCGGCCTCAGCGGCAAACGATGGTCCGGAAATCACGGCGAGGCGCGGCGCAAATTTCGGCGAAGCGACCTGCGCGATCACTTCGCTCATTCGCAGGTGCGTTGACGGCTCAAGGCCCTTGCTGGCGCGCAGGTGCGTTGACGGCTCAAGGCCCTTGCTGGCGCTGACGAAACTCGTGCCGCCCGCGACAAAGGGAAGCGCGGCAGTGTAAACGGCGCGAGCGTGGGCGGAGGGCACCGCGCCGAGGATGACTTGCGCGTCAGAAACCACGGCTTCCAATTGTGGATGAACGCGAATGCTTTCGGGCAATTTCGCGCCAGGAAGATACGTTTTATTTTCGCGCTCGCGGCGAATCGATTCGGCCAGTCCGGCGTTGCGCACCCACAGCCAAACTTCGTGCAGCTTGCGGCTCCGAGAAAGCACGATTGCCAGCGCCGTGCCCCAGCCGCCGCCGCCGAGGATGGCGATTTTCGTCATTCCGCTTCCTTCTTTTTCCCAAAGGAAAAGCGCGGCTCCGTACCTTCGACGAGGCGCTGCAGGTTGCCATCATGTTTGTAAATCACCAGCAGCGCGATGGCCAGCGTCCCGGCGTCGACGATGATCGGCGGTGCGTGGCGCGGCGCCCACAGAAAGTAGATGAGCAACGGCATGGCCGCGGCCGCCGCGATGGAGCCAAGCGAAACATAGCGCCAATACGCTACGCAAAGGACGAAGAGCACCAACGCGCTGACCGCCGCGAGCGGAGAGAGCGCAAGAAACACGCCGAGCGCGGTGGCTACCCCTTTGCCACCTTTGAACTTGAGCCATACGGGGAAGCAGTGTCCGAGGAGTACCGCGAGTGCGGCGATCATCATCCATGTGGCGCTGTCATCGGCGACACGATCGGCAAGCCAGACGGCCGCCGTACCCTTGGCCGTGTCGAAAACCAGCGTGAGAATGCCCGCCAGCGGGCCCACCACGCGCGCGACGTTGGTTGCGCCGATGTTGCCGCTGCCGGCTTTGCGTACGTCCGCGCCGCCCAATAATTTCGCGAGCAGCAGCCCGAACGGACTCGAGCCCAGGGAATCGAGCCAAGTAGGTAGGCGCCGAAAGGGATCGCCAGAAGAGTGGCTGAAATCCACATGGAAAACATGCCCGCTCAGGCCTCCGCCGCCGCGAACCGAAAACTTTCGACCGTAGTGTACTCCGCGCCGGCGGGTTTTAGCTTGCTTTCGATCAGATGAAATTGGCTGGTGCGCAGCGAACCAAAATCGCGCGCCACACTTTCCTGGATCGCAGCGCGAAGTTTTTCCGGCAGCCGCGGAGGTTCGAACCGGGCCAGCGTCAGATGCGGTGAAAAGGGCCGCTTCTCAAGCGGGACGCCAAGTTTTTCCGTGGCGCGGTCAATATCCGCCGCGAGGCTTTTCAGGTTTGCCGAAGCCTCAATACCTACCCAGAAAACGCGAGGATGTTTTTCGTTTGGGAAAAAACCAAACCCGCGAAAATCGAGGGTGACCGGTTGCTCGGAACGTACGGCGGCGAGGGCGCCGCGAATGGCCGCGAGTTTTGTATCCGCCACTTCGCCAATAAATTTGAGCGTCACGTGAAGATTTTCCGCGCGCACCCAGCGCGTTTGCGGCGAAACCGCGCGGAGGGAATTGAGTAACGCCGCGAGATTTTCCCGTACCGTGGAGGGAATCTCCAGCGCAACGAACAAGCGCATCAGATGTCAGGCCCTTTTGGCGCCGCGCGCCGGAGGCTCTCCGCCGTTGTAAAGGAAATGGATGCGCACCAGATCGAGCGCAAGTTGCGAGGCATGCCAGCGGACCGCTTCGCGGTCGCCCGGAAAGAGCACGCCGCGCTCTTTAACGCCGCTGGCGTGCGAGAGCGCGATGTGCACGGTGCCCACCGGCTTTTCCTCACTGCCGCCGCCCGGCCCAGCAATACCGGTGATGCCTACGCCTAGCGTGCTGCCGACGTGGCGGCGAATACCTTCGGCCAGCGCGATCGCCACTTCACTGCTGACCGCGCCTTTGGACTGGATGAGTTCCGCCGGAACATCTGCCCAGGCCGTTTTCAAATCGTTGCTGTAGCAAACCACTCCGCCCAAAAAATACGAGGAGCTGCCCGCGATGCTCGTCAACCGCTGTGCCAGCAATCCACCCGTGCAGCTTTCCGCTGCGGAGATCGTCGCGCTGTTTCGCATCAGCAAGCCCGCCACAACCTCTTCCATCGAAGAGCCGTCTTGCGAAAAAATACGGTCGGCCAGCGCGATCTCGAATCCCTGCACGATTTCATCCAGTGTTCTCTGCGCGTGCCCCGCGTCGTCGGTCCACAAGCGCAAATGGATTTGAATCTCGCCCGGCGCCGCGAGGATCGTGGTGTTCACGTCCGCATGGCGTGTGTAAATCGGCCGGATGCGTTGCTCGACGCTCGATTCTCCCATCCCCGACACGCGCAATTCCCGGTGAAACATCCGCACGCTCGAGCTGCGCCGCTGCAGTCGCGGCAAAACCTGCTCCTGGTACATAGGCTTCAATTCGCGCGGCGGCCCGGGCAGCAGCGCGATGAACCGCCCTGAGTCTTCGATCCACAGCCCCGGCGCCGACCCGCGCGGATTCTCGAGCACTTCCGCGCCTTCCGGCACCATCGCCTGCCGCGCGTTTACTGCCGGCATCTCCCGCCCGAGCTGCCGGAAGCGCCCTTCGATGTAGCGCAAAATTTCGTTGTTGAGGTGGAGCTTGCGGCCCAGAAGCTCCGCAACGGTTTCGCGCGTCAAGTCGTCTTCGGTAGGGCCCAGCCCGCCCGACGCGATGATCAGCTCGACGCGCTCCAGCGCTTCCTTAAATGTGGCGCTCAAATAGTCGCGATTGTCCCCTACAATCGATTTGCGCACCACCTCGATGCCCAGCTTGTTCAGCTCCTCGGTCAGGAAGAGCGAGTTGGTGTCCAAGCGGTCCGGAGTTAGCAGTTCCGAACCAACCGCGATGATTTCCGCTTTCATCTGTGCAGTTATCCGGTCAAAGGCAAGCCGCGGACGTCCCAATCGAGCGTGAAGAGCGAATCCGTGGTAGCAAGAATCGCGCGGCCAGAAGGCTGCAGCGCCATGCCCACGATGCCGGAGCCACTGAGGACTACTTCGGCTTGAGCCTGCGGCGTGATCCGTACAATACCGCGCCGCCCGGCGTAGGAGGCCGCCACATAAAGATTTCCGTCGCGATCCAGAGCGAGACCCTGCGGCCTGCCGAGTCCACGGAAGAAAACACTCACCTCGCCACCCTGAGTGATTCGGTGAATGCGGTCAAAGCTGGAAGTTGTCGGCCCGGAAACATACAGATCGCCGCTGGGATGAAACGCCAAGTGGTAGGCGGCGATGGACGGCTCAAGCGTGGCAAAAACAAAAATCTCGCGGGTCGGGCTGATCTTGAAAACCGTGCCGCTGCGATCGCCGACGTATAAATTGCCGGCAGGATCGAACGCCAGGCCCGTGGCCACTCCCATCCCTTCGATCCACTGCTCGGCGCGCCCCTCGGGCGTGATGCGATGGATGGTGCCGTCGTTGCGGCAGGAGACGAAGAGATTCCCCATGCGATCCAGCGCCAGTCCGCTGGGATTCATCAGCGAAGTGATGAACGGCTTCACGCTGTAATTTGCCGTGATCTTGTAAAGCGAAACCGGGACGCGCTGGCCCCGCGGGCCGGAAAACGTCACGTAAATGTTGCCGTCCAGATCCACCGCGGGATTCGCGACGGGATGCAAGTTGTCCGCGATTTGCAAGCCGATGTGTACGGGATGCGGCGGGCTTTCGTGCCCGTCCGTGGTCACGCGCACGATTCCGCCGCTGGCCCCCTCCGGAACGCGCGCCACCAGGCGATTTTCGCTGGCCAGCGCGATGCTGGCTTCGGCATCGCCAAAGCGCACCACCGGACGCGGCTGCACCCGCGAGACGAAGCCCCGCCCATGGATGGTCATCTCCCCGCCGGGAATCGCCGCGGCGGGCGCAACTCTCTCAATGTGCGGAATGCCGTTTTTTTCTGGCGAAGAGCCGAACCCGAATTTCATACCCAACCAATGTGCAGCGTGAGCAGACCAAAGTGTAACGCTACCCGCAGAAGAATTGCAGCGTAGATGCCTGCCATCCAGTCATCGGCCATGATTCCCCAGCCCCCGGGCAGTTTTTCCAGTGGGCGGATGGGCCATGGCTTCCAGATGTCAAACACGCGAAAAAGTATAAAACCGAGCAGGAGATATTTCCAATTGAGCAGACTCAGGGCCGAATAGAGCGCGAAAACGGAGGCCTCGTCCGCCGGCAGCAGGTGTGTTGGCAAGCCCAGTGGCACGATGGCAAGTACCAGCGTTAGCTGCATCCCGGACACTTCGTCAATAACGACATGTTGCGGATCTTCAGCGCCCGTATAGGCGGCGGCGCGGGAGCTGCTCCAGACCCCGATGAGGCCGATTATTACGAGCGCTGCCAAAGACGGAACGAGAAGGAGCGCCGGCGCCGAATGTCCCCGGAACACCGGCATATCGATTCCCAGCCCCCCATGAAAAAAGAGCAGCCCAATGACTACGATTAAACTAACGGGATGCGTCAGAATCGCAACCGCAATCCCGACAATCGAGCCGAAAGTCCCTGGGGCCTTCGGAATGTAGCCTACTCCGAGAGCCGTGGCAATCGCGAGCGCGAGCCGAGGTTTCTTAGAGGGTGCTTCGGCAGTCGCCGCTGCTTCAGTGTTCGGTGTCATTGCGGTTTTCCGAGTCGTCGTCCAAAGGAAGGACGATCGTGTTCCCTTTGCTCTCACCGCTGTCTTCTTCCGTGAAGACAGGTTCCGAAACCACGTACTTCTCGCTGGCCCAGTTGCCCAGGTCGCGTTCCCGGCACCGCTCGCTGCAAAAAGGAAACTCCGCGTGGACCGCCGAGTCCGTCTCCGCTTTGCAAATGGGGCATTTGTGCTTCATCGCAAGTCTTTCTTCTCTGTGTTCTCTGCGGCCTCTGTGTTGAGAAAACCCACGATAAGGCCGCAAAAGCGACAGCGGTCAAGAAAACATCATTTTCGAAAGAAGAGTATATCTCAGCCCAGCACGCGAAGGGGCGCCCCGGTAGCAATGCGATGAATCTTCTCGGCCGCCTGAACCGGCGGCATCGACGCCGCGCCCACGCCAGCCTCTGTCGCAGGCCGCGGCAGAATTTCCACCACGCGCCCGATCAAGTCGTAAGCGTCCGTTTTCGTAATCTCAACCCGGGCCACGTCCCCAGCTTCCGCGACTTCTCCGCCGGGCAATTCAATGTCTGTCAGGTACAGCTTCCCATCAATCTCCGGGGCCATGGCTTCGAGCCGCGCTTCCCACACCAGCGGATTGTCCTTCGAAGGGCCTTCAACCAGCGCCGCAAAAGTGCGATCGTTCGGCGAGCGCGATTTTGTACGCAAATACTTCGCGCGCAGATTCTCTCGCGAAATCTTCTTCTGAATAGCCATCAAGCATTTGCGGCGCTCGCGAATCGTCTCCGCATCCACTTTTTCGTCCAGCGCGTAGCTCCCCGCATTGTCCACGTCCGAATACTCAAACACGCCCATCCAATCCAGCTTCGCCGCCTTCACGAAATCGCACAGCTCCTCAAAATCCGCTTCCGTCTCGCCCGGAAATCCCACAATGAACGAAGTGCGCAGCGAAACCCCGGGAATCGTCGTGCGCATCCTCTCCAGCAATTTCAAGAACGCGTCCCCGTTCGAGCCGCGTTTCATCCGCGCCAGCACGTTCCGGCTGGCGTGCTGCAGCGGCATGTCCATGTACTTGGCCAGCCGCGGATGCGCCGCAATCGTATCCAGCAATTTCTGCGTGACGCGATTAGGATAAGCGTATAAAAATCGCACCCACAGCAGGTTATCGGTTTGCGCCAGTTTTGCGAGCAGTTGCGCAAGGCCGTCCCGCAGGCCCAGATCTTCACCGTAAGAAGTCGTGTCCTGCCCGATCAGCGTGATTTCCCGCGCGCCGGCCTTCGCCAGGTTTTCCGCCTCGCGCACCACCGATTCGAATCGCCGGCTGCGAAACGCGCCGCGAAGCTGCGGAATGATGCAGAACGTGCACGGATGATCGCAGCCTTCCGCGATTTTGATGTACGCCGCGTGCTTCGGTGTCGTAACGATGCGCGGCGTCAAGTCGTGATACAGAAACGCGGGCGGCTCCGCCGGCAGCACGCGAAGATCGCCTTCCACCGCTTCCATAATGCGTTCGACTTCGCCGGTGCCCACCACCGCGTCCACTTCCGGCACTTGCTCCAGGATCTGCGCGCGAAACCGTTCCACCAGGCAGCCCGCCACAATCAACTTTTTGGCCGCGCCGAATTTCTTGTGTTCCGCCATTTCCAGAATGGCGTCCACCGACTCTTTTTGCGCCGCCTCGATAAAGCTGCACGTGTTGACGACCAATACTTCTGCCTCGTCGGCGCGTGGTGTAAGTTCATAGCCTTCACGCGCAAGAATGCCCATCATCACCTCGCTGTCCACGAGGTTTTTCGGGCATCCCAGGCTGACGAATCCAACTTTAGTCATAGGCGGCAAATTTGCGCGGTTGCGCAATTCTTAATTGTAACATGGGCCGCCGATCGTCGTGTTTGTAGGGGCGCAGCATGCTGCGCCCCATTTGGCAGGAACTAAACTATCTTCAGCGCCCCCGCAAAGCCGCGCGCACCTGATCAAGGAGTTGCCGCAATCGGGTCGTGTCGCAAGGCGCGCCGCCGTACCGCGCGTGCGCGTAAAGTTGCGTGAATTCCCGGACGGGTGGCGCAAGATGCGGAGAGTCCACCGCCGCCGCGAACTCCAACGGTGTCTGCGAGACTCCTCGCGTCAGGCCGCGCCGCGCCAGCACGCGCAAGAGTTCCGCGTACAGCCGCGACGCAAGCTGGGGATTTGAGCGCGCCGCCTTCGGTGACCGAAGCTGCCACCACAGCCGAAGGCGCCGCAGCATCGCTGACAGCGCATCAAAGCGGAGCAGGATCAGGAACGCCACAGCCGCGACCGGAATCAGCAAGCCAAGCCCGCTATGCCAGGATTTCATCCAGCGTCTGCCGCGGATTTGCTGCCGTGCGTACCACGCCCGCAGCGATTCCGACAAATCGCGCGAACTCCGTTGCATCGTTTGCGCCATCACCATCTGGTGCGCGAAGTCGTAGCCGATCACCCACTCGCTCCAGGTAATCTCCATCCAGTCGGCATATTTTCCCAGCCGCGTCAGGAAGCCGCCTTCGTTTTCGGGAGCCGCCGGCGTGGGGTCGAACACTTGCCAGTCCATGCCGGGAAAATAGACTTCCACCCAGCTATGCGCGTCGCTGGCGCGGACGATGTAATCGCCGCCCAGCTCGTTGTATTCACCCGGCAGAAAGCCGTTGACTTCGCGCGCTGGGATGCCGAGCGTGCGCAGCATGATGATCATCGCCGTGGCAAAGTACTCGCAGTGGCCCGCGCGAGTCTCGAAAAGAAAATGAGCGAGCGGATCGGCTCCGGGTTTCCCCGTCAGGTTCAAGGTGTAAGCGAAACGATTGCGCAGGTAACTTTCCATCGCCAGCGCTTTGTCGAAAGGATTCCGGGCGTTTTTCGTGATCTGCTGCGCAAGTTCCGGGATCCGCGGATCCAGCGGCGGGAGTTGCAGATATGTCCGCGCGATATCCGGCGAGTAGTCCGTCGAAGCCGCGCGGAGTTTCGTGGCATCGAGCGGAGGCAGGCTAGAAATGCCGGCATACCGCAATGCCGTGTAATTGTGAAAGGGATTTGTCAGCGTATCCGTGAAATCCCGGAAAATATAGTTTCCACGGATGGCGTTGAATGAGCTGCTCATTCCGCCGTTGAAATTCCCCTTGAGGCGCGTGACTTTACCTGGAACGAAAAGAGCGTCGGTGGCCAGCGGTTCTAGGTATACGGTGTAGAGCATTCCTGCCTTCAGCAAGTCATCCGTGGTATGAATCCAGCCGTCCCCTCCCATTACCAATGTTTTCGTGCTGTGCTCCACGGTACTCCACCGCCTGCCGTCGAACGTGGTGAGAGCGATGCCTCTCCAGCGCAGCCGCTCATACCCAATTGGTTTTCCTGTTTGTACGCGCATGACCACTGCGGAATTCTTTTTGATCTCGCCGATCTGGCCGAGCTCGACATTCTCCGTAAAGCCGGTCATGAGCGACGGGTTGAAGCTGGCGCGTCCGAGGTACCCGGCGTTGAAACGCGGGAAAAAGAAGAACAGCACGCTGCCGAGGACAATGGCTCCGGCGGCCACGCTGAAAGCCGACAGACTCAGCGCGCGATTCAGTCTTCGATCGCGCTCGGTGTGCGCGTGGAGAGTGGGGGAAACCGCGCCGGCTGCCGCTCGCCGCAGTTCCAGCCCGACGAAAGTGGAAATCCCAAAAAGGAGAAAGATGAAAAAAAGAATCAGGAAGGTGGTATCGACCGTAAGAACGGCCGCGGCGAGGATGCCCGCGAACGCGAGCATGGAGAGAAAAACCGCGTCGCGGTCGGTCACCACGCTATAAAAACGGACGATGCTGACGAACAACAGAAAATGCACTGCACTGAGAAGCACGGCGTAGAGCGGGGGGTTGGCTGAGTTGGCAACGGACAAACGCGAGAGAAACAGGGCGTCCACCGGAAAAAACGCCAGATAAGCGACGACGCACCAGGTGGCGGCGCGGTGCGAAAGCTCGGCGGGACGTTCGTGCCACAAGCGGAAGCCCTTGAGGAGCACGACGAGCGGAGCCACAAAGCTGGTGACGATGTCGAGTTTCCCGGTGCTCACCAGCGTGACCGTCGACGTGAGGATGAGCAGGGAAAGTGACGTGCGAAAAAAACGCTCGGCGGGCAGGGCGGGTTCAACCGGAGTTGCGATTGTGGCGGCCATGGTGGAATTTTAATCGTACCATCTGCGCGGCGCGGCGGAAACGAGGCTCGGCGAAAGGATAACGCTCAACGCTTGGCCGGAGCGAGAGTTAGCGCTTCCAGAGCGGCGCGGGCAACTTTCCTGGTGAGGTTGGAAATCGGCAAGCTGGAGATGTCAGTGAGAGGAACCTGCCTCGCTCCGGGGACGCGCGGGATTTTTTTTGCGCGAATAAGGAATGGCAAGAGGGTGATGGCGCGGTAGGTAACCGCGTGACGAACTCTGCCGGCTGGAACGAGCTGCGATTTCCAGCTTGCAACGCTGCTCATGATTTTGTGCAGAAAGGCGGCGAGATTTCCAGCTGGTTCTCCAGTTACCGCAAGCGTCGGGAAATGCCACATTTTTGAAACTAGAGTTGGCACGTGATCGGCGGCAGCCTTCTCCTTCATATTTTTTGGTGGCGGCAACAGAAGAGTTTGGCCCTTTCCATCTATGAATACCGCAGCGGCCAGAGTCACTTCCACGGTGGCGCGCTTCCTGCGTTTTTCGGGCAAAGAATTGGCGATGCCGAGTTTGCGGCCTTCGCAAAATTGTGCGACCGGGCA
>Ga0210408_10001469_pt1 | contig 24732 bp, 26 predicted proteins | sample IncBWH4MmetaG_FD_155471 | JGI IMG/M metagenome (GOLD analysis project Ga0210408, IMG submission 155471) | Forest soil microbial communities from Barre Woods Harvard Forest LTER site, Petersham, Massachusetts, United States - Inc-BW-H-4-M | ecosystem: Environmental > Terrestrial > Soil >...
GGGCCGGACCGAACGATGTGGTGTTCTGCGCCACCACACCGTTCACCCTGCCCTATGCGGCAGCGTTGGCGGCAAGGCTGCGAGGCGCGACAAACGTCTTGCTTATCTACGATCTCTATCCCGAAGTGCTCGAAGCGGCTGGGCTGGCCACGCCGTCGTCGCTGGCCTCGCGCCTGCTTCGGCTTGCCAATTCGCTGCTGTTTCGTGCCCTCGATGCCATCATCACCATCGGACGCGACGTTGAACCGCTGCTGCTCGCCTACAAAGGCGTCACGCCCGCAAAAATCCATTTCATTCCAAACTGGACGCTGCTGCCGGTGTTCTATCGCGAAGCTTCGCCGGATAATCGTTTCCGCGCCGGCCTTAATTCAAAGCTGGTGGTCGGATTGTCCGGCAATCTCGGTTTCACCCACAGCCCACGCACGGTGTTCGAGGCCGCGCGACTGCTGCAGGCGGACGCTGAGGTTCATTTTATCCTGTCGGGATGGGGAATTGGCTGGAAGCAACTCGTCGATCTTCAGGCCGCCGAGCGCCTGGACAACGTGACTTTGCTCGATGCGGTGCCGCAGGCCAGCCTCGTTGAATTCCTTTCCTCGGCGGATGTCTGGATAATCCCCTATCGTCGCAATATCGCCGGAGTATCGGTTCCGAGCCGGCTTTATAATCTCCTCGCCGTCGGACGCGCGGTCATCGTTGCCGCCGAGGCGCAAACGGAAGCAGCCCTTGTGATCGACGAAGAACAAATCGGCTGGGTCGTGCCGCCGGAAGACCCGCATCAACTGGCGGACGCGATCCGGCTTGCCGCCGCGAACCGCGAGGAGACCAGAAAAAAGGGGCAGCGTGCCGCCGCAGCGGCCCGGAAATACAATCAGGAAGCCGCGCTCGCCCGCTATCACGCGGTCATTCTGAACGCGCGGAACAACAGGCTTACGAAATCCAGATGACCGCCACCAAATTGCTGCCATTGCTTGCCGTCGTCGCGCTCGCGGCGCTACTTTGTGCGTGCGTGATTTGGGCGATCATGCCCCTGCTCCGGCGCTATGCGTTGGCGCGGCCGAATGCGCGTTCGTCGCATCGCATTCCCACCCCGCAAGGCGGCGGCATTGCAGTGATCGCAGCAGCGCTGTCGGCCGCCGCTGCCGGCGCCTACCTGATGAACTTGACCGTCCCGGCAACGGTGTTCGGCGCGGCGCTGTTCATTGCGCTGGTCGGATTTGCCGATGACCTCAAATCCATACCGGTGGTACCTCGGCTGCTGTTGCAGGCGGCCGCCGTCGGCGCCGTCGTCTTCGCTGCGCCTGCCGATCTGCGGATTGTGCCGGCAGCGCCGATCGAGATCGAACGCGGGCTCTTGCTGCTCGCAGGCCTCTGGTTTGTGAATCTCGTCAACTTCATGGACGGGCTGGATTTGATGACGGTCGCCGAGGTTGTGCCCGTCACCGGCGCGATCATCCTGTTGGGATCATCAGGCGAACTTCCGGCGTCGGCGACCATCGTTGCCGCGGCACTCTGTGGCGCGATGATCGGATTCGCGCCCTTCAACCGTCCTGTCGCAAAGGTCTTTCTCGGCGATGTCGGCAGCCTGCCGATCGGATTATTGCTCGGCTGGTGCCTGCTGCAACTGGCCTTAAATCAGCAATTGATCGCCGCATTGCTGCTGCCGCTATACTATCTCGCAGATGCCACCATCACGCTGTTTTGGCGGATGGCGAGACGCGAGCCGTTTTGGGCCGCGCATCGCAATCACTTTTATCAGCGCGCAACAGATAACGGCTTTGCGGTAACGCGCGCGGTCGGCGAGGTATTTTCGCTCAACGTCGCTCTCGCCGTGCTCGCGATCGTCTCGGTCGGCCAAAGCTCGGCCGCTCCGCGCATGTTGCTCCTGCTCATTGGTTGCCTGGCTGTCGCCGTTATTCTCTACAGGTTTTCCCGGAAGCGCTCGGCCTGAGCCCAAAATTCCCGGCGCGCATCAGTGATCCGACCCCGATAGGGCAAGCCGCAAGCCCTCGTCGAGCGTCACTTGCGGCCGCCAGCCCACCGCGGTGGCCTTGGAAATGTCGAGTTCCAGGGAGCCGATCAGACTATCATGCGCCTCCCTGCGGCCGCTGATCCGGAGCAGTGCGCTCAGGATCGGTGTCGGCATCGCAAACAACCGCGGCCGGGCGCCGGCCGCCTTCGCCAGCCGCTCCACGAATTCCGGCGTGGAGACTTGCTCCTGGTCCGCCACCAGAAACACATCAAAGTTTTTGTCCGCGCGCGAAAGCCGCTGCAAGATGAACGATGAGAGATTTTCCACCGACAGGAAGGCGCGGTGATTGTGAATGGCGGCAAGCGGAAGCGGGATGCCGCGCTTCACTGCGCTCACCAGCAGCGCGAAATTTCCCTTTGCGGCGGTCCCGTAAACAAGCGGCGGCCTGACCACGGTAATCCGCATATCGCAATCCTGCGCCAGGGTCTTGAGACCGGCTTCGGCGGCCGCCTTGGATATTCCGTATAACCCGCGTGGCGTGAGCGCATCGGTTTCACTGAACGGCGGGCGTCCGTCGTTGCTTCTGCCATGCACCAGCACGGTGCTGACGAAAATGAACTGGCGCACGCCTGCCTCCGCGGCGCAATGGGCGAGGTGCAAAGTGCCGTCGACATTGACCGACCGGTATAGCGCGGTCGCATGCTGATCGGCGGGATGGTGCACGCGCGCCGCAAGGTGCACGACCGCGTCGGCGTCGGCGAGCGCCGCGCGCCAGTCTGTCGCAGGGCCGATCGACTCGATCACGACTTCGCCAGGGCCCGCCGACGGCGTGCGAATGGCGCGACGAACCGTCCATCCGTTACGCGCCAGCACCGGCACCAGATGCCGCCCCACAAAGCCGCTCGCGCCTGTCACCAGGACAACGGGTCGATCGCTACTCATCTGGATTGCCCGGCTTGTTTGCTGTCCTGCAAAAGTTTGCCGTCCTGCAAAAGCTCATCAACCAGACCAGCATAGCCTATCATCGCCCTGGCGAGACTAAAGTTTTGCGCGGCTGCCACCGCTCGTTCCGCCATCGAGTAGTCCGCCGATCGGGATGCGGCACGTATGATTTTTGCCAGATCCTCCGGCACCCCCGGCATAGCCACCCATCCGAGATTATTTTCCGCAACGGTCAGCGCGGCTTCGGCGTCCGGCTCCGAGACCAGCACCACGGGCCTGCCCACCGCCAGCAGATTGTAGAACCGGCTCGGCACCGATACGCCTGCGACATTCTTGCGGTAGGGAATGAGCCAGATATCCGCGGCAGAAAGCAGCTGCTCGAGATGCTCATCGTCAACACGATCGATCAGCGTCACGTTTGCAAGATTTGCTTCGGACTGCATCTGCTTCAATCGCTCGAAACCAATGCCCCAGCCGGAAAGCAGGAAATGAATATCTGAATCATCCTGCAACAACCGCGCCGCCTCGAACACGATGACGGGGTCGTGGGTGAAGCCGAGGTTGCCGGAAAGCCCGACCCTGAAGCGCGCGGCATGCGCGCGGCAATAAGGATTATCGGGCCCAATCGGCCGAATCGCCGGCGCCAGCGTGGCCCAATTCGGAATGAAGCGGATCTTGTCGCGCGTCAGGCCGCGGTAGCGCAACAGCAGCCGTTCGGTATCGCGCCCGATGGTGACCACGGCATTCAGCATGTGAAACATCAGCGCGTTGGCGCGATGCAAAGCCCACGTCAGTGGCGAGCTGGGCTTCAAGATGCCGGCCATCACCAGCACGTCCGGATAGACGTCATGCATGATCAGGGCCGAGCGTGCGCCCTTCAATCTGGCGGCGGCGGCAACCGCGTAAGGCAGCATGAAGGGCGCCGTCACCGTGAGCACGACGTCGCCGCGCCGCAACTTCGCAAGCAGCATTGCAAATGCGCGCATCGTGAATGAAGCGTCGGCCGCCGCGCGCCGGACCAGCCTCGCCTTTTCCGGGATACGGTTTCCGATCTCGACGACGGTCGGCCGCCGCGAGGTGTCTTCGGTCTTTGAACCGGGTGTCCCCGAAAGCACCAGGACCGTGCGCTCGGCCGCCAGATGTTCCGCAATCTCGCGCATGATCGCGGCTGTCGTGCTCGAATCGGGCGGATAATGCTGGCTGACGACGATGACTTTTCCAGGCTTCCGCATGATCAGGCGGCCGTGGCCCCAAACTCCGGAACAGCGTCCTTCAGCACGGCCTTGATGGTGACGAAATCGTCGCTGTCGATGGCCTGCTCGAGCCCGGCGATCCACTTGCGCAGCGTCTGCATCGGCGGCTCGTTCGGCTTGGCCGCCATGACGCCGGCAACACCGATCTCGACCGGCGGCTCTTCGCTGGCGAACAGGATCTCGTTGAGCCGTTCGCCCGGCCGCATGCCGGTGAAGACGATGTCGATATCGTAGCCCGGCTGAAGGCCGGAAAGCCGGATCATGCGCTCGGCGAGCTCGACGATCTTGACCGGTTGGCCCATGTTGAGCACGTAGACCGAAACGTTCGGACGGGTTGCGGCCAGTGCGTGAGTGGCCGCCGTGATCACGAGATCGCAGGCCTCGCGGATGGTCATGAAGTACCTGACCATCTCGGGATGGGTGACCGTCACCGGTCCGCCCGCCTCGATCTGCGCCTTGAACTTCGGCACCACCGAGCCGTTCGACGCCAGAACATTGCCGAACCGTACCGAGATCAGCCGCATGCGCGACTTGCCGTCGTGCCGCGAAGCCTGCTCGTGGTCGAGCGCTTGGCAATACATCTCGGCGAAGCGCTTGGTCAGCCCCAGCATCGATACCGGCTCGATCGCCTTGTCGGTCGAAATCATCACCATCGCCTCGGCGCCGGCGGCGAGCGCTGCATCCGCGACGTTGATCGAGCCAAAAATGTTGGTCTTGACCCCCTCGCTCCAGTCGCGCTCCAGGATCGGAACGTGCTTCAGCGCGGCGGCATGGAACACCAGGTCCGGCTTGAATTCATCCATCAGCCGCTGGATCCGCTCGCGATCGCGGATATCGGCGATCCGCCCCTCGATCAGGGCGCCGCTTCCCTGTGCTGCGAGCGCTTCGGTGACCGCGTAGAGCGCCGGCTCCGAATTCTCGATCACCAATAGCCGCGCCGCGCCAAAGGTGACGACGCGCTCGCAGATCTCCGAGCCGATCGAACCGCCGCCGCCGGTGACGATCACCGCCTTGCCCTTCACCAGCGCTTCGAGCCGGGCATAGTCGATGTTTTCGCTCGGGCGCAGCAGCAGGTCCTCGACTGCGACCGCCGTCAGGCGCGGCGTGTCGCCGCTTTCCAGCGACGGCAGGCGGCTTACGATCAGCCCGAGCCGCCTGGCGCGCATCAGCACGGCTTCGGGATGCGCCTCAGTGTTGAACGCAGAAGGCGTCATCACCACGCGCGAGATCGGCCTGCCGCGCCTTGAGAAATCTCCGATCACGTCCTCGATGTCCTCGATGCCGCCGAGCACCGGAAGGTTCCGGATCAGTTGTCCGCGGTCGGCGCTCGATGGCGACAACAGGCCGACCGGCCAGATCTTTTTGACCGCGCCGCTTTCGATGCCGCGCAGCAAAATCTCGGCGTCGGCGGCATTGCCGACCAACAGCGTCGGCGAAGCATCATCGGTGCGCGCGTGGCGACGAACGCGGGTGTAACGGAAATAGCGATAGGCGAAACGCAACACGCTGAGAAACGAAACCTCGAGAAACCAGTAGAGAACGATCGTCACCCTGCCGAGGAAGAACGTGCTGTTGGTGTTGGGCGCGACAAAGATGTAATCCAACACCACCAGCGCGAGCGTCAGCACGGTCGCGACCCGCACGATGTTCAGCGCGTCGGGCAGCGAAATAAATCGCCATTTGGTGGTGGTCAGATTGAAGATGTAGCAGACCACCAGGCTGAACAGGAGGAAGTAGGGCAGTATGCGGAGCAGCAGCGGCAAGCGGTCGTAGAAGCCGGCTGCGCCTTCGAAGCGCAGGTAGACGGCGACGAACAACGCGGCTGCGGTCGCCAGCACGTCGTGGACGGCGATCAGAAGGTTACGTGAGGTGAGATGCGAGAAACGCGTCATCCGCGGACCGATCGGTGAAAAATATCCAGTTTTCTGACAGCGTTCCGACCTTGCTGATAACCCATCTCGCAAATCCTTACCAGCGGCGCGAGGCGTCAGGAACGAGGCTTCACAAACACCCGGCTCGGGGTCTTGAATCGGACTGCCGCGCCTTTAGCACCATTCCGCCGGCAACACCCACGCCAAGCACGTACATCCAACCTTCGTGAAAATCGAACAGGTGAGAATTGAACAACGAGGTAAAAATGTTTTGTACCACCACCAACAGTCCGATCCAGCTCGAAAGGTCGGCGCCTCGAAACAGCAGGAGGTGCAACAGCCACATCGCGTAGAGCACGGCGATCCCGATGACGCCCCACTGAACGGCAGCGTTCAAGGTCTGGTTATGCGGATTGCTGACGACGCGCGCCGAAGCAAGAACGGTGGGCCCGGTGGCCGCCTGCTCGAACAGGTGGTGCGTCGCGCCGGTTCCATGACCGATGATCGGCGCGTCGGCAAAAAAGCCCAACGACTTGCGCCAGAACTCCAACCGTTCGCCGATCGAGGTGGACGTGCCCTGCTCTCTATAGAGCTGATAATCCCGGGCAAACGTCGTGACCGTCCGTTGCAGCTGCGGTGACGCCGCCCAGGCGATGGCCGCGGCGACGACAGCCGCGCACAGGATCATCAGGTTGATTCGCCGGTTCAGGTGCATCAGGCCAAACACCGCCAGCATGATCGGCATCGTGACCAGTGCCGTGCGCGAAACGATGACGAACGTCATCGTCAAGACAAGGCCCAATGCAATCGCGCAGAGCAACAGCGCCAGCCCGGTTTTGCCTGCACGCAGCAGCGTGATGACCGGATAGGCCAGCGCCACGGCGCACAGCGTGAATTCCTGGCTTTGATCGATATAGTTTTTGACAAAAATGCCGCGCGTGACTTCTGCCGCGGGTTTTAGTGAAAGGCCCGGGTCGAAGGCAACGATCCAGGACATTATGGCCAGCAGCGTGCACGAGATCAGAAAGGCCGTGAACACAAACAGGCCGCGCTCCGAACGTTCGAAGTGGAACAACAGCACCGGCAGCATCAGAAGCTTCACCGTCGGACCGACGGCGTAAAGCCGCACGCTCCAGGGTGCGTCCGACCATAGCGTTCCGGCTAAGGCGAGCAGGAAAAACGCGATCGGCACCGCGCAAATCGGACGCTTCAGCGATGCAAGCAGCGCCCGCACGTCGAGGAACGGCAGCATCGCGACCAGCATTGCGGCGGCAAAGATCGCGGGCAGCGACGTCGACCAGGGCAGCGAAGCCGCGGTCAGGATCGTAAAGGCATCGACGGTCGCAAGCCACGCGGCCGGATCGCGCCAACGCCGCGCCAACGCCGCCAACGTGGATTCATCCGTGATCGCAGTCACCGCCGGCCTGTCCGTGCGCGATCGACCAGCGAGGTCGTCGAGAAGCCCGGCAGGATGTCGATCTTGCGGCCGGCGACCTGTTCGCGGCGACAGACACAGTGCGCGGTCCGGCTTGTCATCAGATGCGACACGGTGTCAAAATCGAACACTTTACCCGTCATCTTGCAGCTCAGCGGAAGCGATCGGCACAATCGAGGTAGCCTTTGACATAGAGCGCGACCGCCTCTTCCAGCGCGGTGAAGCCGCCGTTGTAGCCGGCGCGCTGCAGCCGATCGACCTCGCTTTGGGTAAAGTACTGATAGCTGCCGCGAATCTGCTCCGGCATGTCGATATACTGAACGTTCGGCCTGATGCCGAGCGCGGCATAGGCCGATATGATCAAATCCTTGAAGCTGCGCGCCTGGCCGGTGCCGACATTGAAGAGGCCGGAGGCCGATGGCGTTGCGAGCAGCCACATCATCACCCGCACGACGTCGTCGACATAAATGAAGTCGCGGCGCTGGTCGCCGTCAGCGATGCCTTCACGGTGAGACTTGAACAATTGCACCGCGCGACCGCACTTGATGTCGTCGAAGCGGCTCGCCAGCACGCTCATCATCGTGCCCTTGTGGTATTCGTTGGGCCCGAACACGTTGAAGAATTTCAGGCCCGCCCATTGCGGCGGCAGCTTTTCGCCCTTCACCAAACGTTCGGCGACTGCCATATCGAACAAATGCTTGCTCCAGCCGTAGAGATTCATCGGCCGCAGCGCTTTCAGCGCCGCCATCGACGGGTCGTCGCGAAAGCCTTGCACCCCGTCGCCATAGGTCGCGGCCGACGAGGCATAGATGAACGGCGTGGCGCTCGCCGTGCACCAGTCCAATAGCCGCATCGACAGCCGGAAATTGGTTTCGATCACGAGATCGCCGTCGGTCGCCGTTGTTTCCGAGATGGCCCCGAGATGGATGACGGCGTCGAGCTTGCGGCCCTTCAGCCATTCCATGAGCTCCGCCGGCGGCACGAACTCGGCGAGCTGCCGCTTGGCGAGATTGCGCCATTTGCCGTCATGGCCGAGCATGTCGCAGACCGCGACATCGGCACGGCCCGCGTCATTCAGCGCGGCCACCACATTCGACCCGATAAAACCGGCGCCGCCGGTCACCAACAACATGCTGTCCCCTGCCTTGATTGCGCCGGGCCAGCTTTGCCCCACTCGCAGGCGGCAGGCAACCTGGGTTATGGGGCGTGGTGAAGACGGCCGGCGGCTTTACCTGCCGACCGGGAGCGGTTACCGACGAAATCGCCCATAATGCCGCGATCAGACACTTAAAGAATGAATATTAATTCAACATATGGAACGATGCAGGATTCGGACGACACCCGCCCGATCCTGATCGTCCCCTATATGTGGATCGGCGATTTCGTCCGCGGCCACACGGTGGTGCGCGTGGCGAAGCAACGCTGGCCCAACCGCCCGGTCGATCTCCTCACCACGTCCCTGTGCGCCCCCCTGGTCAATTACATGCCGGGCGTCCGTTCCGGGATCATCTCGGACTTGCCGCGCAGCCGGCTTGCGGTCGCCAAGCAATGGGCCCTGGCGGCCGAGCTGCGCGCCAGGGGTTACGGCACTGCTTTGGTGCTTCCCCGCACCTGGAAATCCGCGATTGCACCCGTTCTGGCCGGCATCCCCGAACGGGTAGGGTTTGTCGGCGAAGCCCGCTTCGGGATGATCAACCGCTGGCGCTGGGGTGAAAAGGCCCTGCCCCGCTTCATCGACAAGAACGCGGCCTTGGCGCTGCCGGAAGGCGCCCCTTTGCCCACGGAATGGCCGGTGCCGCAGCTCAATGTTCCCCCGGGGGAAACCGAGCGCTGGCGGCAGGCGAACGGGCTCGGCACCGGACCCGCCGTGGCATTGGCGCCGGGTTCGGTCGGCGCCTCCAAGCGCTGGAGTTACTACTCCGAGGCCGCACGCCTGCTCGCCGAACAGGGCCTCGACGTCTGGGTGGTCGGCGGCCCCGGCGAAAAGGCGCTTGCGGCGGAAATCGTGGCCGGCGGCGGAGCTCGCGCCCGCGACTTGACCGGCAACGATCTGCGGAACGGGATTTTGGCAATGGCGGCCGCCAGTGTCGCGATCTCCAACGATTCCGGGCTGATGCATATCGCAGCGGCCCTAGGCACGCCGACCATGGGCATTTTCGGCCCCACCAGCCCCTACCACTGGGCGCCGCTCAACGGACTTGCGGCCACCGTTCTGACCAAGACCAGCGTGCCGTGCCAGCCCTGCCACCGCCCGGTCTGCACCATGAACGACCATCGCTGCATGCGCGACATCGCAGCCTCCGACGTCGTCGAAACCGCGCAACGCGTGCTGCGTGAGGCGGCGCGCGGCGCGCATTAACTATTCCGGTGCTTGCGCGGCGGTGAGGCGATCATTACCAAGGCTGACATCTGAAATCCCAGGCGGTACCCCGTGAGCCAGGAATCGAAAGACCTGATCGCAGACCATCTGAAGCAGTCGCTCGCAGCACTCGAGCGCGCGACGCAGGACGCCGCGATGCTGGCGGCGGCGCGCAAGATCGCCGATGCGGTCATAGCGGCGCTCCGGCATGGCCACAAGCTCCTGATCGTCGGCAATGGCGGCAGCGCCGCGGATGCCCAGCACATCGCCGCCGAAATCGTCGGCCGCTACAAGAAGGACCGGCCCGCCTACGCCGCGATCGCGCTCACGACCGACACTTCGGCGCTGACCGCGATCTCGAACGATTTCGGCTACGACAAGGTGTTTGCGCGCCAGGTCGAAGGCTTAGGGACGCGCGGCGACGTGCTGCTGGCGCTGTCCACCTCGGGCCGTTCGCCGAACATTCTGGCGGCGCTGCGCACCGCGCACCAACGCGGCCTCGTCACGGTCGGGTTCACCGGCAGCAAAGGCGGCGCGCTCGGCACCGTCTGCGATCATGTCCTGGTCGCGCCCAGCGACGACGCGGCGGTGATCCAGCAAATCCATCTCGCAGTCTGTCACGGCATTTGCGAGGAGATCGAGCTGGCCATGATGCGCGAGGCTGCGAAGAAATGAGCGGCGCCGTCCTTCAAAAGCCCGCCGCCTTTCTCGACCGCGACGGCGTCATCAACCATGACGACGGCTATATGGGCACGCGCGAGCGCATCCGCTGGATGCCGAACGCGGCAAAGGCGATCCGCCGGCTGAACGCTGCGGGATATTTTGTCTTCTTCTTCACCAATCAATCGGGCGTGGCGCGCGGCTTCTTCACGGAGGAAGAACTCAATGCGTTGCACGACTGGATGCGCGCCGAGCTCGCCGCCGAGGGCGCCGTCATCGATGACATCAGGTATTGCCCACACCATCCCGATGGCATCGTCGCGGGCTATCTCGAGGACCATCATTGGCGCAAGCCTGCGCCCGGCATGATCCACGATTTGATGGCGCACTGGCCGGTGCGCCAGCGGGGCAGTTTTGTCATCGGCGACCGGCCGACGGATATCGAGGCAGCACAGGCCGCGGGCCTCCCCGGCTTTCTGTTTGCCGGCGGCGATCTCGACGCGTTCGTCACCGAGGTGATGGCTCAGACCAGCTTGCGATAGACGTCCGCGATCGCCTTGGCTTCGGCTTCCAGACTGAATTTGTCGAGCACGCGCGCGCGAGCCCGTTCGCCCATCGCGGCGGCGGACGCCGGATCGCGCATCAAGGGCTCTGACGCGGCGACCAGCGCCTCGACATCGCCCGGCGGCGTCAGCATGCCAGTTAAGCCATCCTCGACCACGAATTCGGCAGCACCGGCGCGCGAGGCCACCAGCGCCGCACCCGCCGCCATCGCCTCGATCAAGGTCAAGCCAAACCCTTCGTTGCGCGAGGTGAAGGCATAAATCGTCAGCCGCTGGTACCAGCGCTGTACCTCCTCGATCTCCAGCTCACCGGTCATGACGATGCGCGATTTAAGCCCCGCGGCCTCGATCCGCTTGCGCAGATCGTTGGCAAAACCCGCTTGCTCCGGCACGATCGCGCCGACGAGAATGGCGGTGAAATCCGGATAGCGCGGCAACAGGGCGCACATCGCGTCCACGAATACGTCGCTACCCTTTTGCGCGCGCACCCGGCCGAAGCAGCCGATGGCATAGCGGCCCGGAAGCTTGGCTTCTGCGAATGCCGCGGCGCGATCGGCCGGCGGCGCATACACTTCGGTATCGACGCCGTGCAGGATCACGGTTGCCTCGCGCTTGAGGTACGACGCCGAAAGCGCGCTGGTTGCGATGATCGCATCCATCTTCGAGATCAGCCAGCGCGTGATCCAGGTGTGATGGCGTTGCGCAGCCGAGGTGAACACCAGTTTCAGCGGAAAGCCCAGCGATCGCAGCAACACGCCCGCGATCATCTCGTTGTTGCGCCGCGCGTGCCAGATCGAGGAGTTGCGGCGGCGCCATAATTTCAGGAGATCCACGACGCCGATCCGCGCGATGCCGTCAGGCGCGTCGGGACCGAGCCAGCCGGCGCGAAACATTTTTGCAAGTTTCGGTGACACCATGCGGTTGGTCGCGGTAACGCCCGAATAGCGCCTGTGCAGGTTCGGCACGATTAATTGCAGATCGCCGGCGGAATTGTTGTCGATCGCCACGTCGAGCTCCGTTTCGCCGATCTCCTATACGCAACATTAAGCATAGTGGCCAGTTCGCTCGCGGCGAAACTCCCTCTTCACCGCGCACCCGCTAGCATCCGCGCTAATAGAGCGCGATCAGCAAAAGTGGAGGCCGGTTTTGCGTCCGATCGCGCTGCAATTTTAAGAGCGCATAATCTTTTCAAACCGCTCACACTTTGGCGGATCATGCGCGAAACGGGTGAAATCATGACCGTGCTTGTTACCGGCGGCGCCGGTTATATCGGAAGTCACATGGTTCACGCGCTGGCGGAAGCCGGCGAAAGCGTCGTCGTGATCGACAATCTCTCTACCGGCTTTTCCGCCTTCCTGCCCGAGGGCGTTCCGCTGTTCATCGGCGACGCCGGCGATGAGAACCTGGTCGAGGGCGTGATCGCGGCACACGGCGTCGATGCCATCATCCATTTCGCGGGCTCGGTCGTGGTGCCGGATTCGATGCGCGATCCGCTCGGCTATTACCGCAACAACACCGTGACGACGCGCAGCCTGTTGAATGCGGCCGTCAAATGCGGCATCAACCGCTTCATCTTTTCATCGACCGCGGCAGTCTACGGCGATCCGGACCAGGTGCCGGTTCCCGAACACGCGCCGACGCGTCCGCGCTCGCCCTACGGCACCTCGAAGCTGATGACGGAGATCATGCTGCATGATGTGGCCTCCGCGCACGGCATGAGCTACGTCGTGCTGCGCTATTTCAATGTCGCGGGCGCCGACCCGTTAGGCCGGGTCGGGCTTGCGACGGTGGGCGCGACGCATCTCTTCAAGATCGCGGTCGAAGCCGCAACCGGTCAGCGCGCCAAGGTCGACGTATTCGGCACCGACTATCCGACGCCGGACGGAAGCTGCATCCGCGATTTCATCCACGTCAGCGATCTCGCGCAAGCCCATCGCGCGGCGCTGTCTTATTTGCGTGCCGGCGGCGCCTCGGTGACGCTGAATTGCGGCTATGGCCGCGGCTACTCGGTGCTCGAGACCATCGAGGCGGTGCGCCGCGTCTCGATGCGCAATTTCGCGGTTCAATACGCGCCGCGCCGGCCGGGCGACATCATGACCATGGTCGCCGATACCAGCCGTATCCGCTCGACCTTGGACTGGACGCCGCAATATGACGACCTCGAGACCATCGCGAACCATGCGCTCAACTGGGAAGAGAAGCTCGCCCGCGAGCGCGGCGACCTCGCGCAGCACGCCGCGTCGGCCTAAAATCCCGCTCGGCGCAAGCCCTCATTTGGCTTGAAAAGCCGCGATTTAGCGGGCAAGGAGGCATCCAGCAGCCCTGACGGCCGAGGCTTATCCGCTAAGGCGCAGTCAATGGAAAGCGGATGGCCGAATTTCCGAAGAAAATCACTGACGACCCCTATGGCGCGGCGATCCTGATTCGCCGCCTGATCATGGAACAAGGGGCCGCTTACTGGCGGCGCTATCTGCTTGCCTTCGTCCTAATGGGCGTCTCCGCCGGCGCGACCGCCGTCTCCGCCTGGGTGCTCGGCCAGGTGATCAATCAGGCCTATGTCGACAAGAACGTCCGCGGCATCGTGATCCTGTCGCTGGTGACCATCGTGTTGTTCGCGCTCAAGGGCGCGGCGACCTACGGCCACACCGTGATCCTGTCCAAGATCAGCAACGCGATCCTCGCCAACAACCAGCGCCGGCTGTTTGCGAAGCTGATGAGCGAAAGCATCGCCTTCTTCTCGCAACGGCACTCGTCGGAATTTCTGGCGCGGCTGACCTCGGGCGCGAATTCCGTGACGCAAGTCCTCAATTTGCTGATCAACGCGCTTGGGCGCGATTTCCTGCTGCTGATCGGGCTCGTTGCCGTGATGCTGATGCAGGACCCTTATATGGCGCTATTGGGATTCGGTGTCGCGCCGCCGGCCATGCTGGTGCTCCGCAAGCTGGTCAAGCGCATCAAGGGTCTTGCCTATAACCAGTTCACCGGCACCGCCGACATTCTCGAAACCATGCAGGAATCGCTACAGGGCATTCGCACGGTCAAGGCCTTCACGCTCGAACAAACCATGCGCGAACGAATCGATGAAAACATCGCCATCGTCGAGCGCAACGCCAACAAGATGGCGCGGGTCTCCAACCGCGCGAGCCCGCTGATGGAGACGCTCGGCGGCTTCGCGGTCGCCGGTGGCTTGATGTATGGCGGCTACAGCGTGGTGGCGCTGGGTGCTACGCCGGGCCAGTTCTTTTCGTTCCTCACCGCGTTCCTGATGGCCTACGAGCCCGCCAAGCGCCTGGCGCGGCTCAATATCGAGCTCAACAGCAATCTGGTCGGCGCGCGCATGCTGCTCGAGATCGTCGATAGTCCGGCCAGCGAGCTTTCCGATGACGACAAGCCGTCACTGAGGCTTGGCGATGCACGGGTCGAATTGCGCGATGTCAGCTTCGCCTATCGCGCCAACGAACCGGTGCTCAACCGCATGAGCTTTGTCGCCGAACCCGGCAAGGTGACGGCGCTGGTCGGGCCCTCCGGCGGCGGCAAATCGACCGTGCTGGCGCTGTTGTTGCGGTTCTACGAGGTGAAGGAAGGCGAGATCCTGATCGATGGGCAATCGATCTCGGCGGTGTCGCGGCGCTCGCTGCGGCAGCAGACCGCCTATGTCGGCCAGGACGTCTATCTGTTCCGGGACACCATCCGCGCCAACATCGCCTTCGGCAAGGTCGGCGCAACCGAGGCCGAAATCGTCGAGGCCGCCAAGGCCGCCTGCGCCCACGAATTCATCATGAGCTTTCCGCTCGGCTACGACACACCGGTCGGCGAGCACGGCACGCAGCTTTCCGGCGGCCAGCGCCAGCGCATCGCGGTCGCCCGCGCGCTGATCAAGAATGCGCCGATCATCCTGCTCGATGAGGCAACCGCAGCACTGGATTCGGAATCCGAAAAGCAGGTGCAGGAGGCGATCGAGCATCTGTGCCAGAACCGCACCACCATCGTCATCGCCCACCGCCTGCACACCATCATGCACGCCGACGCTATCCTGGTGGTCGAGGCCGGCGAGATCGTCGAGCGCGGGCGCCACGACGATCTGTTGCGCCGCGGCGGCCGTTATGCGTCGTTCTTCCGCCTGCAACATCGCGATGCCGGAACTGCCACCCTAGCCCCGATCAGCGCAACCGCGTAAAGCTATCGTCGATTTTCCGTCCGTAACCCCCGAGACCCCCTTCATGAACGCCAGCTCCTTCGTCATCCCCGCTCCCGCCCAAGCCGCGATCCCGGTCGCCGGTGAATCGAAATCCTTCCCGGTCCGCCGTATCTGGTGCGTCGGGCGCAATTATCTCGAGCACATCCGCGAGATGGGAAATGACGAGCGGGCGCCGCCGTTCTTCTTCGCCAAGCACGCCGACATGCTCGAGGGCGATGGCGCTGTTATCCCCTACCCGCCGCTGACCAAGGACCTGCATCACGAGGTCGAATTGATCGTGGCGATGAAGAGTGGGGGCTTGAACATCCCGGCCGACAAGGCGCTCGGACACGTCTACGGCTATGCGGTCGGCATTGACCTGACCCGGCGCGACCTGCAACAGGCCGCGCGCAAGAAGGAGCGTCCCTGGGAAATCGGCAAATCCTTTGATCACTCGGCGCCCTGCTCGGCGTTGCAGCCGGCTTCCAAGATCGGCCATCCGTCGAAAGGCAAGATCTGGCTCTCGGTCAACGGCACCGAGCGGCAGAAGGGCGACCTCACCGAACTGATCTGGAGCGTGCCGGAAATCATCTGGCAGCTCTCGCAGCAGGTCGAGATCGGCGCCGGCGACATCATCATGACGGGAACGCCGGCCGGCGTTGCCGCGCTCTCGCCCGGCGACAAGATCGAGTGCGGGGTCGACGGCGTCGGCACGCTGAAGGTCGCGATCGGCAAAGCAGAGTAATCCGGCCGTCTCAGTCAGCAAAGACGAAGGCCCCGGACGCGGTTCGGGGCCTTTTCGATTGCGACTATGTGATGGAGTGTAGCTTCAGCCCCGCGCCATCGCCTGGAGACCCTTGAAGGTCAGGCGCTTGGGGTCTTTCACGCCGTCAAGATAGAACCGGCGGATGAAGGCTGCGACGTGTTCGCGATCACAACCGGTCAGCACGACCACGGCATCGACGGCAATTCGCTGGGCGTCCATGGGCTTCCTCTAAGGCTTTCGGCCGCAAACAAGCAGCCTAACGGCCGCCGGTTAATTCGGCGTTAATATTTGGGCCATTAAGAACCATTGCGTTTCCGTTAAGAAATTCAAAAAGTGCCCGATTTTGTTGGCTTTGTTGTAGCTATCCTGTTAACGCCGATTCAGCCCCATTAACTAAAAATCATTAGTGGTGGGTTAGTGCGATGGCCCGCCCTCGACTAGATGGATCGCCCTCGACCGCGCCGAACAAGCAACGCCTAAGCCACTTGGCCGTCACGAACCTGCAAAAAGGTGATCGGCCATACACTGTCTGGGACACGGTGCAACGTGGCCTTGCCGTCACGGTGCAGCCATCCGGCAGTAAGGCTTGGAAGTGCATCTATGCTTTTCGTGGCCGTCCGCGCTGGCATCATCTCGCTTATGTAAATGCAGTCGGCTTAGCCAAAGCGCGTAAGCTGGCCATCGAAATCATGTATCAGGTTGCACAGGGCAAAGAAGGTGCAGCTTTTGGCCGCACATTCTCTGCTGACCAAGTGGCGTACAACACCTCTCTCCGAAGCAGACAAAGACAAGATTTTGCAATCGCTCTTCGTCAGCCGGGCCGAATACGAGCAATACGTAATTGACCTTCGAGAGCGTGAAGAACGTGAGCAGAAGGAGGCCGAGGCCCGTGAAGCAGCGCGGCAAGCCCGGCTTGAAAACGACCCCAAGTACTGGAAGCGTATGTATGAGCGTATGGTCGAACGTGACGAAGAACGGAATCGTGATATGTGGTTTGGCGTAGTCATGGTGTTAGCCGCATTCTTGGCGATTGCTTTTCTTCTAAGGATATTTGGTTTCGACTGAACCCATCACCTTTGGATTATGCTCGCGCCTGCGTTGCTCCCGCCGCTTCAGCCACCGGATAATCTCCTCGTTAACGCAATGAATGGTCGAAGGCAGGTGCTTGTCGGCGAGCTTCGCTCCACCGTAGCAGACGATGACATCGCAATCGGCGAACGGGTTGGGATCAGGATCGGTCATCGCGGCGGTGCTGGCGATGTCTGCTTTCGGGGTAACGCAGACATATCGACTATCTTAAGCAATTCATTCACGACTATTCACGTGTTGCCGGAATCGTTCCGGCTTTCAAATGACTTTCAAATGAAAGGTGTCTTGCTGGGTATGGCCCCTGCGATTTGTTCTCTTTTAGTTCTTGTCGAGAACGACCACTGCGTGAGCGCGGGCGATAGAGTAAAGTGGAACGAAGTGGTGCCTGCCCCATTTCTCCTGGAAAGAATTCGCTCGTGTGCACAAGCCTAGAAAGGGTTGGGCATGTTGTTGACAGCGACGATAATCCTGGTCCTGGCACTCCTCCTGTATGGACTCTGGGATTTTCTTTGGCACATAGCGACGTCCCTGGCCCTGGCACTCCTCGTGTATCAAGCCTGGCCTTGGCTTTCGCAGATGCAATGGGACAATTTAATGATGTCTTGGCTGCAGCAGCAAATTCACCTGCCGCAGGCGTCAGCGACCAATACGCCGAGCGGACGGCTGTATGTCTCTCCGCAACGCACGGACGAGTCGCGCATTCATTTTGAAGAGCTCGGCCAAGCGAAGTATCCGCGTCCTTATCCGACACCGTTTCTTTGTGCCAAAGACCGGGCGGGAAAGGATGTTTACCTTTGGAAAGGAAGGCGCTGGTATTTGGCTCACCACGAAGAGCCGTACAGATACCTCTGTGTTCCGGAAGGGAACTTGAGGTGGTGTTGGCCGATACCGCCAAATGCTTCTGCGGTGCCATGCAAGAGTCCCGATACCGGTGAAGATGGATGGTGTTGGAGAAATGCGGTCAGTTACCGCAATGATAGCTGATAGACAATTTTACATGATAGATTGCAGTGGTCTGACCCATTTCGGAAATCAGTTTCCGATGCGGCAGTAAATTTGATATTAGTCTGACTTAGGTTCGTTATGCGCACCAATGCGGACGTCGGCCACAGCCTCTATTTGATCCCCCCTTTCTCGGTGGGATGGCGAAATTTCTTTGGCGAGCTATCGATGGTAGGCCCCTATGACCTCGTCAGACAGCAAGGGCCGCTATAGTTGGCGGCCCCGCTTTAATTCACACCGTCTCCTCCTGGCATGAAACGGTCATGGCGGTGCTGTCGCCGCATGTCCGTTGTTAGGGGTGGAGCGGAAAACATCTGCTCGCAGCGAGTACTTCGCCTTTTGACCCATTTACCCATTTCGGAACTCGCAACTTCTTGGGTGAAGTCCGGTCAGACCGCGTACTACTCATGATTTGATATTGACTCACATCAAAAATAGCTTTGGCGCGGCGTGTTAATCGCAACATGGGGCGGCACCATTCGACATTCATGGAGACGAGCAAATGGTTACGCAAAGCAATATCCACTTCTTTACGAATTGGGCCAAGGAGCGTCTCGACGAAATGGACGCAACGGTGACCTCGCTTGAGGGCAAGGCTGCCGAGGTGCAGGCCGATGTCCGCGACAAGGCCGAGAAGGTTCTTGCTGACCTGCACAAGCAGCGTGATGACTTCCGCGACACCATGAAAAAGCAGTCGGAAGCTAACGAGGCCGCCTGGATCCAGGCAAAAGCAAAACTAGAGGCTGAATGGCGCTTGTTCGAAGCCAAGGTCAAGAAATATGTCGAAAGCTTCGGCAAGCAAATCGAGCACCAGCAGGCGACGTTCAAGCTTCAAGCCGATGCCCAATTGAAAGCGTGGCGCGAAGCAGCCGACAAGCTTGGCAGCGATGCCAAGAAATTCGCTTCTGAGCGTCGGGGCGATATCGACGCCGCCGTTAAGCGTATGAACGCCGATGCAGTCGAGGCGGAGAAAAAACTCGAGAAGTTGAGCCAGGCGGGGGCCCAGTCATGGTCCGCACTCATGGCGGCTTTGACGGAAACGCGAACTGCCTTCGATCGCGCCAATGAGGCTGCGCGGGAAGCGTTCAAGCGAGCTGCTTGATCGAGCACCGGTTAGACTCGGAGAGACCGCCGCGAGGCGGTCTTTCTTTTTGCTCGACGAGGGATCAAGAAATGACATTGGCGGACTTCCGATATTGGCAGATTTTGTTGCAAAAGTCGGTTGGTTGCGATGGACGTCGACCGTTTCATTTGGAGCAGCCAGCTTTGATCCGCCGGCCCTGACGCTCTCTACGCAACTCCAACGCTACGCAATGCACAGAACCTCGGCAGGTGGCGGTCGGTCCACCAGCGTTGCGAGCCGCCGTAGGTTCTGAGCGATGGCGGCTAGAATAAACTCGTCCTGGGCGCCTCTCGGGCCGCGCAATCGCAGTCGACCGAGTCTCAAGATGCGCTTCAAGTGTGCGAACCGCATCTCGATCTTCTTGCGCTCGTGCCTTGATTGCTCGAAGACCTCGGTGTCTGCGAAAGACCGGGCAATGTCTCGGGCGTGTTCATGGACGCCATTTTCATCGCCTTGTCGTACGCAGCCTTTGCATCGGATTGGACATCGGTAGCGCCAACTCCAACAGAGGTAGGTACGATGCTCATCAGCCGCGGATATCGCTTGGTTAATCCCAACGCCAGCAGGTGTCTCGCCTCTTGAACGATTTCACACCGCTTGCGGAAACCAATATCTGTCTCATGGTCACGACCAAATGTCTTTGCATCCGATTCATCACCGTGCTTTCTAAGCTGGGCCAGCCGCGCCACCCGCCGACGCGCGGGCCTAATCTGAAGCAGCAGTATTGTTCTAGCAGCGCAGCCGCGCTTCAATGGCGCATGCCCGAGCTCACCCGACGCCGCGATCCCAACGCCCATCAGGAATGCTGGCGGATATACTACGGCGACGTGCAGATCGGCGCGATTCGCTGTTCGATCCGGGATCCCACATGACCAGCCCAGCATGGGGCTGGCAGTGCGGCTTCCGCAGGGCCTAAACGCTCCGTCTATTATCGAGATAGATCACGCATTTCCCGTATGAGACGCTCCCATTGGGCTTCGGAGCTCTCCTGATCTGTAGCTTCCGGGGATGCCCTTTCGTCGTCGTCGAGGCTGCGCAAGAGATGCTCGTCGACGGCTTCGGGAAGTGCTGGAGGTGGTTCAGGAACGGGCACAGACTCAAGCCAACTGGGCGCTGCGCCCTTAGCCTTGAGCGCCGCCAAAAAACAGGCCAAGCCGATCTCCATCAGTTTCCACCGCGAAACGGGTATGGTGATCTTTGCCTCGCGATCCATCGCGCAAAGGATGCCATCGATATAAACAATCACCTTATCGGGACCCCCGCGCATTTCTCGCGTGGACGCATCGTAAAATGCGACATCCGACCGGTTGCGATAGATAAATCTGGCTTCCATAACCCGATCTCCGTGCGACGTTCGGAGGTCAAAAAGGACCGTGTTCCGTCTCTCCCGATTTTGATTTTACTACCCTCCGTCCCCGGCAGATGTGGCCCCGGCGCCACGGACACCCCCTAAATTTTGCAATCAGCCATCCCGAGCGCCGCGTCAACCGATGCGCTCCAGCACTCGCTTAGCCGTCACGGCATGCCATCCCGCCGGACTTCGGATCCGATGGGGAAAGTAATTGCCCTCGGTGAGAAAGTTCTTTCCGAGGAGAACAAATCGCTGTCGGGATGTGAACTGCTTCACATCTGCCCAACCCCTTTCGGCACAAAATTAGTTCGAAGCGGGATATCCCATTTCGGCTAATACGGATCGAGAGGACAAAGCTATGCGACGCATACCTGAGTGGCTCACGGTCGACCTAATGATCATCGCCGTAGCGATGGTGTTTGTCGGAGCGGGGGTCTTGATTGCTCCCTAGAAACCGAACCGCCTTAATCCCTTGAGAATTTGCATAGCGGAGCTGGCCGCGCTTCAATCGCCGGATGCCAGTCCTCACCCGCCGCCGCTGTCCTGAAAGCTCGCGAAGAATGCTGGCACATGTCGCCTCGGTGTTTACGTGTCTGCGTGCCGGAGCTTGGCCGCCCTTCTGTCAGAGTGTCGCGTTCCCGTGACAGACTTCGTGCACGGGTGGCAACGAAACGGAGCAGGTCCGGAACGAAGTCATTTAGTGGCCAGATGAAATCTTCCTGAAGAAGGCGGCGCTAAAGGTGGTGTTGGGGGAGTGCCGGATACGGCGCTCAGCAGAAAAGGATCTTCGAAAGCACGTATCGGCTGGTCATCAGTGGGACGCGACGAGGGGGCGGTGGATCTAAATTCCTTAGGCGCACTATGCGTGACGAATTTGCCTCCTTTGGCTTCCTCGCCGTAACCGTTGCCGGTGTCCTGCTGCTTTGCTCCGGTCTGCTTGCTCTAGCTCTGAGCCTGTGACCTGAGTTTCAGGCTGCCTTTTCATCGCCTCCCACACGGTTTTTCTCCTGATGTTCAGCCGAACGCCAATCAGCGTCATCTTCGCCTGTCCGAAGTGCGCATTGGTTTACGTCGCCAAGCAGGAGCGCCGTCGGGCTAAATTAGCGGGACAGTTTGACTGCCCCACTTGCGGGGCAGCGGTCCATGGGTGGTCAGGCGCTTACTACTATCCTCACTGGCGGATCTTCAAGGCTGGTAGCGTGCGCAAACGCGGGCCGCGCCGTTGAACATGTCGTTTTGGTTTCGATTATCCCGCCTTTCGGCGCCCGGCGGCCCGTTCGGGCTTCGCAGCTTTTTTCGCCGCGGGTTTTTTCCCCTCAATTGGCAAGAGCATCTCCTTCTGCCCTGCCGAGGCCTTGCGGGGTTTCTTGGCTTTCGGGGACCCGCTCGCAATCGACTTCTTTAGCGCATCCATCAGATTGACCACGTTGTCCGCCCTGGGCCTGGGCTTGGCGCTTATGGTTCGGCCGTTGCGCTTCGCGTTGATAAGTTCGGTCAAAGCCTCTTCGTAGTGGTCTTCAAACTTCTCGGGCTCAAAGTCGGCCGTCTTCTGCTCGACGATGTGCTTCGCGAGGTCGAGCATGTCCTTTGTGACTTTGACGTCCTGGATCTCGTCGAAATACTCCTTCTCGTCCCGGACCTCGTAGGGATACCTGAGAAGCGTTCCCATCAGGCCCTTGTCCCTTGGCTCAAGGGCGATGACGTGCTCGCGACTCGTCAACACGACCGTGCCAATCGCGACCATGTCCATGCTGCGGATAGTTTCCCGAATGACGGCGAACGCATCGTGGCCGACTTTCCCATCGGGGACCAAGTAGTACGGACGAACGAGGTATCGGGGATCTATGTCGCTCTTCGGGACGAACTCGTTGATGTCGATCGTTCGAGTAGATTCCAGAGCTATGTTTTCAAGCTCGTCCTTGGATACTTCAATGTACGTGTCAGTATCGACCTTGAAGCCCTTCGTGATGTCTTCGTTGGAAACTTCCTCGCCCGTGTCCGCGTCGACCTTCACGTACTTGATGCGATGGCCGGTATTCTTGTTGATCTGATTGAAGGAGATTTTCTCAGAATCGGAAGTGGCCGGATACAAGGCGACCGGACAAGTAACGAGCGAAAGGCGCAAAAAGCCTTTCCAATTGGCACGCGGGGCCATTCAAATACTCCAACGCAACAGACCTTGTGGATTCAAGACGATCTTGCCGGCTTGGTTCCGACAATACACCTTCCCTTTTTCAGCCGTCGAATTGCCTGTCCACCTGATTCAGGGGGCCGCCTAGTAGGCGCATCGCCTCGCAGGCCCAAGTCCTAGCGTCTTGTATTTTGTTCTCTTTTCGTTCACGATGCCAACATACCGCGAGTGAATGGCATGGACCCTGCGAGAGAGCGAGAAATCATCCGCCTTTGGAACCGCTTGCGAATTCTCGAACGAGAAGGCCGGCCGGTAACCGCCGTTCTCCGCCAGATCGAAAAGGCCCTGGCCGAACGAGAACGCGATGCAGCTTGATTATATCCGGCGCGAAATAGAAGGATGCGCACCCAGGTCCACCGACAGCGCGGCGAAATCCGCCAGCTGCAAAGGGTGGGCATTCCCACAGCGTCGGCGGAAGCGCTGTTGGAGCGAATGTTAGACAAGATCGACGAACTTTGCGCCGAACGAGACAGACTTAAGAAAGATCAGCCTGGGCCAACCAAAGGCAAGGTGCTGGGGGACGTCAGTGGTGATGGAACTGAAGTGGTACGATTCCAAGGATGACCATCCCCCTTGGATCAAGGCGCTGGCCGAGGTCCGTCAGAGGGCAACCCGCGAGGGTTGGTGCTATCACCATGTCCAAGCGATCATAGTAGCGATCGACCAATACGCCGAAGCAGCTTTGGGTAACCGGGACTTCTTCTTGAATAAGCCCTACAGCATTGGTGTTAATAGGAAGGCCGACGCGCCGCAAGCGATGACGCTAGCGGGGGCGGCACATGACAACAAATCCGGCAAAGCTCTATGGGCATCACAAGCGTCATTTAGAGGACGTAAAGACGCAGATAGCCCGCTGTCTCGATAAGGAAATGAGCCTCAAACTTGAGGAGCGTAGGGATCGCGCGCGCCAGCTCGGGATTGACGGGATAATCGCTCAGCAACATGGTCGTCCTCAGCTAACGTAATGTGTAATCTCTACTCAATCACCACGAACCAAGCGGCGATCATCGCGCTCTTTCGCGTGATCAATCGCTACGTCGGCAACCTGCCGCCGATGCCGGGCGTGTTTCCTGACTATCCAGCACCCGTGATACGCAATGCAGGCGCTGAACGCGAGATGATCCTGATGCGCTGGGGCATGCCGCCACCGCCGCGCATCGGCGGGCCGCCGCTCACCAACATCAGGAACACTTCGTCACCGCACTGGCGTGGCTGGCTCAAACCCGAGAACCGCTGCCTGGTCCCATTCAACAGCTTTGCCGAATACGCGCCGGAGCCGAATCCGAAGACCAAGAAAAAGGATATTGTTTGGTTCGCACTCAACGACGATCGGCCCCTGACCGCCTTCGCCGGTATCTGGACCGAGTTCAAAGGCGACCGGGGCACGAAATCCAAGCCGATCCCCGGACCTCATCTCGTCTATGGCTTCCTAACGACCGCGCCGAATGCGATCGTCAAGCCGATCCATTCGAAGGCGATGCCGGTGATCTTGACGACCGATGAAGAGCGCGACAGCTGGATGCGCGCGCCGTGGGATGAAGCCAAGGCGCTGCAACGGCCGTTGCCTGGCGATGCGTTGACGATCGTAGCGCGTGGAGAGGACAAGGAAGATCGAGCGGCGGCCTAAGAAGGGGTGTTGTTTCTAATTTAAAGCCCCATGCACGACTCTAGGAAGGCCGCTGGTGCGGGTTTCGTATACGATTGAAGCCTCGATCCCGCCCGATGACCACCTCATTCCTGCCGACTGATCGTCCGACTGATCGTGCAGTATGACGAGCGTCGCCCGACGCTGACGGCGTCGCTGGCCGCAGCGGACCGCGCGGCGAGATCGAGGTGTCCGCCCTCGATCGCGAGGCCGCCGCAGCCGCCTTCCGGCAGCGGTTCCCGGCCGACCATATGATCCGGGCGAGATCGCCCGGACCGCGCCGGCTTTGCATGACGCGCCGCGCCAACCAGCAAAGGAATCCCGCCCCATGTCGAG
>Ga0210408_10001470_pt1 | contig 24722 bp, 20 predicted proteins | sample IncBWH4MmetaG_FD_155471 | JGI IMG/M metagenome (GOLD analysis project Ga0210408, IMG submission 155471) | Forest soil microbial communities from Barre Woods Harvard Forest LTER site, Petersham, Massachusetts, United States - Inc-BW-H-4-M | ecosystem: Environmental > Terrestrial > Soil >...
GGTGGCTGATGATTGCAGGGTCCGCGGCACGCCAAAAGCCAATAGCTAGAAGCCAGCGGCTGCCTTATTGCATGAACCCGCCAGTATCCTTCCTCGCCGTTCCGCCGACAGTCAGCCGGTCCACCTTGATGGTCGGAATGCCCACGCCCACGGGCACGGCCTGCCCATCTTTCCCGCAGGTGCCGACGCCCTCATCGAGCTTCAAATCGTTGCCCACCATCGAGACTCGCGTCAGGACATCGGGCCCGTTGCCGATCAGAGTCGCGCCCTTGATCGGTGCGGTGATTTGCCCGTCCTCGATCATGTAGGCTTCCGACGCCGAGAACACGAACTTGCCGTTCGTGATATCGACCTGCCCGCCGCCAAAATTCACGGCGTAGACGCCATGTTTCACCGAACGAATAATGTCCTCCGGATTGTCGTCGCCCGGAAGCATGTAAGTGTTGGTCATGCGCGGCATGGGAATGTGCTCGTAGCTTTCGCGCCGCCCGTTCCCGGTGTCGGCGATGCCCATCAGCTTCGCCGAGAGCTTATCGCTCAGGTAGCCCTTCAGAATCCCGTTCTCGATCAGCACCGTTTCCTGCGTCGGCTGGCCTTCATCGTCCACGTTCAACGAACCGCGCCGCCAGGGCATGGTGCCGTTGTCGACCACCGTGCACTTCTCGCTGGCCACGCGCCGTCCCACCAGCCCGGCAAACGCCGAGGTCTTCTTGCGATTGAAGTCCGCTTCGAGCCCGTGCCCGACCGCTTCGTGCAGCAGCACGCCCGGCCATCCCGGACCCAGCACCACTTCCATCTCGCCCGCCGGAGCCTCGCGCGCATCCAGCTGCAGGATCGCCTGTCGCGCCGCCTCCTTAGCGAAATACTCGGGCGTCTTCTCGCCAAAGAAGAAGTCGAGCGCCACTCGTCCCCCGCCGCCCGAGCCTGCCCGGCCCGACTGCTGGTCTGTCTTCGCGATGCAGGAAACATTCATGCGCGCCAGGGGCTGCGAGTCTTCGGCGAACGTCCCATCCGAAGTCACAATCAGAATGTTGCGCAGCTCGTCGGCGTAGCTGGCCCGCACTTCCTTGATCCGCGGATCGTAACTGCGCGCTGCGGCATCCGCCCGCATCACCAGCTCGACCTTCGCGGTAATTTCGGCGTCCACCGAGGGTAAGGTCACCGGATACAAGCTCCGCGCCGCCTTCTGCTGGAATCCCACCGACGGCGTCTTCGCCGGGCCGCTGGCAATCAGCGCCGCCGTGCGCGCCGCGTGCAGAATCCGTTCCGGCGACAAGTCGTCGGTGTAGGCATAACCCGTACGCTCGCCCGCCACCACCCGCACGCCGCATCCCGCCGAGATGCCCTGCGAGGCCGACTTCACCATGGACTCGTCCACCATCAACGACGTTGACGACAGGTACTCGAAATAAAGGTCGGCGTAGTCTCCCCCGGCCGAGAGCGCAGCCGCCAGGTAGCGCTGCAGATCCGGCTGCGTCAGCCCGTAGTGCTGGAAAAAGAATTGTTCGTGAGTCACGTTGATTAGATGCCCCAGGCCCGGATAGCGACTCCGGCTCTCAGTAGAATCCCTTTATTATCCCACACCTCGCACGCCGACCTATATCCCGAATGTTCATCGGTCACAGACAAATCCGGAGCGCGCCGGAAGAATCCGGACATGACCACGGAATCACTCAGCGTACTGCTGGAAGACTTTCTCGGCGGCTCCCGCCACGCCTCGGTGCTTGAGGACGGCGCCGGCATCTTCGATCTCGCCGACTCGAAGTACTCCGTGTCCGGCGAGTACAACAAGTGCCTGCTGCATTTCTGGTCCGCCGAGCGCAACGCCGTGCGCCGCGTGCTGGACCCCGAGGTTCGCGACGGCAATATTCGCCTCATGGTTCTGCCCCTCGGGCAAATGCGGCTGTCAAAACTCGAGATCGTGCAAAGGCAGGATCACCGCCCACCGACTGCCCGCAGGCTTGTCCGTGCCGTCGACCAGCAGCACCTGCGTCGCGCCCTCGAACGCCATCTCCCCGGATTTGCCATCGCGAAACTCAGCAACGCGCTGGACCTCGAACGCCCCTTCGGTCCTCGCCAGGGCCGCACCGCCTTTGCCCTGCTCGGTGTCAATCAGAACGAGACCCAGTCTTCCATCGACGCCGCCCTCACCTTCGGTATGCTCTGGCTCGATGCCTGCCGCCACTCCGCCGATCCCCGCACGCTGCGCGAAGGCCTGAAGTTGTTCCTCCCCACCGGCACTTCCGCCCTGACCCGAACGGCATGGCCTGGCGTTCGCCCGCGCCCGCGTCAGCCACGAACCAGCCCCCTTCCGCAGCGGCCAGGAGATTGCCTTCGGTGTCGGCGCCGAACGACGTGCTCTCGACGACCGCAACGTCCCGGTTTTCGATGACCTCATCCACCGCCTGCGATCCGCGCGCGGCCCCAAAGGCTCACGCCATCACGCGCTGTGGCGGCTGCATCCCGAGCGCTGGCTCGAGTCGGGGGTGGTCCGCTTGACGTCCCCACACCGCCCGCGCCGTCGCCCGGCCGTCGTGGAACTCAAGACCACGAAGATATCCACCTGCCCCTGCAGGGTCTCGACTACTGGTCCGGCGTGCAGTGGCATCACGCCCGCGGCGAGTTCCAGCGGTTCGGATATCTCTCCGGCCGCGAACTCTCGCCCGCAGATCCGCTTCTGCTCCTGGTTACCCCACCCTTCACATCCACTCCGCCACCGACACCGTCCTGCGCTACCTCGCTCCGAAAATCGACAGGACAATTGGTCGGAATCGACGAGCGCTGGCGCGACGGCGTCCGTGCCATCTTCCACAAGCGGGCAAAACCCCAGGACCGCCGCGGCGGCACGGAGGCACGGAAGAGACTCTGGCGCAACGGATTTTGTGCGAGTGAGTAGAGCAAACCTCTCATAGCTGCTCGATGCTGATTCCTAAGTGACGAGATCCGACTTACTAAGAACTCTAGAGAGCTCAACCTTACCTTGGCCCGACGCGCACCGGCTCCTCGCCCATCCGGGCAAATCTTCCATGTACCCTTAGCCCCTTCGTGTGTACTTCCGGTGTTTGACTCTCCTTCCATTCAAGGATAAGTTCTGCCCCACAAGCTTCTAACTCTTCACTTCCGCGAACAGCGGGCCGCTGGGGCAACGTTGCCATACAGCTCCTCCGACCGGTGCCTGTCCCGGGTAGCGCGCTACCGAATCGCTGGTACAACATCGCGCGCCTTCACGTCCTCTGGCTCGCTCTTAATGAGTTCGTTCCGCATGTCGTGGAGGTGTGTCATGACGCATTGGAAGAAGTTCGCCGCCATCGCAACCGTCTTATCCGCAGTTGCCCTCGCAAGTTCGCAACGAGCACCTCGTGACTCCGGGCCTGGTAACTCTGGAGTTCGGGACACTGGCCCGCGATCCGGCCCGGCCGCCGCCGGCGCAGTAGCCGCGTCCGACGGAACCCTCACCGGTGGTTTCTACCCGACCCTGAACGCGGCCGAGCAAGCCGCGTTCGCCAATGGCGTGGCCCAGTTCGCGGAAGATGAGGGCGTCCCCGACCAGCCGCCCGGCACCGGAAACGGCGGACTCGGGCCCGGCTTTAACTCCACAAGTTGCAGTTCCTGTCACGCGCAGCCCGCGGTATTAGGCTCGAGTCCCGGACCGACCAGCCCGCAGGTTCCTCAGCCCAATCCGCAGATCGCGGCCGCCGCAGCCCTGGGCGCCACCAACGTCCTCCCGCCGTTTATCACCGCGGGTGGGCCCGTCCGCGAAGCCAGATTCGTCAGAAATCCCGACGGCACCCCCGATGGCGGCGTCCACAATCTCTTCAACATCACGGGCAGAAGCGACGCGCCGGGATGCAACCTTGCCCAACCCGATTTCAAGCGTCAACTCGCCGCCAACAACGTGATCTTCCGAATTCCGACACCGCTCTTCGGCCTGGGTCTCGTCGATAACACCCCCGACCCGCTACTGAAAACGAACCTAGCACAAAATGGAGACCGGAAGGCCGAGCTGGGAATTCGCGGACGATTCAATTTCAGCGGCAACGATGGAACCATTTCCAAGTTCGGCTGGAAAGCACAGAACAAATCCCTCACCCTGTTCGCGGGCGAAGCGTACAACGTCGAGATGGGCATCACCAACGACGTCATGCCCAATGAAAGAAACGCCGTCACCGGCTGTGTATTCAACGCGACGCCAGAAGATAGCCACTCGGAATCCCCCACCGGCATTTCCGACCTCGACGCATTTGTCGACGCCATGCGACTCTCGGCTCCGCCCACGCCCGCTCCGCCGACTCCCGACACCGTCGCAGGCCAGAACGCGTTCGAGAAGGTGGGATGTAACTTGTGTCACTCAGAGACACTTACTACCACTCAATCGGTATTTACTGGAATGACTAACGTTACCTATCACCCATTCTCCGACTTTGCCCTTCATCACATGGGAACAAACTTAGCCGATGGAGTTTCTCAAGGTGCCGCCGGTCCGGACGAATTCAGGACCGCCCCTCTGTGGGGTGTCGGACAGCGACTGTACTTCCTGCACGATGGGAGAACGGCAGATTTACTGAATGCAATCCAGCAGCATAGCTCCCAGGGGTCCGAAGCAAACCGGGTGGTGCACAGGTTCAACTCGCTATCCCCGGCCGAGCAGCAGTCGCTGCTGAATTTCTTGCGCTCTTTGTAGCCGGATCTAGTGCGCAGCTGGATTTCAATGCGAACGCAGTCGAAGGACGCGGTGTACCCATCGGTGACCAGGGACTGCTCGGGATATCCCGAACACGGCACTCTTGCCTTTTTCATCGCTGCCCGGCTCGCTCGATTTCGCTGGGATCGTTCACCTGAGCAGAACCCAAGGACGACGAGGAGAAAATGATGAGGCGTCAGGACAGGGCGATGAGGGTGAACGACGACCCGAACGAACCGGCCAAGTGGGTTCCCTACACTTACCGTCGAAGTAATACTCGATCAGAATCGTCTACTCCCCCCACGCTCCCAACAATCTCCGCAACGTAACCAGCTGCCCCAGATGATAGGCATTGTGATCGGCCACGAGCAGCGCCTCGCGCAGCACCGTCTGCCCGTCCCCCCAGGGGAGCGGAGCGTACAAGTCCGTCTTCGGATTCGCCGCCAGCGCCTGCATCGCCTTCAGGTCTTTTTGAAAGCTCCGGATGCTGCCCGCCCAAGCTGCAGCGCTCGGCGGCACGTCTCCCGCCGGCCAATATCCGGCAGGCCAGTCCGGCGAGACATGTTTGCGATTGCGGCTGAACTCGAGAATGTCCCACTGCGCAATCCGCATATGTTCCAGCACCATCCAAGCGCTGTAGGGCAGCCGGGATACCTTCTTCCCCCGCAACTTCGCCGGGAAGTCCTCCATCACGTCTTCGAACTTGGCATGCGCTCCGCCACCCTTTAGAACGCAGAGCACATGCTGGCGAATGGAACTGTCTTGGCTGGTTTTCATTTTTCCTCGCACTCGGCTAGTGAAATCCTGTATCCGGGGGCCGTAGGTCCCGGGTGGGGACGGCCCCCCCCTCCCGGGCCCGGCTCGGCCAGCTTTTGCGAGCGATGCCACTCCCGATCGCCCGCTTCCGGCCGTTGAAAAAATAGCAGCTTCTCAGAGAACCGAGATTCGTTTCAGGTCGCGCCTTCAGGCGCGCCGTAACCGCCGCATAAACATCGCGCCTTTAGGCGCTGCGTCTCGCAAAATCTATCTCGCAGCCTGCTACCCCGGCACCGCGCCTCCCGGAGCCACCGTTTCCGCCTCCGCTTTCTCCCCCCGATACACCCGCGAGATCCCGTGCACCACCCGCCGCATCGGCAGAACGCCTTTGTCATCGGCAAAGAAAATCTCCCCCACTCGCGTTCCCCGGTAATACCACCGCTTCAAAATCGCCAGATGTTCCATCGCCTCGAGAGCTGTCCCAGCCTGGGGGACTGGCGCTTCATCGAGCGCCTGCTCGACCCGCGACTCCATCGATTGCGACTTGGTATGCACCGGCGACTGAATCGAGAAAACGATCGGCCCTGCGATCGCGCCCGCCTCCACGCGAAACAGCGCCACCGCTTCCTTTACCGCGCACGGCTGCACCATGACCCCCGTCAGCCGGTCGATGCGATGCACCACTTCCGGTAACTGGCCCAGCACCGGCTTCAACTTTTCCAGCCGCGCATGCTGCGCCGCCGCGCCTTCAAAATCCAGCACGCCCGACGCCTCATCGCGCAGGTGAGAAATCTCCCGCACCAACGACTGCCCGCCGCTGTCCAGATACACCCGCACCCGCCCAACCTCGTCGCGGTACTCCTCATCGCTGCAGCCCTTGAAACAAGGAGCCAGACACATCTTCATCTCGGAATAAATGCACCCCGGGAACGCCGGGTCCGGATGCAAGTCCTCGACGCAGCGCCGCATCTTGAAGAAGTCGAGCGAGTCGTTGGCAAATTTCTCCGCCGCCACCCGCGACACAAAAGGCCCGTAGTAGAGCGACGCCCCGTTCCGCCGCCCCAGCCGCGTGGTAATCGACGCCCGCGGATACTCGTTCTCCAGGTGCAGCTTCACCATGGGCGCAAAGCGCAGCCGCAGGCGCGCCGCATAAGTCTTGGGAAAGGTGACCCGCAGCAATTGGTAGAGCAGGAAGCCGGACTCGAAATCCGAACCCGTGGCCGAGTACTCGATCCACCGCACCCGCACCCGCAGGTTCAGACGCTTCGTACCCTCTTCCGGAACGGAAAGCAGCCGCTGCAGCCGCCGCCGCAGGTTGGCGGTCTTGCTGATGTAAGGCTCCGTTCCCGCTTCCCCGCGCAGCAGGAAGACGGCGGCGCCAGCCGGAACCGCGGCGAACACCTCGTGGTCGCGGCCCACGTCGAACTCAAGCCGGTTGGCCAGCACACTCGAATTCTAGACGGAAACGGCGGGCGTGGCACAATAGCTCCCCCGCTCTGTCCCCTTGGTCAACTTCGTGACCTAAGAAAATTTGCCATCCTGAGCGAAGTGGGGCGCCAGGCGAACGACGTCGAGGGGCCCCGCGTTGGCTTGCGGCCCCACTGGCCCGGGGAAATTTCCTCAAGAAGCTTGCCGCGAGAAACAGAACTGCGCGTTCTCTGAAAACGTAGAGCCCCCGCGACCGCAACTCTAGCGCCCAATCTGCTTCACAATCCGCATCCCCAGCCCGGAGAAGAACTCCACCGCTTCCCGATCCTGCCGCAACGGCCCCACCACGTACTTCCCAATCGCAGCCCCGCCCATCGCGTAGTGGCCGATGGCGAGACCTCCGACCGCGGCATACCCGGCCGCTAGTCCACCGAGTGCGAGATAACCTAGGGCCAGCCCACCAAAGGCCACCAGCCCCAACCCCATCCCGCCCAGCGCCAAGCCCCCGATGGCGACGCCGCCAATCGCGACCAGGCCGCGCGCAACACCCCCCGCCGCCACCACCCCGGTTGCGATGTCCCCGAGGGCGATAACACCCCGCGCATGCCCACGGATTTCATCGTTCGCAGGATCCGGTCCCACGGCGACCGCAATGATCGGTACCTCAAGAAACGTCGCGGATGATTTATAGCGGATTGGCATGACGCGCTCCTGAATCGACAGCTGCTGGAACTACGTAGCCGGAGCCAAGGAAAGATGCAGGATGTGTCGCGCTGGCAGGGTGCAACGCCCGCCGCATGCGCAGGGGCCCAATCGAAGGCGGAGGATGATTCCAGACTTTAAAATCTTATCATTCCGACGCCGAGAACAGCGCAGGCGGAGGAATCTGCTTGCCCATCGAACCACTTCACCCTTGGCAACTCTCCCTGCGTCCTCCGCGCCCTTCTCCGCGACCGGAGCCTGCCCTGAGCGCAGTCAAAGGGCGGGTAAAAGCTCTGTTGCGTTCTTTATCGTCACCGATAATTCGCGCTCCGGAACTTCTGCCGGAAATCCAGCCCATCCAACTTGATGATCCGACACATCTCGTGCAGCCGCGAGCGCATGCGCTCCCCGATCCGGTCGCCCAACGTCTCCTCGCGCGCCGCCGCCCGCAGCGCCGACAGCGTCCCGCTCACACCCCCGGCCGCCTGGTCTTCAAAATTGGTCGTGATGATCGTCGTCCGATTGTTGTTGTAGCGCGTGTTCAGGATCAAGCTCACCGTATCCCATACCCACTCCGTCGGCTTCACTGCGCCCAACTCATCCAACACCAGCACTTCCGCGTCGAACACCGGACGCAGCACATCCAGCTCTGTCGTCTGCACCGAGGCGTTGTAGGAATTCTGGATCTGCTTCAACAGCTCGCGATAATCGCAGAACAGGCAGCCGATTCCGCGCTCAAGGATCAACTCCTTCACGATGCCCACCGCCAAGTGCGTCTTCCCCGTTCCAATCTTGCCGATCAGCAGCAGCCCGGTGCCGTCATGCGGATCGAATTCCTGCACGAATTTCGACGCCGCAATATGCGCCATGGCCAACGAAGAGTGCGCCCCGGGGAAATCCGTCGTGTAGCTCGACAGCTCGCAGTGCTCGTAGCGTTTCGGAATGCGCGCCACCGCCAACAGGGTCTCGGCCCGCGCCTTCAAGCGGCAGTCGCAGCGCGTCACCCGCCACTCCCCCCCATTCCCGACGTTCTTCCACCCCGTCCCTTCGCACAGCGTACAGACTTCTGCAGCCACTTTCATCCATGCCTTCCTTCTGTTTCGACTCTGCACCCGCCACCAATTTCGTGCAAGCGCAAATCCGTGACCCTCTGTGTACAACCTGTGGAGTAATCCACCGCCCTGTGGAGACCCGAGGAAAACCCGAACCTCGCTCGCCCCGCATTCCGGAACTGCCGTCGATGCGCAACCGCGGCCCTAGGAACCTGGGGAATGCACTTCTCACTTCCCGCGGACTCAAGATGATCAAGTCACCGCCAAATGCCTTGCCCAGCGCGGCGTTTCAGTGATCGCGATCCCGCACATCTTGCTCAACGCGGGAATCATGCGCCCCCTTCGAGTTTTTCACAGTTGACAACGCACCAACTCGGCGGAAAATAGCGCTATCAGGATTCCGCCTCAACTTTGGCTCCCCCTCCCCCAGGCTTCGTTGGGGCAGACACGGAATTCTGCCAGGAGAAACGATGAACAAAGCTGATCTCGTGGACCGTATCGCGGGAGCCTGTGACATAAGCAAAACACTGGCGACAACAGCGATTGACACCGCTGTGGACAGCATTACTGCTTCCCTCAAAAAGGGAGACCGGGTAGCTTTGATCGGTTTTGGCACATTCTCTGTCTCGCAGAGAAAGGCCCGCAATGGTCGTAACCCGCAAACCGGTGCCACCATCAAAATCGCTGCCCGGAGGGTCGCGAAGTTCACCCCAGGCGCTGAACTGAAGAAAGCGGTCAATAAAAAGTAGGAGTGCAGAAGTATAGGAGTTAGGAGTGAAGATGTAAGAGTTTGTTGCAGGCTAGTCGTTAGCGGCAGGAGGTCGGTCCTGCCGTTTTTCTTTTGCCATACGGATTCCCCCTTCTCAACGGCGGCGTCAGCCGGCGAGATCCGATTGTGGGGATCATGCATGCACTTTTCCGCAGCCTCTGCCCTGTTTGTTGTCATTCCGACACGCGAGGGCAGCGAGGCAGGATGAATCTGCTTTGCTGAGCGTGTTCAGCACGACCCGCGTGGGGACGGCCGCCCCCGGCCCAGGTGTATCGGGCCGCGGGCTCCCAGAACTCAATACAACCGCGGCACCAGCGACCCCGTGCGCTCGCGATATTCCAGGTATTGCGTTCCAAACTGCTCCGCCAGCAGCGCCTCTTCCCGCCGCGCTTTCAGCCAATGCGTCACAAACACCAGCAACACCCCCAGCAGCGCGCGCCACTCCCCCACAAACAACGCCGTACCCATCATCGCCAGCAGCATCCCGGTATAAATCGGATGCCGGACCCGCGCGTACGGTCCCGACTGGATCAGCTGATGATCCTGCTTCAGCGTCACCCGCGCGCTCCAGAACTGCCCGATATGACACCGCGCCCAGATCGCAAGGCAAACTCCCGCCGCCACCAGCAGTTCGCCGTACCCCTTGATCCACTCGCGCTCCGGCATGAAGCGCCCATTCAGCCGCCCGAACCACCCGGACTGCTGGAAGATGAGCACCGCCCCCGCCACCAGCACTACCACCGTCGCCAGCCGCGCCCCCGATGCTTCCGTCCGTACCGTCCGCTTCACCCGCAGCGCGCTGATCATCCAGTAGACGACGAAGATCCCCCACAGCCCGCTCACTACGTTCCACGAGATAAGGGGCGTAAGAAACTGGTTCACGAACGTTTCCTCCCTGCCTTCGAGCTCAACCTGTGCAAGCGCCCGATCCAGGCGAGCTCCACCTTGATCTGCTGGCGCATGAAGATCACCACCTCACCTCCATACATGCCCAGATCCAGGTTCTTCTGCAGCGCGGCCAGGCGTTCGTCGCGTCCTTTCAGAAAGCCTTCCCGCAGGCCAAGAATCCGCTCCCGCCCCTCCCCAGCCAGCAACGCGAAGAATCCCACCCGCCCGCGAAAATTCTCCTCCGAGCGCGCCTCCTGCTCGGTGAACGAACTCAGCCGCTCCAGCAACGTCCGCCGGCCAAGAGGCGTGATGGCATACTGCTGCCGCTTCTGCCCCCGCTCCCCCGGCAGGGTCTGCTTCGTCACCCATCCCTCCGCAGCGAAACGCCGCAGCAGCGGATACACCAGGTTATTATGCAGCGCCACCTGCCCGAACAGCGCCCCCGCAGCTCGCTTCAACCGGTACCCATGCTGCGGCCCCTCGAGCAGCATGGCCAGAATTATTAAGTCAGTCATGACAGTGTCAGTATTGTACTAGTGAAGTGCGGTGTCAAGCACGAATGGCGGAAGCGCCACCGTCCGCGTAGGGGCAGACCCCCGTCTGTCCGGCGGCCCAGCTGTGTCGGGCCGCGATCTTATGGAACGACCACAAGAGGAGGGTCGGCCACAAAAATGGAGCAGGTCTCCTCGCCAGACGCGTCGCCCAACCCCCTCCCCTTCAATCACTTGGATCGTTGCTGAATCCCGCGCCGTTCCTGTAGAATCAAAAGGCTCGGATTGAGGTTCCCATACACATGAAAGCTGCCATCCATCCCGCATATAACGAAATCCGCGTGGTTTGCGCCTGCGGCAACAATTTTGCCACCCGCTCCACCCACAAGGGCGATCTGCACGTCGAAATCTGTGCCGCCTGCCACCCCTTCTTCACCGGCAAGCAAAAGCTGCTGGACACCGCCGGCCGGGTCGAGCGCTTTCGCCGCAAATACGCAAAGAGCGACGCCGCCAAGTCCGAAGCCGCGAAGAAAGACGCCGCCAAGAACTAAAGCGGTTTCTCCGCAAACGATCCGAAGCCCTCGCTCCGGCGAGGGCTTCGCATTTTGTAGCGCTGGCGTCCCGCCGGCTGTCCTGAGGGCGTCTTGCCCTCGCCCCGCCCTGTAAAATACTCAAGTGCGCAAGTACTGGGACAATTCGGCCGTTCCCGCCGTGGTTGCCGGGCCAGCCGGCACGTCTCTGCACCCTGTCCCATCAAGTCTCACGCTTGGCACCGTCGCCCTTTCCCCCGCCACCGTCCTCGCTCCCATGGCCGGCGTCACCGACACCGTCTTCCGCCGCTTCATCCGCAACCTCACTGGTTGCGGACTGATCATGACCGAGTTCACATCGGCCGACGGCGTGCTGCGCGCCAAGGACAGGAAGGCCAAACGCTACCTGCATTTCTACCAAGACGAGCATCCCATCTCGGCGCAGCTTTTCGGCAGCAACCCGCAGGTGATGGCCGAAGCCGCGCGCATGGTCGAGGGCCTCGGCTTTGACCTGGTCGATCTGAATCTCGGCTGTCCCGCGAAAAAGGTCGTGAAGTGTAACGGCGGCTCGGGCCTGCTGCGCGATCTGCCCGCCATCGGTAAGATTTTCGAGGCCGTGCGCGCCGCGGTGAAGATTCCCTTCACCGTAAAATTCCGCGCCGGATGGAACGATCAGGAAATCGTCTGCGTGGAACTCGCGAAACTCGCGGAAGCCTGCGGCCTGTGCGGCGTCGCCCTGCATGCCCGCACCCGCGAACAGGGCTACAGCGGCACCGCCCGCTGGGAGTGGATCGCGGCCGTCAAAGACGCGGTCAAGATTCCCGTGATCGGCAACGGCGACATCCGCACGCCCGAAGACGCCTGTGCCATGGTGACCCAGACCGGTTGCGATGCCGTCATGATCGGCCGCTCTGCCTCATCGAACCCATGGATCTTCCGCCAGATCGCGCAATACACCGCGACGGGCCGCTACGATCAGCCGGCCGAATCCGACCGCTACCAGATGATCCGCACTTACTTCAGCATGCTGATCGAAGAGGAATTTCCCGACGCCCCCGGAAAGATGAAGCAGTTCGCCTCGTGGTTCACCCACGGAGTCCCCGGCGGCGCCGCGTTGCGCAGGGCCATCTACGAGGCGAGGGCAGCGAACGAGATCCTGAAGCGCGTGGAAGAATTCTTCGAGGCGCGTCTGTCTGACGCGGGCATTGCCACCCGCGAACCGCTGGAAACGTCCGAGACGTCCGCGGTTCCCTTGCCCACGTAGGCCCAGACGCCCCCGTCTGTCGTTACGCGGGCCGCACCCTCAGGCTGCCCGCCGCATCCTGCTCGATATACGCCCACGGCACATCCGCGCCATGGGTGAACACCGTCAGCCACATCTCCGGCAACGCCCGTTCGTAGTAACGCTTGCGGCTGTTGATCGTGTCGATGGGAAACAGATCAAACGCCATCACCCAGGTGAGATCGATATGCGCGGCCGTCGGAATCAGATCCGAGATGTAGCAAGCCGTCTTCCCGCCGCTGGTCACGACGACCGCTTGCATGTGCGCCGTGTGCCCGGGAAAGACTTTCACGGAAACGCCGGGCACAATTTCGTGGTCTCCGCGCAGCAGTTGCATCTGCCCGTTGCGGATCAGCGGGTCGTAGTTGTCGCTGAGGTAGCTGATGGAATCGCGAATGTGCTGCTCACGCCCGTGCAGCCACTCGCCTTCCTGCGCGTAGTACTTGGCTTTCGGGAACGTCGCTACTGCCTGGTCGCGCTTGCGTACCGTATTCCAGCCGCAGTGATCGAAATGGAGGTGCGTGTTGATGACAACGTCGACGTCGTCAGGCGCCACGCCGTCATTCGCCAGATTCTCGAGCAACTTCGCCGGCTGCCCGTAGATCTTGACCATCTTGTCCGACAGCTTGTTCCCGATCCCGGTCTCGACCAGTACCGTGTGCTGTCCGGTCCGGATGAGCAGCGAATTCAGCCCGGCCTGGACGAAATTCCGCTCGTCAGCCAGGGCTTTCTTCGACCACATCACCTTGGGCACCACGCCAAAGAAAGCCCCTCCATCGAGCGGATAGGTTCCGTCGGAGAAGATGCTGAGTTCAAAATCGCCAAGGTCGACTCGATTCACCCTCTACCCCTATGAACTGCCATCCCGAGCGACGTGAGGTGTCAGCCGAACGAGTCGAGGGGCCCGGTGTTCGTGTGCGGCGCCCCCGGCTCACCTGATCTCTTCCACCACTCACGATTCGGCGTCTTTGTGCGTCCGCACCTTGGCGGGCTACTTCAGCTCCCCCGCAAAGTGCTCCTCGATCATCCGGAACAGATGCAGCTGCGCCGCCTTCCCGTGAATGCCGTGCGTCTTGCCCGGATAGATCATCAGCCAGAACTGTTTGTCGGCCTTGATGAGCGCATCAATCATCTGGACGCTGTTCTGAAAATGCACGTTGTCGTCGCTCGTCCCGTGCACCAGCAGCAGCGCGCCGTGCAGTTTGTCGGCTGTTTTCGCCATCACCGAGTCATCATAGCCTTTGGCGTTGTCTTTCGGCAGGCCCATGTAGCGCTCGGTGTAGATGGTGTCGTAGTTGTGCTGGTCGGTCACGGGCGCCACCGAGACGCCGGCTTTGAAAGTGTCCGAGTGCGTCATCGCGTATAGCGTCATCGAACCGCCGTTCGACCATCCCCATATCGCGACCCGGTCTTTGTCGAGCTGGGGGTACTGCGCCTCCAGCTGGCTCAGCGCGGCCAGCTGGTCTCTCAGCTCGACTGCGCCGAACTGGTGCCGCAGCGCTGCGCTGAACGTCCGGTCGCGGTTCGGCGTGCCCCGGTTATCCACGCTGAAAATCGCAAACCCTTTCTGCAGCAGGACCTGGTGAAACAGGTCCAAGACGTCGCCCCAGTCGTTGCGTACCACCTGGCCGGCCGGCCCGCCGTAGATGTAGACGATCAATGGGATTTTCCCCGCGGGCGCGCCGGGAGGTAGCTGCAGCCGTCCGTACAGCGTGGTCGTGCCGTCGTCGGCCTTGAATTCGAGGCTCTTCGGTGCGACGAGGTCATATTCAGCCACGCTGCGCGCCTCCCACACTTTGCTGCACGGACCGTTTACCGCACACAGCGATAACCGGGGCGGGGTGAGGGTCGCGCAATAGCGGTCCATCCAGTGCTTGCCGTCTTCGGAGAATTGCGCGTGATGCACGCCGTCTTCCGACGTCAGGCGGCGGAAGTCCGATCCGTCGAGCTTCACCGCAAACACCTGCTCCTGGCGAGGATCGCCCGGGTTCGCCATGAAGTACAGCGCGTTCTCATCGACGGCCTCGACGCCCAGAACTTCATAGTCGCCTTTCTCCAGCTGGCGCTCGAGTTTTGCGTCGGCCGCGAGCGGGTCCTGTTTGCTGAAGCTGTACAGGTACAAATGCGTGTGGCCGTCGCGCCAGCTCGACCAGACAAAACGGTCGCCCGATTTCAGGATGTGAAAATCGTCGTTCACATTGACCCAGCCATCGGGAATGTTTTCGGTCAACACTTTGCGCGAGCGCCCGGACTTGGCTTCGATGAAATACAGGTCCATCGTGTCCTGCGCCCGGTTCATCACCTGCGCCCAGAGCATGCCGTCGCGCACCCAGCCAAAGCGCGGAATGTAGATGTCGGTATCGCTGGTGAGCGAAATCCATTTGGGCTTGCCACCTTTGGCCGCAATCACCCCGAGCCGCACCACCGGGTTGGGATCACCAGCTTTCGGATACTTCTCCTGCTCGACCTTGGGATGCGTCGGCAGCCAGTCGGTGATCGGATACGTGGGCACAGGCTTTTCATTCATCTGCAGAAAGACGATCTGGCTGCTGTCGGGCGACCAGAAGTGGTTGCTGCGCACGCTCAACTCCTCGGCGTACACCCAGTCGACTTCCCCGTTCAGAATGTCGGCGTCGGTATCGTTGGTCAGCTGCCTGCCGTCCTGCCCGGAGATCGGCTCGACGTACAAATTGTGCTTGCGAATGTATGCAACGTGATTGCCGTCAGGGGAGAACTTGGGGTCCTCGCTGGGCTCAGGAGAGGAGGTGAACTGCACCGCCGTTCCGCTCTCGAGGTCGTAGAGCCAAAGCTGTCCCTGGGCATCGAACAGCAGGTGCTTGGAATCGGGTGCCCACAAATAAGCGGCAACGTTGTAGCGGGTGACACGCTCCTTCTCGCGCTCGTCCTTGATCTTGTTCGCGTCCGGAGCCAGGCTGGCGAGCTTCGCCTCGCTGACCAGCAGTTTCTTCTCCCCGGTCGCCGCGTCCACGTACCAGAGCTCTCCGTGTTCGCCGGCATCGTCGCGCTGCACGTAGGAAACTCTCGCGCCATCGGGGCTCCACTTGATCGCCTCCGGCCCGCGCCCCGTGAGTCCACCGTCGGCGAAGATCGCGTCGAGGGTCAGCGGCCGCTTCGGGGTGCTAGAGGACTGGGCAAAAGCCGATGGGGTGATGAGGATTACCGGCAAAATCAGGACCGCGCAAATTCTTTTCAAGAGCGGACTCCGGGGACGAAAAATGGTGTGAAGCACAAAGCTGGCAAGTTTACACCGGCGGACGAGGCAGCCGGAGAGCGCGAAATCACAAAATTCCTGCAGGGAGCGAGAGCAAGATGCCCTCGCCACAGCCGGCGGGACGCCGGCGCTACAAAAGGCGTTTCCGGGCAGGCGTCGCGATTGAAGACTCGCGATGATGCATTGCGATACCCTGCCTACAAATGCCCCGCAGGATCAGCTTTGCTGCCTCAATCCTGCTCGTCTTTTGCTCTCTGCCGGTTTGTGGACAAGTGGCGGGCGTTCCCAAGGCCGAGAGCCGGAGGCTGCGGCTCGACCAGGAAGGCGCGGGCCTCTGGGTCCAGTCCGGTCTGCCCGACGAGCGCGTGACCCACGTCACCCTGGGCGGAAATCCGGCGCAGACGCTCGGCATCGCGTTCACGCTGGCCAGCGGGAGCAAGCGCGACCTTGCTGCCAGGCTCGAGCGCAAAGAGGGCGAGTCGCTGGTGTTTCAGATTGTCGGGTCCGACAACCAGAAAGCCAGCGGACGCCTGACGATCCACTACGGTCCGAAGAATTCGATCAAGACGCTCGCCGCGCATGGATCGCTTCACGGCCAGCGCTTCGGCATTCGATTTGAAGGCGGCGAGAAACCGCCGCGGTGAATTCTGGGAGAGCGCGCGCCGCCGGGGAATGCCGAGCGCGCCAATGCCGGCGTCTCAGTGTGATTCGCTATGAGCTAAGTGATTTAGAATCCGTCCGAGGCTCTCCCCGAGGGCAAAGCGCTGGTGCCAGCGTCCCCCAGAACGGCTGTTAATCGCGTTTAAAGGCGGCATGAGCGCGTCCCGAGGATCGTCCCATGCCCCCCCCCGGGCAAACGCCCTGCGCTGCGCCTACGGGCCTCTAAACGCGCAAATCATATCTTTAAGATATTCAATTTTGGAAAGACCGACGGGCCTGCCGGCGCATGGGCACCGGAGATACGGAGCACTCGAGGTTCCATGGTGGAGCGACAGCCGGGGCAAGGGCCTTTCCTGGGCAGGTCGCTGAAACGCTTCGGCGGCGGGGCGATCCGGCTCAGCGTGCTAAAATCAAGCTTCATTCATGCTTCCCGACCTCCAAAACCTGATGGAGTTGCAGGTTGCCGACAAGGAGATCGCGCGCCTGCGGGAGGAAGTGGCCGCGCTGCCCAAGCGCGTCGCCGTGATCGAAGAAAAGCTGGCCGCCACCAAAACCAAGCTGGAACAGGCCAAAGCCGCCACCAAGGCTGACGAAGCTTCCCGCAAAAAGTTCGAGAGCACCATCCAGGACCTGCAGGGAAAGATCTCCAAGTACCGCGACCAGTCGCTCGACGTGAAGACAAACGACCAGTACAAGGCGCTGCTGCACGAGATCCAGTTCGCCGAGCAGGAGATTCGGGCCAACGAAGACAAGATTCTCGACCTCATGGTCAACACGGAAGCCCGCGACAAAGACGTCAAGGCCGCCGAAGCCGAACTGAAAGCCGAGACCGCGGAAATCGAGAAAGAGAAAAACGAAGCGCGCGAACGCACCGCCGAAGACGAAAAGCAACTGGCGGAGTGGAACGGCAAGCGCGACAAGCTGCGCGCCGCTGTAAGTCCTGACGTCCTGCGGCACTATGAGCGGGTGCTGAAGTTCCGCGGCTCGGGGCTTTCCGAAGTGCGGGACCAGAAGTGCATGGCGTGCCGGGTGATGCTGCGCCCGCAAACCTACAACGAAGTGCGCACGGGAACGACCGTGATCGAGTGCGAGTCCTGCCAGCGCATTTTGTATTTCAATCCCGAAAACGAAGCCACCATCGAGCGCACGAATTTCACCACCAAGCGGCGGGCGCGGCCCAAAGTGGATTCGCAGCAGGCCTGGTTCTATCACCCCGGCTACGGGGAAACCGGCGAGGCGTTTTTGGTGTTCGTCAACGGCACAACCAGTTCCACGCGGCGGGTTTACGAGATGCACACCGGCCGCCAGGCGGGCGATATTCTGACCCGCGAAGGCAGCTTCCGGCTGGCGTTCCCGGAAGATCTTACCGGCGTGATTCGCCTGAACGGAACCTGGAACGAAGGAGAGATCGACAGCTGGGGCGCGGAGCTGCCGATGGTGGTGCTGGACGCGCTATTATCGGATTTGGCCGCGGCCCGGGCTGAGTCGGCCCATTCCGCGCACGCGCACTCTGCGCATCCGCCGTCGTCGGAGCATCCGGCGGCGAGTTAGATTCGTTTCTGTAAACACCGCTCACTACTTCACGTCGTTCTTCTGAAGCCCCGTTCTGCGTGGTGCATGTACTGTTCAGCGTCCGGGAAACTGCAAACCGCAGATTCCTCCTGCCTCCGCTGCGCTCGGCGCTCGGAATGACGAGAAAGGGATGGGCTTGGGTGCAATCGCGCTCATGCGAAAACCCCGGCGGCCCGATGCGCCCGGGCCGCCGGACGGCCGAAGGGCGGCCGTCCCCACGCGGGTGGGGGTGCGCCCCGGCGGCGTGGCGCGGCGTGGTTCGGAGGCGCTGCGGTTAAGATTGGGCATGGCTGAAATTCGCATGTGTGCACCGTGGAAGGAAATTCGGAAAAAGGATGGCGCACCGGCAGCGCCTGCGGGACCTTGCGTGGTCATTACACAACGGGGTGCGACGCGTTTGAAGGCGGGGCATGTCTGGGTGTATCGCTCCGACGTCGTTTCAGCGGAAGGGGTCGCGCCCGGGGCGGTGGTCGGCGTGGCGGACGAACGCGGGCGCGGGTTCGGGTCGGCGCTGTATTCGACCAGCTCGCAGATCGCGGTGCGGATGATTTCGTCGGGCTCAGTGGCTAGCTTTCCGGAACTACTGCGCGAACGCGTGGAGCAGGCGATCGCTTACCGCGAACCTCTTGTGCGGCGAACAGATGCGTACCGGGTGGTGTTCAGCGAAGGGGATCTTCTTCCCGGCTTGATCGTCGATCGCTACAACGACATTGTTTCCCTTCAAATCCTGACCCAGGCGATGGATGCGGAGCCGGTGCGGGCGGCGCTCGTGGCGAAGCTCTCGGAACGGTTACAGCCGGCGGCGATCGCGGAGCGGGTGGACGCGCATATTCGTGAGCTGGAGCAGTTGCCGGCGAAAGAGTCGGGGTTGCTGCAGGGGGAGAAGACCAGCACCATCTTCACCATGAACGGGGTGCGGTTTCATTTTGATCCGCGGGAGGGGCAGAAGACGGGAGCGTTCCTCGACCAGCGGGAAAACTACGCCGCGGCGGCCGAGTACGCGCGCGGCGAGGCGCTCGACGTGTTCTGCTATCAGGGGGCGTTTGCCCTGCACATGGCGGCGCGTGGCTGCAAGGTGACTGGGGTGGACAGCTCGCGCCCGGCTCTCGAAATCGCCGACAAGAATGCGCTGCTCGACCAGCATGACGTGGAGTGGATCGAGGCCAACGCGTTCGACCTGCTGAAAGACTATTCGGGAGCAGGGCGCCACTACGACACGATCGTGCTCGATCCGCCCGCATTCGCCAAGACAAAAAAGAATCTGGAAACGGCGCTGCGCGGGTACAAGGAGCTCAATCTGCGGGCGCTGAAGATGCTGCGTCCGGGCGGGACGCTGGTGTCCTGTTCCTGCTCGTATCACGTGAGCGAGGGGGGATTGCTGCAGGTGGTGGCGGAGGCGGCTCAAGATGCACATCGGATGCTGCGGCTGCTAGAGAAGCGGGGGCAGGCGAAGGACCATCCGGTGGTGCTATCGATCCCGGAGACGAGCTATCTGAAGTGCCTGATATTTCACGTAAACTGATGAAATATAATCATATTAATTAGTTGACAATAAGACACTCAATTTTTATGATTCTTCTGTGCTAACCACTCATCCAAATAGAGAGTGTAGGCAGCACCACTCAAATCAGCTCAGCCGTTAGGAGGAATTGGAGTCATGACTGTGATTACGCGTTGGGATCCCTTCCGTGAGTTTTCTACTTTGCAGGACCGGATGAACCGGTTGTTCCGCGAGTCCTATGGACCCGAGGGCCGCGAGGAAGCATTGGCAACCACCCGCTTTGCCCCGCCGGTCGATGTTTATGAGGACGAGCACAACGTCACCCTGAAGATCGAGGTTCCGGGGATTGACGAGAAGGACATCGACGTGCGCATCGAGAACAACGTGCTGACTGTGCACGGCGAGCGCAAGTTCGAGAAGGAAGAGAAAGAAGAGAACTTCCGGCGCGTGGAGCGGCAGTATGGCAGCTTCACCCGGACGTTTACGCTGCCCACGACCGTGGATGCCGAGAAGGTTTCGGCGCACTACGACAAGGGCATTTTGAAGATTGCCCTGCCCAAGAAGGCGGAAGCGAAGCCGAAGCAGATCAAGGTCAGCATCGGCAGCGAGAAGACGCTGGAAGGCAAGGGGCCGAGCAAGGCGGCGTAAGGCCGTGGTTGCGTAGCAGGGCGGGAGCGGCGGGGTGACCGTGCTCCCGCTTTTTATTTTAGCTATGAGGCTCTTAGCCTTTAGCATTTAGCAAGCTGCGTCCGCGGAGGACGTCACTGTCGGATCGCTCCGTCGTGAAAAAGTTGGCGAGGCCGGTGGTGCCGCGGGCAGACACGAGGTCCCTTCGGCTTCGTTCGGCTAGCGCCTTACTTCGCTCGGGATGACAGGGATGAGGAAGTTCGCGGGGACTCTGCAAGAAACGGCGATGGCTAAGTGCTAACAGCTTGTGCAAACAAGTACAGAAAGAGCAGGGAGATTTAGCAATGGCAATTCGTTGGGACAAATTTACAGTGAAGGCGCAGGAGGCGGTGCAGCGGGCGAATGAACTGGCTTCGGAGCATGGGAATCCGGAGCTGCTGCCGGTGCATCTGCTGGCCGCGCTGATTGAGGACAAGGAAGGCATCGTTCCGCCGGTGCTGGAGAAGATCGGCGTGGGTGGGCAGGCGGTGTTGAGCGAGGTTTACGGCCAGATCGAGCGGCTGCCCAAGGTTTCCGGGGAGGGCGCAACGCAGGCGGCGATGTCGGCGGCTCTCAACCAGCTGATCGAGCGCGCTTTCAAAGAAGCCGCCAATTTCAAGGACGAGTATGTCTCGACCGAGCATCTGCTGCTGGCGGCGACGCAGGCGAAGAAGGACGCGGCGCAGGAGATTCTGGCGCGGCATGGGGCGACGCACGAGGCGATCCTGAAGGCGCTGACTTCGGTACGGGGAAAGCAGAAAGTCACCGACCAGAATCCGGAGGCCAAGTATCAGGCGCTGGAACGCTACGCGCGCGATCTGACGGAGCAGGCACGGCGGGGGAAGCTGGATCCGGTGATCGGGCGGGACGAAGAGATCCGGCGGGTGGTGCAGGTACTTTCGCGGCGGACCAAGAATAATCCGGTGCTGATCGGGGAGCCAGGGGTGGGCAAAACGGCGATCGTCGAGGGGCTGGCGCAGCGCATCATCTCGGGCGATGTGCCGGAGGTGCTGAAAAACAAGCGCGTGGTGGCGCTCGACCTGGGCTCGATGCTGGCGGGGGCGAAGTATCGCGGCGAGTTCGAAGACCGGCTGAAGGCCGTGTTGAAGGAAATTGAGGATTCGCAGGGGCAGGTCATCCTGTTCATTGACGAGTTGCACACGCTGGTGGGTGCGGGCGCGGCCGAGGGGGCGATCGACGCTTCAAACATGCTGAAGCCGGCGCTGGCGCGCGGGGAGCTGCGGGCGATCGGGGCGACCACGCTGAATGAGTACCGCAAATACATCGAGAAAGACGCGGCGCTGGAGCGGCGGTTCCAGATCGTGTTCGTGGGCGAGCCGAACGTGGAGGACACGATTGCGATCCTGCGCGGGCTGAAAGAGAGGTACGAGGTGCATCATGGCGTGCGGATCAAGGACTCCGCCATCGTGGCAGCGGCCACGCTGTCGCATCGCTATATCTCGGATCGGTTCCTCCCGGACAAGGCTATTGATCTGATCGATGAGGCGGCGGCATCGCTGCGCATCCAGATCGATTCGCTGCCGACCGACATTGACCAGCTGGAACGGCGGGCGACGCAACTGGAGATCGAGAAGCAGGCGCTGAAGAAGGAAGACGACGCCAACTCGCGGGAACGCCTGGCGGTGCTCGACAAAGAGCTCGCCGAAATCCGGGAGAAATCGAATGCGCTGAAGGCGAACTGGAAAAAAGAAAAAGACCTGATTGCCCGCCAGCGTGCGCTGAAGGAGAGACTCGAGCAGCTGAAGATCGAAGAGCAGACGGAAGAGCGCAAGGGAAACCTGCAGCGGGTAGCGGAGATCCGGTACGGGCTCATCCGGCAGACCGAGGAGGAGCTGAAGAAGCTCACTGCGCAGATGGAAAAGAGCGGGGCGCGGCGCATGCTCAAGGAAGAAGTGGACGAGGAAGATGTGGCCCGCATCGTGTCGAAGTGGACGGGGATACCGGTTTCGAAGATGCTCGAAGGCGAGGTCAAGAAATTGGTCACGATGGAAGAGCGGCTGCGGCAGCGGGTGGTTGGGCAGGACGCGGCGCTGGAGCGAGTGGCGAACGCGATCCGGCGATCGCGAGCCGGGCTGAGCGATCCGAAGCGGCCGATCGGGTCGTTTATTTTCCTGGGGCCGACGGGTGTGGGCAAGACCGAGCTGGCGCGGGCGCTGGCGGAGTTCCTGTTTGACGACGAGCGCTCGATGGTTCGGATCGATATGTCGGAGTACATGGAGAAGCACGCGGTGTCGCGGCTGATCGGGGCGCCTCCGGGCTACGTCGGCTACGACGAGGGCGGGCAGCTGACGGAGGCGGTGCGGCGGCGTCCGTATGCGGTGGTGCTGTTTGACGAGATCGAAAAGGCGCACCCGGACGTGTTCAACGTGATGCTGCAGATCATGGATGACGGGCGGCTGACGGATGGCAAGGGACGGCACGTCGACTTCCGCAACACGGTCATCATCATGACGTCGAATATCGGGTCGTCGTATTTGGTGGCCGAGAATCTGAAGACGGAAGAGGAATTCGAGAAAGCGGCTGCGCAGGTGACGAACCTGTTGCACAGCCACTTCAAACCGGAGTTCCTGAACCGGGTGGACGACATCATCGTGTTCCATCCGCTGGGCAAGGAGCAGCTGGTGAAGATCGTGGAATTGCGCCTGGAAGATCTGCGGCGGCTACTCGCGGAGCGCAAGATTTCCCTGGAGCTGACCGAGGGCGCGAAAGAGCTGCTGTTTACGGAGGGGTATGATCCGAACTTCGGGGCGCGTCCGCTGAAGCGGGCGATCCAGAAGCTAGTGCAGGACCCGCTGGCGCTGAAGATTCTCGATGGCGAGGTGCTGCACGGGGATCACGTGGTGGTGGACGCGGACAAGAAGGTGGGGAAGATGACGTTCAAGGTGAGCAAGCGGGTGGGGGAGAAGGTGGGGGCGGGGAGAGGCGATATAGAAGTTAGACGATGATTGTTCGTTCGGCATATGCCTACGTTCGTCTTCTCTGGGCCCTCGAATTGCTGCTCCTCACAGCATCTTTGTTGCTGCACTTGAGCGTATGCATCGGCGCGACAGGGTAAATTGATCCCGAGGAACAGCAGATTCCTCCGCCTCCGTTAGTTCACGCCGACGCTTTGTCCCGGGGCTCTAAAATTCGGGGCGGCTGGGGGAGAAGGTCATGGCGTCGAAGCGCGTTTCTTGGCTGATGTTGCTGGTTGTCGTGGGTGGCGGTTGGGGATTGTCATCGCGTGGGTTGAGCGAGCGAGCGCCCGCGGCCTTGGCTTCGGCGGCGGACCTGCGGGGCATCGAGAAACTTCATCAGCAGGACATCGACGCCACCCTGGCCCATGATCCCAAGGCCCTCGCCGACCTTTTTACCGAGGATGCCGTTCTGCTCGAACCTGGCTCCTCGGCGCTGGTGGGAAAGCAGGCGATCCTCGCCGAGAACCAGAAGGATCAGGCCGAACATCCTGACGCCAAGGTTGTCAGCTACAAGCCTGACATCAAGGATTTGCAGGTGGTCGACGGTTGGGCATTCGAGTGGGACTATTTTGCCGCAAGCTACAAGGAATCCGAGAAAGCGGAGGTCAAGAGTTTTCACGCCAAGGCCCTCCGAGTCTTGAAGCGGCAGCTGGATGGGTCGTGGAAGTTCGCGCGGGTGATGTGGAATGTGGCCGAGTGAGGGGCGGGTGGCAGGGCTTCGAAAAGGTTGGAAATCTGCGCACACGTCTTCGCGGCGGCGCGCAGTGCTTCCTAAAGGTGGCTTATAGGACCGTGGCAGAAAAGTTTGGAGGGGCCGCGGGCACCGTCTGCAAAGACGGGGGCCCTCGACCAGTTTCGGCTGCCGCCTCACTGCGCTTGGGATGACAGGGTTGACCTTCATAAAACCCTGAAATCTGTGTTCCTTAGGCCAGGTCGAACAAGAGAACTTCGCTGTCGGCGGCTGCTTTGATAGTCAGGCTCTTCTCGTCGCTGATGGCAGCACCGTCGCCCTGGGTTAGTTTTTCACCGTTGAGTTCGACGGTGCCTTTGGCGACTTGCAGCCAGCCATGGCGATTTCTCCCGAAGGTGTGGCCAACTTCGTCGCCCGGCTTCAGCAGCGTGACGTAGAGGCGCGCGTCCTGGTTGATTTTCACCGAGCCATCTTTGGCGTCGGGCGAGGCGACGAGGCGGAACTTTCCCTGCTTCTCGTCGGTGGGAAAACTCTTTTGCTCGTAGCTGGGCTCGAGGCCTTTTTTCTCGGGCAGAATCCAGATCTGATAGAGGTGGACTTCGTCGGCCTTGGAGGGGTTGTACTCGCTGTGGCGGATGCCGCGTCCGGCGGTCATGCGCTGGCCATCGCCGGGGAGGATGACCGAGCCGGTGCCGAGGCTGTCCTTGTGCTCGAGCTTGCCCTCGAGGACATAGGTGATGATCTCCATGTCGTTGTGTGGATGGGTGGGGAAGCCCGAGGCCGGGGCGACGTAATCCTCGTTGATGACGCGCAGGGAGCGGAAGCCCATCCAGCGCGGGTCCC
>Ga0210408_10001471_pt1 | contig 24690 bp, 16 predicted proteins | sample IncBWH4MmetaG_FD_155471 | JGI IMG/M metagenome (GOLD analysis project Ga0210408, IMG submission 155471) | Forest soil microbial communities from Barre Woods Harvard Forest LTER site, Petersham, Massachusetts, United States - Inc-BW-H-4-M | ecosystem: Environmental > Terrestrial > Soil >...
GACGTGACGTTGCCCGATTCCACCTGGAACACATACACGCCCTGAATTCCGGTATTGCCGGTCGTGCTCGGCAGGGCCAGCATCGACGACTGGTCGCCCGATCCGGACAATTCAAAATAGTGACTGGAGTTATCATCTCCGGCCGAATAGCCGGCGCGAGCCGGCGTTCCGCCCAACCCGTCATGGCCGCCGCTCGCGTCACCCGTGGTCCAGTTGACGTTCTCGTACCGAAAGACGATGTCGAAATCACCGTTGCCAAGGCTGATCAGCTGCAGCTGGAACGCATCAAGCAAATTCGTGTGCTCAGCGTAGTATCCGACATCATCCCACGTGACGGTGAGCACGTCGTTGGTGGTGTCGAAACTCTCGTAGACCAGATTTGACCCCGTCGAATTGCCGCCCAGCGTCGCCGTTCCGGGCCCGCCCCGCGTGTCGACGTCGGCCCAGAATGGCGCGATGATCGGGTTGTCCACGCCCGCATTGATTGCGTCTGGAGTGAATTGGCTGCTTGCGGCGGCGAAGGTGATGTTGCCGTTGTTGTTGATGTAGAGGGACGATATTGGTGACCGAAGAAGTTCAGTCCCTGGGATCCGAAAATTGGCGTGATATCGATCGCAGATGACGAACCGTCGTCGTTTCGCTGCAAAACTGCCGTCCCGAACCCGGTGGACTCGCCGAGAGTATTGATCAGATCATGGTCGGCGGTCAGATATGATGCCGCCGTGGGCGTGAGCGCGCTGCTCGGCACCGATCCGGTCGCGCTCGTGCCGGTAATGGCCAGACCGGGTAATGCGTCCACCGTCCCGCCGAGTGCGGTGACGTGCTCGACCGAGTGGGTCACCGGATCGGTGAAACTCGCCAGCACGTCGAGCGTCTTACCCACATCGGCGGCGGTCGGGGTGTAAGCGTTGCTGCTCCCGTCCTGAACGTCCTGACCGCCGACCAGCCATGTATAAGTGACGTTGCTGAGATCGTTGGCGCTCGGGGTCACCGTGACCGAATGGTCTTCTTCGGCATTGCCGTTTCGTCAAGACCGTCGAGGGTTACGTGCGTCGGGCTCAACACCACCTCGGTGCCGCCCGAGGAATCCCTGGCCAGCGCGAAATTGTCCTGGGTATAGGAACCCGCAAGCGAAAGCAGCTGGGTTTGCGTCCCGTTGCTGATGATCAGCGTATGAGTGGCGCCGTTCCAGACGTCGGTCTCGGTGCAGGAATAGTTGAGCGCGGTCAAGTCGATGGTGTCGCCCTTGCCGAATCCGCTGATCGTTCCGGTGTAGGAGCTGGTCAATGCGTCGCCGTCGTAGATCACCGACTGGTCGAGTTGCAGCGTGCCGGGTCCTGCAAACGTCACGTCTTGATTGAAGACGTCGGCGAAATGGGCGAGGCCGCCGCCGGTGATGATCACATTTCCGGTGCCGTCGATGGTCGTGTTGCTGTTCGCGAAGATCGTGCCGCCGTCGGCTTCGAGCGTCGCGTTGTTGTGAATGGCGCCGAGCAGATCGAGATTGGCGCCGGCGCCCACCTGCACGAAGGTGCCGTTCAACGCCACGTCGCTAAGCGTCAGCGTCACGCAGTTGTCGACGATCACCGTGCCGTTGTTGATCGTCGCATTGTCATCGATGGTGGTGTCGCCGGTGACGGCGACGGTGCCCGGGGCAACGAGGTAGATGTTGGCGTTGCCGTCATTCGCGGTCGGTATCACCAGATTGTCGGCGAGGCTGCCGAAGGCGATGGCCGAGCCGTTGGCGCTGACCGCCGAGGCGAGATCGCTTTCGGCATTGGCGGGGAATTGATCGCCGAGGCCCGACACGAGCTGGGTCGTCTGCGTCTGTGTGTCGTAGCTGTAGGTCTGCGCGATGCCGTTGGCGCCGGGCAGGTCAGACTCGTCGCTGGCGAAGGTGACCAGCGTCCCGTCGGCGCTGATTTCCGGCCGGATGCTGCCAACGGCCGACGGACTATCGGCGTGGGTGATCGCGGTGATCGTGCCGGTCTGCGTGTCGTACAGGAAAATATTGGATACGTCGTGAGCGACGTCGCCAACACCCTCAGCAAGATTCGAGGCGGTGCTGCTAAAGACGATATAGCGGCCGTCCGCACTCATCGACGCCGGCCACTCGCTGTCGTCGCTCTGGGTCTTGAGCGACGCAGCCGTCGCGTCGCCCGGCGTGTTGTCCGGGGCGACCGAGACCATCCGCAGCGTATCGTTGAGACGGTCGTAGAGGTAGACCTCGGCATTGCCGATCTGCTCGTCAGTGCCGGTGTTGTTGCCGGTCTGGACGAGCGTTCCATTGATCTCGACTTCGGAGGCCGTGGTCAAGAAGGTGACATAGCGGCCGTCACTGCTGATCGCCGGATCGTTGACCGAATTGGGAAGGCCGAAATTATCCGAGTTGTCTTGCGGCAGCGGGGCATTTGGATCGCCCGAAATCGTGGTGAGGACATTGCCGGCGCGGTCCGTCACCAGCGCCGACTCGCCGAACGAATTTTCGTGGCCGGGGATCGAATTCGCTTGCATCACGATGTACTGACCATCGCCGCTGATTTCGGCGTGGCTGGCGTTGGTTTCCAGCACCGTGGCGGTCTGCGACTGGCGGTCGTAGAGAATGACCTCCGAGGTCTGCATCGGCGGTCCCTGGTTGTTCGGGACCTCATATTTCTCGTCGAACACCACGTAGCGGCCGTCCGCGCTGATCGACGGCACGTTGCTGAAGCCGAGCGATATGTCTCCGGCCGGCAGCGCCGGCGCGACGGCGGAAATGTCGGTCAGCTTTCCGGTCGCCGCGTCATAGAGCTCGACGGCGACGTTTTCCACGTCGCCGTGGTCCTGTCCGGGCAGGGTGGTCGAAGCGATGAAGGCGACGAACTCGCCGTTGGCGCTGATGCTCGGCCCGATGGCGTGGACGTCGGGTACGGAAATTTCCGTGAACGACGGGCCTTGCCCGGTGGCGGCGTGCCCGAGGTTGATGGTGCTGCCGTCAATCGAGACATGGTCGAGCGTGAGCGTGTTGCCGTCCTCGACATTGATTTGCCCGATGGCAACTTCGGCGGAGCCTTTGAGCACGCTCGAACCGGCGACCTCGAGCGTACCCGCGCCGCCGATCTCGCCGCCGTCGATCGTCGACCCGGCAAGCTTAACCACGGACTCTGCGTCGCCTGGATGGAACCGTCGCTGCCGGCGACGGAGCTGTCGATGAACGATACCGTGCCGCCGGCAGAGGCCTCGATCAGGCCGACGTGGTGTGACTCGTCGTTGGTGATCGTCGAGTGATCGAACAGCACCTGGCCGCCGTTCGCCTCGATCGTCGCGCCGCCCTGATTGGCGATCGTGGCATTGTCGAAGGTGACGGTGCTGAGAGTCGCAGCCTCGATCACGCCGCCGTCCTGGTTGAAGACCACGGAGCCCTCGAAAAACACCGTACCCTGGTTGTTGGCGCTGATGTCGCCGGCGTTGCCCACCTGATCCTTGAAGAAGGTGACCGCTGCGAAGGTGCCGTCGGCGTCGATCCCGGCGCCAGCCTCCACGCGCACCGGACCGTACATGACCAGGGTCGGATCGAAACCGGCGGCGTTGACGTCGATTGTCCCGGCGTCGTCGAGCGCATTCGTCACCGTGAGTCCGCCGCCGTTGGCGATCTCGAGGGTCGCGTCCGAGTCGATGACGAGATTGGCGACCTGTTCGGCGTCGCCGATAGTGACCGGCTGGTGCCCCACGTTGTCGATGATCGCCGTGTCCGTCGTGCCCGGCACGACGCCGTTGCTCCAGTTCGACCGTGTTCCACTGGACTGACGTGCCACCGGTCCAGGCCTGCCGGACTCCGTACACTACCTCGGTGCCGCCCCAAGGGTCGCTCAGCAACGTGAACCCGTTCTGGGCGTAATTGCCGTTGAGAGTGAGGCTTTCCGAGTGGCTCTGCGTCATATTGCCGTCGACGGTCTGGTACGTGATCGTCAAGCTGCCGGCAGTCTGTTGCTCATTCTCCAACCACGAAGGCGTCGGTCCGTCCGCCCAGGCGATATTGGTAAAGTCGAGCACGTCGTTGGCGCCGTTGGCCGCGAAGTTTGTCACCGTGGCGCCTTCGCCCGGCGCCTGGTCCAGCACGAGCGCGCCGTCGCCGTTGAAGGTGATGCCCTGATCGAGGGCGTCGCCGAACTCGGCAATCCCGCGGTCTTCGATCACGATGGCGACGTTGCTGAGGATCGAATCGCCGCCGATGAAGAGCGTGCCGCCGTCGGCCGTCAGCGTGCCGTTGGTGACGGTAGAATGCTGGATCGAGACCTGCGAGCCCCAGCCGAGCGCCTCGACCGTGCCCAGGTTGTTGAGGCCGCCATCGTTGTTTACGTCTTCGAACGTGACCGTGCCGTGGTCTTCCGCCGCGATCACGCCGCCCGCGGCATTATGCACGGCGCCGAATTTGAACGCGACCGTGCCGTAGCCCGTCGCCACGATCGCGCCGCCGTCGTGGTTGCCGACGCCCACCCCACAGAACGATACGCCGCCATGGTCCGCGGCCAAGATGGTACCGGCGTTGCCGACCAAGGTAGGATCGTCGCCTTCGTAATCGGCGTTCGAGAACGTGAACTGCGAACCCTCGCCGACCGCCTTGATCGCCGCGCCCGCCGCATTGAACATATCGCCGACGACGGAGAACGTGCCGCCGGCCACGGCCGCCATCTTGCCGAAATTGCCGCCATCGGTATCTTCGCTGAGGGCCACGTTGATGGTGATCGATCCACCGTCGGCGGCCTTCATCTCTCCGCGGTTCGCGTCGCTTTGGTTGTTGTCGAAGACGATCGTTCCGTCGTTAACGGCTTGGATGACACCGTAGTTGGTCGCGGTGCCGTCGTTCTCGATGGTAAGCGAGCCGCCGTTGGCCGCTTTGATCAGCCCGTAGTTGGCGCTATCAGTCTGGTCGGTGATGGTGAGATCGCCGCCGTTGAGCGCGGCGATGACGCCGCTGTACTCGTTGATCAGCGTATTCGTCTCGATGTGGAGGAAATTGCAGCCGGTCGCATCGATGATGCCGGCGTTGTCGAGCGTCGTAGCGATCGACAACGTGCCGGAGCCGGTCAAGGTAGCGCCGCGATCGGTGATCGCCAGCGAATTCGCCCTGTCCGTCTCGTCCGATTGGGAGATCGTCACCGTATATACGCCGCTCAACCCGATGACGGCGTCGGTCGACCACGCCTCCGGAACACCGTGGCTCCAGTTCGACTCGTGGTTCCAATTGCCGCCCGCGGTGTTGGTCCAAACGTCGTTGCCGAAACACCTCGGTGCCGCCAAAGGCGTCAGGCTCGAGCGTGAAATCGGCCGTGGAGTAGTCGCCCTCCAACGTCAGCACGGGCGTCCCGTTCTCGGTGATCGTAAGCGAGCCATCGGACGGCGAGAATGTTACGTTGCCCTGCGGAATATTGGTGAGGTCGAAAACGTCGCCAAGGCCAAAACCGGTCACCGTGATCGGCGCGGCGGGCTGCTGATCGAGCTCGAGCGTGCCCATGCCCGTGAACGCGACGCTGACGGCAGCGCCGTTCGCGTTGATGACGTCGGCGAAATCGGCGAACCGCCGCCGCCGATGCCGACATTCACCGAACCCGCGAGAGTGGAACTGGCGTCGACGAAAAGCGCCCCGCCGTCCACGTTGAGCGCGCCGCCGTGCACCGTGGCGTTGTCGATGATCTGTATAGTCGAACCCAAGCCGACGGCTTCGATCGTGCCTTCGTCGTTGAAGATTGCCGGGGCGCCGGGGGCGCTTTTGATGATGACCGTCCCGGCATCTTTCGCTTCGATTGTGCCCCCATCCTGGTTCGTGAAACCGATGTTCTCGAACGTGATGGTGCCGTGATCCTCCGCGATGATCGTGCCGCCGTCGTTTTCACCGCTGGCGCCGGCGTGGCTGCCGTCGCCGCCATCGAGAGTGATGCCGCCGTACTTTGTTGCCTCGATCGTGCCGTCGGAATTGTTTTTTACAAAAACCGGGCCCTCGAAAGTGATCGAGCCGTAGTGCTTGGCTTCGATCTTGGCGTCATTCGTAACGCTGCCGACGTCGAACGTGATCGTGCCGAGATCCTTCGCCTCGATCTTGGCGCCGGACTCGTTGGTGACGGTCTCGCTGTCGAACGTAATCGATCCGCGATGACTCGCCTCGATGCGGGCGCCGCCCTGATTGTCGACCGTGCCGTTGGAAACATCGATGAACGCGTTGGGCCCGATCGCCTCGATACTGGCGCCGGCCAAATTGGTCACGTCACCGACGATCGAGATGCCGCCGCCATCGAGTGCTTCGATCAAGAATTGATTGGTGAAACCGTGGCCGTTCCCGTTTAGCGTAATCACTCCGCCGTTGAACCCTTCGATCACACCGGCGTTGGTGCTGTCGCCCTTGAGGTCGATGGTGATGGTTGCAAGAGCCTCAGCCTCGATCGTCCCCAGATTCGACAGCGTGATATCGGAGAGTTGGATCTGCGTGCCCTCTCCGAACGCCTCGATCAAGATTTGATTGGTGAAACCGTGGCCGTTCCCGTTTAGCGTAATCACTCCGCCGTTGAACCCTTCGATCACACCGGCGTTGGTGCTGTCGCCCTTGAGGTCGATGGTGATGGTTGCAAGGTTGGCGGCTTCGATAGTCCCCAGATTCGACAGCGTGACATTCGAGAGTTGGATCTGCGTGCCCTCTCCCAACGCCTCGATCTGCGCGCCGGACTCGACCGTCACCGGGCCGTTGACCGTGAGCTTCGGCGGGTCGCCGCTGCCGACTTGGACCACCCCGAAATCGTCGAGTCCGTTGGCGACGAAGAGGAAGCCGCCGCTATCGATGTGGAGAATAACCCCGCGGCCGATCACCAGGTTGTTGGCGGCCTCCGAGTCGGCGACGGTCACTGTGAGCGGCTTGCCGGCGACCCGCTGATCTATCTCGACGTTGTTGATCTGTCCTGGAACGTTGCCGCTGTTCCAGTTGCCGCCGGTGTTCCATGGACCGGATTCACTGGACGTCCAGACGATGGTGCCCGGAGGCGGCGGCAACGGGTTCGACTGCGTCTCATTGGAGGACGGCAGTGACGTCAGGATTTGCGTCGTGGTCTGGAGGGGGACCACCGTGATGAAGATTCGGAGCGGTCAGACCCGGGACCACGAAGTTGAACGTGAACGGGCCGGGGTTGTTGCCGCCGTTCGGCTGAAACACATGCGGCACGTCGATGTCCGGCAATGTCGAGCTGCCGGAGTTGGGCGTCGTCGACTGGTTGCCGTTGTTGATAAGGTCGATCAGGTGGGAGAGAGCGCTGATGATATCGTTCTGAAGCTGCGAAGCCGTCGCCGGCTGCACATTGACGAGCGGCGACTGACCGAGACGCGGCGTGAAATAATGCGCGTAACCGGTGTCCGTGATGGTGTCGATCAATTGGCCGTAGGTCGGTGAGGCGGGGTTGTTGTCGAACCATTCGACCGCGCCGACATGACCGGTCTGGTAGTCGGCGAACAATTGCGCCAGGTACTGCACCTCGCCAAGCGATGAGGTCACGCTCGCGAAATAAACGGTGGTGCCGCGGATGCCCATCGTCGCCACCGGCGTGGCGACTTTCATATTGCCGTCATGGGCGACCTTGCCGGCGACGAAGGCGAAGGTGCCCTCGACCAGCGTGAACAGCGCGCTGTTCGACGTGCCGCTGGCGTCGAACGAATAGTCGTTGAGAGCCATGCGCGTGTTGGCGACAAGGTTGAGCGCGGTGCCGTCGGGGAAGCCGATGCCGACCGAGGAGTTGGCCCCGGTCTGCACGACGTCGCTCTTGTAGACCGCGTCGCCGACGTGAAGCGCGACGGCAACGCCGTTGCGGACGACGGTGACGCTGCCGATGACCTTTTCGACCTTGCCGATGGAGTCGGCGGGTGTGGTCGGCTGCGCCTGCGCGTACTGCCCGGGCGTCGGCGATCCGGCGAGGAGATCGACGACGTCGGGAGTAAGACTGGCGCCGTTCGGCGCTACCAGCGCCGGGTGTTTCTCGCTCGAAAAATATCCCGGGATGATGTGATGGCGGCCGTCGGGCCCGGTTACGACGAGATCCGGGCCCCAAACGCTGGTACTCACCGCGAAACAACAGTTCCGCGTCGGGCACCCTGATGTGATCGGCGTGAGCCGGATCGAAGTGGATTATAGACGCATCGACGCCGTAGCCGCCGCCGCCTTCTGCGGACGCGTAAGCCATTGCACGCTCCCCGCCACGCCCCTCATCGAGCGTGAACGACTAAACCCACCCCCTTGCAGGCTTGCGCGCCGCCACCTTCTTTGTAGTCCCCCAGTGGCCGGCGAACAGCGCTACATAGCTCCAATTCGGGGGGAGGGGCAAGTTAAACTCGCAATAAAAAGTGATTGAACTCGGGGGTTTACGCGGACACCCGGTTCCGTGTTTGCCGAGAGCGGCGGGAACCGGTGGAACCCCGCCCGCGGGAACAGGCGCCAGTTGCCGCCGGCCCGGTGCCGTGCGCTATTCGCAGCGGACTCCGGCCCGAACCAGGGACAGCCGATGAATACGGAGCGCGCGAGCGCATTGCTGACCGACCTTTATCAGATCAACATGATGCAGGCCTACCTGGATCACGGCAAGACGAACACCGCCGTTTTCGAATTCTTCGTCCGCAGCTTGCCCGCCCGCCGCGGCTTTCTCCTTGCGGCCGGCCTCGAGCAGGCGCTCGACTACCTCGAAAACCTTCGCTTCTCGGCGGCGGAACTCGAATGGCTCGAGACCACCGCCCGGTTCGGCAGGAATCTGCTCGACTACCTGCGCGAGTTTCGCTTCACCGGCGATGTGCATGCGGTGCCCGAGGGCACGGTTTTCTTTGCCAATGAGCCGATCCTGCGGGTGACCGCGCCGCTGCCGCAGGCGCAACTCGTCGAATCCCGCCTCATCAACATCCTGCATTTCCAATCGCTGATCGCGTCGAAGGCGGCACGCGTGGTGCTGGCCGGCCCGGGCAAGATTCTCGTCGATTTCGGGTTCCGCCGGGGCCACGGTGCCGAGGCCGGGCTCATGGCGGCGCGGGCGAGCTACGTCGCCGGCTTCGCCGGGACCGCCACCGTGCTCGCCGGTAAAGATTTTGGCATCCCGCTCTACGGCACCATGGCGCACTCCTTCATCGAGACTTTCGACGACGAGAGCGCAGCGTTCGCCGCGTTCGCGCGGTCGCGCCCGGACAATCTCGTGCTGCTGCTCGACACCTACGATAGCGAGGCGGCCGCGCGGAAGGTCGTGGCGCTGGCGCCGCGGCTCAAGGCTGCCGGAATAGCGATTCGCGGCGTTCGCCTCGACAGCGGCGACCTCGTCGCGCTGTCGCGCAGCGTCCGCGGCATCCTCGACGCTGGCGGGCTTGCAGACGTGACGATCTTTGCGAGCGGCGGTCTCGACGAGGACGCGATCGCGGAGTTTGTCCGGGTGCAGGCGCCGATCGACGGGTTCGGCGTCGGCACCACCTTGACGACCTCCTCGGACGCGCCGGTGCTCGATTGCGTCTACAAGCTTCAGGAATACGCCGGCGCACCACGTCGCAAGCGCTCGGCGAACAAGGCGACATGGCCGGGCCGCAAGCAGGTGTGGCGGCGTTACGGAGCGGACGGCCGCATGGCTGGCGACCGGCTGACGCTGGATACCGCCGCGGCTCCGCGCCCTGGGGCTGGCTCGAGCGTACCGAAGAGGGGCGACACTCCGCTCATCGAGCTCGTGATGCAGAACGGCCGTCGCCTGCGGCTGCCGCCATCGCTCGATGCCATCAGGCAAAACGCCAAGCGCGAGCTTGAACGGCTCCCCGAGCCCTTGCGCCGCCTCGAGCCGGGCACGACCTATGCGGTCGAGGTAGCCGACGAACTCAAGGAGCTTGCGGCGCAGGTCGACCGCCGGCTGGAAATGCAGGCGGCACGGTCGAGATCGTGAAAAAGGAGCGCGCCAACGCAGGTCGCGCACGACGTGAGCCCGAAATGAGCGAAGCCGCGACCATCGACGGCAACGACGTCCTCATCGTCGTCGACGTGCAGAAGGATTTTTGCCCCGGCGGCGCGCTTGCCGTTCCGCGCGGAGACGAGATCGTGCCGATCGTCAACCGCCTCGCCGCGCGATTCCACAGTGTGGTGCTGACGCAGGACTGGCACCCATCCGGCCACTTCTCTTTCGCGTCCACGCACCGGGGAAAAAATCCTTTCGAGACCGTCGCCGCACCCTATGGCCCGCAGGTGTTGTGGCCCGATCATTGCGTGCAAGGAACACCGGGCGCCGCATTTCACCCCGCGCTGCAAATCCCGCACGCCGCCCTGGTGCTGCGCAAGGGCATGGAGCGCATGATCGATTCCTATTCGGCATTCTATGAGAATGACCACAAGACGCCGACCGGGCTCGTCGGCTATTTGCACGAGCGCGGCGTCTCCCGGGTGTTTCTGGCCGGCCTCGCTTTCGATTTTTGCGTACGCTACTCGGCCGAAGACGCACGGCGTGAAGGCTTTACTGTTTTCGTCATCGAGGACGCCTGCCGCGCCATCAACCTGAACGGCTCGACCGCCCTGACCCGCACCAGTCTGGCGAGCCTCGGCATCGCCTGCATCTCGGCGCTGGCGACCGCTTAGTCCTGATGGGCTGCCGCCCGCGCTGCGGTTCCGAGGCGGCCGCCATCGGCCGAAAGTCTATGAAACTTTTTTCCGGCTATGCACTTATGGCAATGCAGCGTCTCCTGTGTGCATCGCACAAAAATCGTTGACTCCGCTGCGAAGACTCGGGAAGTTAATAAAATCTAAATGGCCGGGTAACCCATGCGTCATCAAACGGTCGTACCGCCGTCAAGTTTGCCCTCGCTGATGATGCCCTGCCCGGCATGCGCGGGGCGGATGGTGTTTCACACCCGCCGCCTGGTGGCCGCTGAAGTCGAAGACACGATCTATGCGTGCCGCAGCTGCGGCACCGAGCTTATCCGCACTTCGATGCGCCAAAGGCCGCAGAAGAGCGCCGAAGCCGCCTGATCCGCGGCCTCCTTGGTGTCCAGGGCGGGCGGCGTCTGGTTTGGCGCTGTCGGTTTCGTCACGGCCGGACTCGTTAGGCTGCTCTTGCCCTCCCGACCCCGTCAGCAACGAGCTCCAAGGCCCATCTGCCGCAGCCTCGCACGACCGAGGATGCCGTAGGGATTGGCGAGCGTTTCGAACAGATCGAAGTGGTTGTAGCCCTCGCCGACGATGAGCTCGGCCGGCTTGCCCGCCGCCGTCACCGCAGCGAAGAAGTCGTGCGTCTGTCGCTGGAATTCGGGCGACTCGACGGTGCCGTGGGCCAGGATGAGCGGCGCTGTGAGTTCTTCGACATGGCGGATCGGGCTCAAGCTTTGTTCCATGGCGTCGGTGAACGCTACATAAGTCGAACGGCTGGAGAGCCGCGCCGGCGCCAGGTCGTACATGCCGCCGATAAGCAGCACGCCCTTGCAGAAGCTCCGCGGCAAACCTTCCTCGCGCCAGCCGGCCGTCAGCGCACAGGCGGCGAGATGCGCACCGGACGAGTGCGCCGAAACAAACAGCCGGTCGGGGTCGCCGCCGAAGCTTTCGGCGTTGCGCCACACCCAGGCGAGCGCGCGGCTGACCTGCCGACATATCGGGGTCAGATCGCCCCCCGCCTGATCGACATTGACGAAGTCGATGATAACGGCATGAGCGCCGGCGCCCACGAGCGCCTCGGCCGCGAAGGCGTTTTCCGCAGCGCTGCTGCCGCGCCAGGCGCCGCCATGGACGAAGACATTCACTGGCGCACCCACTGGCGCACCGCGATCCTTCGCACTTCCGCGCGCGGCAGGGGAACGGGCAGGCGCGGCAGCTCGGTAGATATCGAGGCGCTCCTGCTCGCTCGGCCCGTAGGCTACGCGCTGCGGCGCGCCGAGGGTTTTTCGCGCTCGCTCGCTCGCGGCGGCGATGCGCCCAAGCACCTGATCACGGTTCGGCGCATAGACCCCCTGATCGTAGGCGCGATCGAGCGCCTGCTGATCCATGTCGCGCCAGACCAGCGGGCCGCGCGGCTGTGCCTTTTGTTGCATGAAGGTTCTCGAAAGTGTCTGGCGATCTGCTTCTGCAGAGAGGCGACTGGTGTCACCCCAGATTCAATTCCTGGAAAAAATCGTTGCCTTTGTCGTCGACGACGATGAAGGCGGGAAAGTCGACCACCTCGATGCGCCAGATCGCCTCCATGCCGAGCTCCGGATATTCGACGCACTCGACCTTCTTGATGCAGTGCTCGGCGAGGTTTGCCGCGGCGCCGCCGATCGAGGCGAGATAAAAGCCGCCGTGCTTCCTGCAGGCTTCGCGCACCGCGGCAGCGCGATTGCCCTTCGCCAGCATCACCAGCGAGCCGCCTGCGGCCTGAAAATCCTCGACGAAGGAATCCATGCGCCCGGCCGTGGTCGGGCCGAACGCGCCCGAGGCATAGCCTTCCGGCGTCTTCGCCGGGCCGGCGTAGTAGACCGGATGGTTCTTGAAATAATCGGGGAGCCCCGTCCCTTTCTCCAGTCGCTCGCGCAGCTTGGCGTGGGCGGCGTCGCGCGCAACGATCATGGTGCCGGAGAGCGAAAGGCGCGTCTTGATCGGATATTTCGTGAGCTGCGCCAAGATCTCCTGCATCGGCCGGTTGAGGTCGATCTGCACCACCGCGCCGCCGAGTTTCTGCGTATCGACCTCGGGCAGATACTTCGCCGGGTTGTGCTCGAGCTCTTCCAGGAACACGCCGTCGCGCGTGATCTTGCCCAGCGCCTGGCGGTCGGCCGCGCACGACACGCCGAGCCCGATCGGCAGCGATGCACCGTGGCGCGGCAGCCGGATCACGCGCACGTCGTGGCAGAAATACTTGCCGCCGAACTGCGCGCCGACGCCGAGCGCCTGCGTCATCGTGTGGATCTCGCGCTCCATCTCGCGGTCGCGGAAGGCGTGGCCGTCCTCGGAGCCGCGCTCAGGGAGCGCGTCGTAATATCGGCAGGAGGCGAGCTTGACCGTCTTCATCGTCAGCTCGGCCGAGGTGCCGCCGATGACGATGGCGAGATGGTAAGGCGGGCACGCCGCCGTGCCGAGCGTCAGCACCTTCTCCTTGAGGAAGGCGAGCATGCGCTCGCGCGAGAGGATCGACGGCGTTGCCTGGAACAGGAACGATTTGTTCGCCGAGCCGCCACCCTTGGCGATGAACAAAAACTTGTACGCGGCGTCGGCCTCGCCCGCACCTTCGGAGTAAATTTCCACCTGCGCCGGCATGTTCGAGCGCGTGTTCTTCTCTTCGAACATGGAGATGGGCGCGAGCTGCGAATAGCGCAGGTTGCGCTTCAGATACGCGTCGCGTGCGCCCTCGGCGAGCGCCGCCTCGTCGTCGCCGTCGGTCCAAATGAGCCGGCCCTTCTTGCCCATGATGATCGCGGTGCCGGTGTCCTGGCACATCGGCAGCACGCCGCCCGCCGCGATGTTCGCGTTCTTCAAGAAATCGTAGGCGACGAACTTGTCGTTGTCGGAGGCTTCCGGGTCCTCGACGATCGCCTTGAGGCTCGCAAGATGCGCGGGACGCAGGAGGTGATTGATGTCAGTGAATGCCGCCTCGGCGAGCACGCGCAGCGCCTCGCGCGACACGACCAGCACCTCTTCGCCCAGCGCACGTTCGACGCCCAACCCGTCGGCGGAGAGCTTGCGATAGGGCGCTTGGTCCTTCCCGAGGGGGAACAGCGGCGTGTGCCTGTAGGGCGGCGTCGGGTGGGTGGAGAGAGGGGCGTTCATAGGACGTCCAGTCCAGGATGTCGGCGGTCCCCCGAATATATAGCAAGCGTAGAGTGGGCAAAGCGAAGCGTGCGCGGGCTTGACCCGCGTATCCATGCTGCGATCTCGCTCGGCCCTACCTCACCGCCAATACGCGTCAGGCGGGACTGCCGCATGGATTGCCGGATCAGGCCCGGCAATGACGACCAGACCGCAGCCCGGATGGAGCGAAGCGCAATCCGGGATCGGCGTTTCAGCCTGCAGTCCCGCCCCGGATTTCGCTGCGCTCCATCCGGGCTACGATTCCTCTCTCCTCACGCCCCGCCGCCGCCGCTACACGGCCGCGCCGGCGAGGTGAAGGAGCGGGGAGCCGCGCATGCCCGTATTCAAGCTTCCCTTGTCGGGCGATGTCGTCCAGTCAATCAATCCGTTCACCGCGTTCATGACCGGCGGCCAGCTTGGGCTCGTCAAATCAACGGCCAGTCGGGCGATCCCGCGGTCAAGGCTGACGTGCTCTCCGACGTCGCCACCTACGGCAAGCAGCTTGGCCGAATCGGCGATGCCCTCGCCGTGCTGATCGCCCATTTCCATCCGCGGCGCCGCTCAACGCGCAGGAGAAGGCGGCGATCGACGCGCTCAAGGAGATGCTCGACAAGATCGCGGACGTGAAGGAAAGGCACAAGCGGGCCGCGGTTCGCCCGGATGCGGTTTCATCGGCTCCCTAGCCGCTCGTGCGTCCGCGCGGGCGCTTTCACGCCGCGGCACAGCTTGGACAATCCCCTGCCGCGCCGGGCACGTCGGAGCCCGGCCCATCGCATTTGACGCGAATCCGACGAAATATCGCTGCGTTTCCTTCAGAAGAAGCGCGGTGGTCGACGTGTAACAAGGAACAAGCGGCGCGCTCGCGGATTCTCCAAACCGTCCTCGCGCGCGGCGAAGCGAGCGAGCCTGGGCGAAGGCGCGGAGGGAAGAGCCATGAACAACGCGGTACATCAATTGACGAAGCTCATCCTGGAAGCGATGGCCCGGGTGCTCAATACCGCGGCGGCGCTGTGGGTCTGGTCGTGGACGCAGATCGCGGCGCTGTTCGGCATGGCGTGGGGAGACCTGCCGGGCTGGAAGCTCGCCGTCGGCATCGCCGTCCTCGCCGTGCTGGCCGCCATTCTCGTCATCGTGGCGATACGCGCCTGGGACGCGCTCGGCCGCATCGCCGCCGCGTTCTGGACGATGGCGTTGACGCTGTTCACGCTGCTCGCCTTCGTCATCGCCGCCGGACTGTTCTCGCGCGGATTCCAGTGGGTGGTCGCCAGCATGCCGGACAAACTCGGGGTCGGCGCGCTCTGAACGCGCGAGCCTTGCGGCACACGCGGCGGGCATGAGGGCAGCAACCCGGCACAAGGCTCAGCCGCCGGTCCGGCTGTCGCTCCAGCGGTCCGGCCGCAAGCCGTACGAATCCATTTCCCCAAGCGCGGGCTTCGCCCCGGCCGCGGAATGCCCTATCTGATGGGCTCGGCGCCGCGTGGAGGGGAGCCTTGGACACCGTCCGCCTGTGCTACCGCGTCTTCAGGGACGCGTTCTACCGCTTCAACAGCGACGACGGCTGGGCGATCGCGAGCCATATCGCACTCTCGGTCTTGATGGCGATGTTCCCGTTCCTCATCGTGGTGACGGGCATTGCGGGCTTCATCGGCTCCAACAATCTCGCCAATGAGGTCGCAAGCCTCATCGTCGCCGCCTGGCCGCCGGAAGTGGCGGACCCGATCGCCAACGAGATTCAACGCGTGCTCACGGGCGCGCATGGCGGCGTGCTTACGTTGGGCGCCGTGTTCGCGGTCTATTTCGCCTCGAGCGGCATCGAGAGCCTGCGCATCGGTCTCAACCGCGCCTATGGGCTCGACGAGGAGCGCAGCTGGTGGCTGCTGCGGCTCGAGTCGATCGGCTATGTGCTGGTCAGCGCGGTAGCGCTGCTGGTGCTGGCGTTCGTGGTCGTCCTCGGGCCGCTGATCTTCAAGGCCGCCGTGGCCTATGTGCCTTGGATCCAGCCGCTCGAAGCCCACTACAATGTTGCGCGTTTCGGCGTCGGCGGCATCGTGCTCGCCGTGGCGCTCACCATCCTGCATATGTGGCTGCCGTACGGGCAGCGGACGCTCGGCGGCATCTGGCCGGGCATCGCCGCGACGCTGGTGCTCTGGCTCGCCTGCGGCATCGCCTTCGGCCGCTATCTTTCCGGCTTCGCCTATACCTACGTGACCTACTATGCCGGCCTCGCCTCCGCGATGATCGCGCTGGTGTTTCTCTACTACAGTGCCTGGATTTTCATTTTCGGCGGCGAACTCAATGCCGCGATCGCGCGCGTGCGCGCCGCCGCGAGCCTGCAGACGTTGCCGCCCTGACGCCTCAAACGCGGTTGGATTGCCGGGTCAGCTCCGGCAGCGACGCCGCCTCGATCACGTCGTCGAGATTGCGCAGCCCCAAGCGCGGCGTGTTGACCAGCACCGCCATGTTGCCGGGCTTGTGCCGGTTGGTTCGCATCAGCTCGTGCGCGTGCGGGATCTTCTCCCAGGGGAATACGTCGCTCATGCACGGATCGATACGGCGATCGATGACGAACTGGTTGGCGGCGCTCGCCTGCTTGAGGTGCGCGAAATGCGAACCCTGAATGCGCTTTTGCCGCATCCATACGTAGCGCGCATCGAAGGTGATGTTGTAGCCGGAGGTGCCGGCGCAGAACACCACCATGCCGCCGCGCTTGACCACCAGGCAGGAGACCGGGAACGTCGCTTCGCCCGGATGCTCGAACACGATGTCGACGTCGCGCTTGCCGGTGATGTCCCAGATCGCCTTGCCGAAGCGCCGCGCCTCCTTCACCCAGCCATCGTATTCGGGAGTGCCGACCTTCGGCATCGCGCCCCAGCATTTGAACGCGCTGCGGTTGATGACGCCCTTGGCGCCGAGATTGAAAACGTATTCCGCTTTCGATTCGTGCGAGATGATGCCGATGGCGTTGGCGCCGGAAGCGGCGACGAGCTGCACGCCGAACACGCCGAGCCCGCCCGATGCGCCCCAGACCAAGACGTTGTCGCCGGGGCGCAGAATGTGCGGCGCATGGCCGAACAGCATGCGGTAGGCGGTCGCCAGCGTGAGCGTGTAGCAGGCCGATTCTTCCCAGCTCAGATGCGCCGGCTTCGGCATCAGCTGCCGCGACTGCACGCGGCAGAATTGAGCGAACGATCCGTCCGGCGTCTCGTAGCCCCAGATTCGCTGCGACGGCGACAGCAGCGGATCGCCGCCGTTGCATTCTTCGTCGTCGCCGTCGTCCTGATTGCAGTGAACGATGACCTCGTCGCCGACTTTCCAGCGCCGCACTTTCGAGCCGACCGCCCAGACCACCCCCGAAGCGTCCGAGCCGGCGACGTGGAACGGGTTCTTGTGCACGTCGAGGGGCGAGATCGGCTGACCGAGGCCCGCCCAGACGCCGTTGTAGTTGACGCCGCCGGCCATCACGTAGACCAGCACCTCGTCCTCGGCGATCGGCCAGGTCGGCACCACCTCGAGCTGCATCGACGTCTCCGGCGGGCCGTGACGGTCCTTGCGGATCGCCCAGGCGTGCATGGTCGCCGGCACGTGACCGAGCGGCGGAACCTCGCCGATGGCGTAGAGGTCTTTCAGGGGCGCGGCTGATGGTTTCTTCTGCGCGACGGCCATTTGCAACTCCGCCTTAAGGGAGCGTTCGCGAGGTCACCAAATCGCGACAACTTGGTCTTCAGTTTGCCTCACCTTATGTTGCACTGCAACAACTACTTGGGTGCATAACTGTTCCAAAGTGGTCCCGCCCTGCTGACAGAGGGAAAGCAAAGGCCTTAGCTTGCAGGCGCTTAGCGGTTGCAGGAAATTGGGGGAAGCGATGGACGCGCAGAGCATCATCATTTGGCTGATCGTCGGCGCGATTGCCGGCTGGCTCGCGGGCATGGTCGTGCGAGGCGGCGGCTTCGGACTGATCGGCGACATCATCGTCGGCATCATCGGCGCCGTCATCGCCGGCTGGCTGCTGCCGCGGATCGGCATCATCATCGGCGGCGGCTTCGTCGCCGCGGTGATCAACGCTTTCATCGGCGCAGTGATCCTGCTGATCATCCTCCGGCTGCTGCGGCGATAGCGTCGGGACGCGGTCTTGCGCATGGCCGCTTAAGGGTTCTTCAAGGCCGCCGCGCCTAGCGTCGCCGCGACGCAAGCAAGGCCGGCGCGCCGATGGCCCTTTACGAGACCTCCCCCGCCGGCAGCGCGGGCACAAAGCTCGCGCGGCCGGTGGACCTTATCTGCTTTGCGCTCATCGTCGCGCAGGTGGTCTACCTCGCCGCCTGCTACGTCGAGGGCAGCTGGCTGACGATGCGGGACGGCGGCGGCGTGCCGTCCGATTTCGTCAACGTCTGGGCTGCCGGGCGGATGGCGCTCGCTGGCCACGCTGCTTCGGTCTACGACTGGCCGGCACACAAGCTCGTCGAGGAGAGCGCTGTCGGGCATGGCTTCGACGGCTATTTCGGCTGGCACTATCCGCCAACCTTTTTGTTCGTCGCCGCCGCGCTGTCGCTCATTCCCTACGCCACCGCGTGGGTCATCTGGACCTTCGGCACCTTTCCCGCCTACCTCGCGGCGATCCGCGCCATCATCGGCGATCGCGTCGGCTATTTCCTCGGCGCCGCGTTCCCCGCGGTGCTGGCGAACTTCATCGTCGGCCAGAACGGATTCCTCACCGCCGGGCTGGTCGGCGGTGCGCTCACTTTGATCGAGCGGCGACCGGCTTTGGCCGGTGTCCTTATCGGGCTGCTGACCTACAAGCCTCACCTTGGCTTGTTGTTTCCGATCGCCATCGTTGCCGGCGGGCATTGGCGCGCGTTCGCCACCGCCACGGTCGTGGCAGTGCTGATTGCGGCCGCGTCGTGGCTCGCCTTCGGCAGCGAGAGTTGGAATGCCTTCTTCGCCAGCATCGGCCACACGTCGCAGGCGTTTCTTTCCGACGGCTGGGCGGACTGGAGCAAGCTGCAGACCGCGTTTGGCCTCACGCGCACGCTCGGCGGCAGCGAGACGCTCGCCTGGACCCTGCAGATCGCGGTCGCGCTCCTTGCCGCGGTCGGAGTGGCCGTGCTGTGGCGCAGCCGCGCCGGCCACGAGATCAAGGCCGCGGCGCTCGGAACCGCAGCGTTGCTGGCGACGCCTTATCTCTACATGTACGACCTGGTCGTGCTGGCGGTGCCACTGGCGTTCCTCTGCCGTCTCGGTGCGCGCGGATTCCTGCCGCATGAGCTGCCCGCGATCGGTGTCGCCTGCCTGCTGATATTTATCTTTCCCTTCATCAAGGCGCCGCTTGGGTTCGGCGCCGTCGTCATCGTGGGCGCACTGATCGTCCGCCGCGTGTTCGCGCCGCAGAGCGTCGTGGCATGAGCGCACGCGAAGCCGCCCCCGCTGCTGCGCAGGGCGTGGCGGCGCGGCGGCCGACACCGGAGCGCCTCATATCGCTCCTCGGTTTGACTTTGGCGCTCGGCTATCTGGCCGTGCTGGTCACCGCCGCGCTCGGCGGCAACTTCTTGCTCGACGGCGAAGGGCGGCCGATCGCCAACGATTTCGTCAATGTGTGGGCCGCGGGACGCCTCGCCCTCGACGGCAATCCCGCTGCCGCCTACGACTGGACCCTGCACAAGGCGGCCGAAGTCCGCGCCGTCGGCCACGCCTTTGCGAACTACTACGGCTGGCATTACCCGCCGCCATTCCTGTTCGTCGCCGCCGCGCTCGCGACGCTGCCTTACCTTGTCGCGGCTCTCGTCTGGCTCGCGGCAACGCTCACCGCCTACGCCGCGACGCTTGGTGGAATTCTGCGAAGCCGCGCCGGCATCCTCCTCGCGCTCGGATTTCCGGCTGCGCTCTGGAACGTGACGGCGTGCCAGAATGGGTTCTTCACCGCGGCGCTGATCGGCGGCACGCTCGGGCTCCTGGAGCGGCATCCGGCGCTAGCCGGTCTGTGCCTGGGATTTCTGACCTACAAGCCGCAATTCGGGCTGCTGTTTCCGATCGTACTGATCGCTGACCGGCGCTGGCTGACAATCGCGGTTGCGGCGCTCGCTGCGGGCGGTCTCGCGGCTGCATCCTGGCTCGCTTTCGGCAGCCCCAGCTGGGAGGCCTTCCTGCATTGGATGCCGATCACCGGCCGCGTCGTGCTCGGCGAGGGCGCCGCCGACTGGAGCCGCCTGCAAAGCCTGTTCGGCCTGATGCGCGCGCATGGCGCGGGCGAGGCACTCGCCTGGACCGTGCAGTCCGCTGGTAGTTTTGCGGTGGCAGCCGCGCTCATTCTGCTGTGGCGCAGCCGCGCCTGCTACGAGATCAAAGCCGCCGGCCTCGCCGTCGGCGCGCTGCTCGCGACGCCTTACATCTATATGTACGACCTCGTCGTGCTCGCCGTCGCCATAGCTTTTCTGCTGCGCCTTCCATTGCAACGCGGATTTTCCGCTGCCGACAGCGGCGCTCTTGCCGCTGCCGGCATCCTCATTCTCGCGTTTCCCTATGTGAAGACTCAGGTCGGCTTGGCGGCCGTTCTCATCGTCGCCGCCTTGATCGTGAAGCACACACTCGCCGACAAGAACCGGTCTTCGGCGAAAATTGCAGCTCGGCCTACTCGATGAGGGGATCGGCAATCACGCGGCAACAATACCGTCCTGCTGCTCGCCAGCCTTGAGCAGCTGCGCCTGCCGCTTCGCGGTGGCGAGTTCGTACGCGAGCCGCGTCCGGTCGCCGTTGGCGCGGTCGAGCGCAGCCCGAAGCTTGGCGTTCTCGGCCTTGGCGTGATTGTCGATCTCCGTGATGACAGCGTTGCGCCGCTCGGCCTCGGTTTTGAGCGCGGCGTCGATCTCTTTGCGCAGCTGCTTGCGCTCGCAATCGCTTGCTTCCAGGAGCCGCGACTGTTCGGCGAGGCGGTTTTCCAGGTCCCGCGCCCGGCGGGCAAGATTCTTGTCTTCGCTGGTCTGCTCCACCAATTGCTCTACAAGCTCGGCGACACGACCATGGAAACTTACAAATCTGGCCCGTTCTCCCATCACTCCCTGGATCGCCGCATCAAGTTCGAGCTGCTCGGCAGCGCGTCGGTCTTCCACCGCCTGCAATTCGTTGTTGGCTGCGTCGAGGCGCTCTTTGATGGCGCCAACGTAAGCCTTGAGTGCAACAAGCTCCTTCGCCTGTATATCGGCGAACGTTGAGCGCTCGTTCAACTCGCCGGTGAGCCTGGCGAGATCCGCTTCCTTCTCGGACAACGCCCGCTCGGCGTTCTCCGCCGCGACGGTCAGCGCATAGCGGTGATCCTCCGCCGCAGTCAGTGCGTTGCAAGCCTCGTCGAGGCGTCCGGTCAGGGTGCGAACCTCGGCCTTGAGACCGAGCATCTCATTCGTTTGCGCCTCACTCCGCGTCGAGCGCGCGTTCAACTCGCCGCTGAACCTTGCGAGCTCCGATTCCTTCGCGGACAGTGACCGCTCGGCGTTTTCCGCCGCAGCGATGAGCGCATAGTGGCCATCCTTCGCCGCACTCAGTGCTTTGCCAGCCTCGTCGAGGCGTGCGGTCAAGGTCTCAACCTCCGCCGTGAGAGACACGATCTCACTCGTCTGCGCCTCGCTGAGCGTCGAGTGCACGTTCAGCTCGCCGATGAGCCTCGCGACTTCCGATTCCTTCGCGGACAGCGCCCACTCGGCTTTCTCCGCCGCGCTGGTCAGCGCATGGCGTTGATCCTCCGCCGTATTCAGTGCCTTGGAAGTCTCGTCGAAGCGTGCTGTGAGAGACTCAACTTCGGCCTTCAGACCGAGGATTTCGTTCGCCTGCGCCTCGCTCAGCGTCGAGTGCTCGTTCAACTCGCCGGCGAGCCTGGCGAGATCCGACTCCTTCGCCGACAACGCCCGCTCAGCTTTCTCGACCGCGACGGTCAGCGCATCGCGGCCGTCATCCGCGGTATTCAGCGCCTGGGAAGTCTCGTCGAGGCGTCCTGTGATAGACTCAACTTCCGCCTCGAGACTGCGGATCTCGCTCGCCTGCGCCTCGCTCAGCGTCGAGCGCTCGTCCAACTCGGCGATGAGCCGGGCGATCTCCGATTCCTTCGCGAGCAACGCCTGCTCAGCGTGCCCTGCCGCGGCGGCGAATCCCTGGCCGCGATCCTCCGCCGCATTCAACGCCGCGCAAGCCTCGTTCAATCGTCCTGCAAGCGTATCGACCTCGGCCTTGATAACGAATATCTCGTTCGTCTGGGCTTGGCCGAGCATCGCGCGCGCGTCCAGCTCGCTCGTCAGCCGGGTGACCTCAGATTCCCTCTTGGACAACACCCGCTCGGCGTTCTCCACCGCTGCGCTCAATTCATGGCCGCGATCTTCTGCAGCCCTCAAGGCCTTGTGGGTCTCGTCCAGCCTGCCTGTCAGCGCATCGACCTCGCCCTTGAGAGTGAAGATCTCATTGGCCTGGGCGTAAGCAAACGCCGCGCGCTCGCTCAACTCGCCGACCAGCTGGGACGCGTCCAAATCCTTCTCGGACAACGCAAGTTCGGCTGTTTTGATTGCTGCCGTCAGCTCATTGCGGTGATCTTCTCCCGTCTTCAACTCGCTGTTGGCCGTGTCAAGCCGCTTTCTCAGCGTCTCGATTTCACCGTCGAGCGTGACGATCCTCGCCGTTTGCGTTTCGCTCAGCATCGTCTGCGCATTGAAATCGTCCGACAACTTGGCCAGCTCGGCTTCCCTGTCGGCCAAGGTGGCTTCGGCCTTTTGCGCCGCGATGGTCAGTGCGTCGACGCGTGCCTCGAATTCGATCTGCTCGGCATCCCGGCATTTGTACACGGCCTGCAATTCGTTGTTGTTCGCCTCCAACCGGACTTTCAGCGCTTCGACCTGGGTCTTGAGGGTAACGATCTCGATCTTCTGACCGTCGGAGAGGATCGACTGCTGCTCCAGGTCGCACATCAGCGTGGCCAGCTCCGACGCCCTATCCGCGAGGGCGTGTTCCGCCACCTTGAGCGCGGCGGATTCGCTCGCAAGCTGCTCATCAGTGGTGTGCAACCGCTCGCGTAGCGCGTCGAGCTCGATCCGGAGATGGTTGACGGTGTTGCTGCTCTTCCCGAGTTCCAGCAGGTGGTTAGCGCCCTTGCCCTTTAGCTGATCGACCTTCATCTCTAGAGTTCGCGTCGACATGGCGAACTCGGCCCGCAGCAGATCCTTGTCGGCTGCGATTTCCGCCACTGACGACGGCATCGTGTCCGCAAGCTGCCGGGTGGTCAGCCGGACGGCGCGGGTGTGGACGATGGGCACGACGGCCAGAACGCTGATCGACGCGGCGAGAAACCCGATGCCGAGATACATGATGGATTCGATCATCAACGCCATCACCCACTAAACGCACGCGCAACAACCGACCTCCGCGGCAGGCGCGCCAAGGACGGCGCCAACCGGCCGACTGCGTCGGTCTGCTCCAAATTGCGTCTTAGGGATTAAATATTGCGAAACCGTCACCAGACCGCGCATGGTTAACGGCGGCCCCTATCCGACTACCCGGGGAGGCACTGCGAAGCTTTGCTGATTGCGGCGAAAAAGGAAGGGTTTCGCTCTCCTTAGCCCGTCCCGCGAACTCGGATCACGAGGAAGGCTGGTGACGGCTAATTGGTCACGACCACGCGTCCGCCGACCGGCACGCGCTGATACAGATCGACGACGTCGTCGTTGACCAGGCGGACGCAACCAAACACCGCGGGATTGCCGATCGCCTTCGGGGCGTTGGTGCCGTGGATTGAATTTCCGTCTTCGAGCGCGAGAAGGCGCGCACCGAGCGGGTTGCCGGGACCGCCGGGCATGACTCCGGCCGGAGCGAGCCTGCGGGCGACCAGTTCCGGCGTAGGCTGCCACGCCGGCCACTCGGCCTTGTTGGAAATGCGTCGCAGCCCGGCGAGATCGGTGCATTGGCTGCCGACAGCGATGCCGTAGCGCAACGCGACGGATTTCGGTTGAATGAGGTAGAGGAAGTGCTGTGGCTTGTCGATGATGATGGTCCCGACCGGGTGGGTCGTGCGGTAAAAGACCGGCTGCCGCCGAAACACGTACGACACCTCGGCATCGCTCGAGCCGCCGTCGACGCCAGGCGCAAGCTCGCCTTCGGGTAGTGACGCTGCCCTCAACCGACGCCTCCCGCGGAATACCGGGGTGCCCGTCCGCGCTTCGTTCTTGGCCACCGGCGCAGGGCTATTTTGCGGCTGCCGTGCAGTCCACAAAGCGCAGGCCCCCGCTATGGCCGTGGCGACCGCGACGGCGAGAACGACTGAATATATGGGCCTGGCCGAGATCCAGGCCGCTATCCCGCCACCGGCCTTGTCTGCCGGTTCGGTCGCTAAGCGGGCTCGACGGGCTTGCCGGTATCCTTCCTTCGGTACGCCGCCGCTAGCGCTCGTTTGCTGAAATTCGGATTCGATGGTCTCGATGGCGGCATCGAGCGCCGCCAATTGCCGTCTGCCGTCGTTGATCGAAACCTGCGACGGTCGCGCACGCAACTGCTGCAGCAGCATCTGCCGGGTACGCCCGTAGACATCGCGACGCCAGCGCTCGTCTGCGGCATCACCTCTTCGCAAGGCTCGCGACAAGATTTCGTAGTAGTTCGCCATCGAGCCCTTTACGCCCCGCGACACATCCAGATGAAACTCCGTGCTCTCAGCAGACCAGATTGTCGGGCCATGCGCAATTCGCTCCGCGAGAAGCCGAAGGCAGGGTGCAGTCCGGACCGAGCGAGCCGCGACCCGGTTGAGCGACGGTGAAATCCCAGGTCGGGCGGCGAGGATGCGCCGCCATTCCGGCGCATTTCGAAGGGAACGCCAATGATCCAGCGAAACTGTTTCAGCCCGGCGCAAACGAGCGTAGCTTGCCGCAGTGGCGAGTTAGGGGTTTAGCATGGTTTCGGCCGCCGCT
>Ga0210408_10001473_pt1 | contig 24683 bp, 21 predicted proteins | sample IncBWH4MmetaG_FD_155471 | JGI IMG/M metagenome (GOLD analysis project Ga0210408, IMG submission 155471) | Forest soil microbial communities from Barre Woods Harvard Forest LTER site, Petersham, Massachusetts, United States - Inc-BW-H-4-M | ecosystem: Environmental > Terrestrial > Soil >...
GCTAAGTGGCGTCGGTGGCGGGGGGCGAGACCTGCTGCTCGGCGGGCGTGGGTTCTGCAAACGCGTGGTTGATATCGTCGACGAGTTCGTTGATGGTGCTGTCGCCGTAGCCCAGATGGTTGGCAAGGACCTTGCCATCGCGGCCGATGATGAAGAGATGGGGGATGGATGTGATGGAGTAACGGCTCGCAATCGTGCCGTTGTAGTCTTCGATCACATTGATCTGCCAATCCGAAGCCACCTTCTTGAGCGTCCCGGCGGCTTGCTGGCTTTCTTTGAAGCTCACCGCGAACACGGTGAGCTTGTCCTTGCCGAGGATCCGTTGCGCCTTTTCGAGAATGGGCACCTCACGGCGGCAGGGCGCGCACCAGGAAGCCCAAAAAGTCAGGATCACGACCTTGCCGCGCTGGCTGCTCAAGGGAGCGGTGTGCCCGGTGACCACGTTATGCGCTCTGAAATCAGGAGCCATCGAGCCGACCTCCGGTCCGGTGTGCTGTGCCGCCAGGCTCGGGGTGGTCGAAAGACAGGAGAAACAAGCCAGCAGGGAGAAGAAATGATGTTTCATGCGCGCTCCGTGCGTTCCCTGATTCGTGGGCGTTATTCTACGGCGCAACTTGAAGTCTGACAGATCCAGGCCTATCCGGCGATGCCGATGATCTGATTGTCTGGCCTTGTGGACGGAGTTCCCACTTTCCGGGAACCCCGTGTGACCGGGGGGTAGGGCGCGAATACAATTGCTATATCGTGCCCATTCATACGCAACCGGCCGTGCTCGCTGCCCACCCTTCCACCCCCAACAGTGCCGTGCGCAGGCTCGGGGTGCAGCTGCGAGCGGAGGAACCCGACATTCTCGTGTTCCGGTATTCACTGGATGCGGACATGTCCCGCGTACGCGTTCCGCCTTCCGGCGCGGGTGGACGGGCGGATGCTCTGTGGAAGCACACGTGCTTTGAGGCGTTCGTCGCGCCTGCGGATGCACCCGGCTATCACGAGTTCAATTTCTCGCCCTCGCTCGACTGGGCGATCTACCGGTTCAGTGCCTACCGGGAGGGGATGGCACCCGCCGAGGTCGGCCGGGTTCCGGAAGTCTCCGTGCGCCGAGGCGACAATGGGCTCGAGCTCCGATCAACAGTGCACCTAGGCCAGCTGGCTGACTTGCGTGACGCGCGGCATCTGCGGATCGCTCTGGCCGCCGTCATTGAAGACGAGAATGGTAGGCTCTCGTACTGGGGGCTGCGTCACCCGCCCGGCAAAGCCGATTTCCATCACCCAGACGGATTCGCACTGGAAGTTACCCGCACATGAAATTTGGAATCGACCGACTGCTCGAAGAGCCCGAACTGCGCAAGCCGCTGGCGGGACGGCGCGTGGCTCTGCTGGCCCACCCCGCGTCCGTGACAGGCAACCTGGTCCATTCCCTCGATGCGCTGGCGACGCTCGGCGACGTGGCGCTGAGCGCGGCGTTCGGTCCCCAGCACGGACTGCGCGGGGACAAGCAGGACAACATGATCGAGTCGCAGGACTACACTGACCCCGTGCACGGCATCCCGGTCTTCAGCCTTTACGGTGAAGTCCGCCGGCCGACGCCTGCCATGATGGATACTTTTGACGTGCTGCTGGTTGATTTGCAGGACGTCGGCTGCCGAATCTACACGTTCGTCACCACTCTGCGTTACGTGCTCGAGGCGGCTGCGGAGAAGCACAAGGCCGTGTGGATTCTGGATCGCCCGAACCCGGTGGGCCGGCCCGTCGAAGGGCTGACGCTCAGGGCAGGCTGCGAAAGCTTTGTCGGCGCCGGCGCGATGCCGATGCGTCACGGCCTGACTCTCGGAGAGCTTGCACGATGGTTCGTGGCGACTCTCCACCTCGACATCGATTGCTGCGTCGTGCCGATGGAGGGTTGGAAGCCGAACGCCGCACCCGGATATGGGTGGCCGCTCGGCGGGCGGACGTGGGTCAACCCGAGTCCCAACGCGCCCAATCTCTGGATGGCGCGCTGCTATCCCGGTTCGGTGATGCTCGAAGCCACGACGCTGTCGGAGGGTCGCGGCACCACGAGGCCATTGGAACTGCTCGGTGCACCGGATCTGGACATACGGGCGTTGTTGGCGGAGATGCGTTCGCTTGCAGCCCCCTGGATGAACGGCTGTCGGCTGCGGCCCTGCTGGTTCGAGCCCACGTTTCATAAGCACGCGGGGAAGCTCTGCGCGGGAGTGCAGGTGCATGTGGAAGACGCCGCGTACTACGACCACGAAGGATTCAGGCCTTGGCGATTGTTCGCGCTCGCGTTCAAAGCTCTGCGGCGCCTGCGGCCGGATTACGAGATCTGGCGCGATTTCGCCTACGAATACGAGAAGGACCGGCCGGCAATCGACGTGATCAACGGGAGCGACCTGCTGCGCCGTTGGGTGGACGATCCGGCGGCGACGCCGGCCGATCTGGAGGCGCTGACGGCTCAGGACGAAGTCCGATGGCGCAGCGAGCGCGAGGCGGTGCTCCTCTACTGATCGCCGGGCGTCAAGCTCAACGAGCCTCGAGCCCGACATAGTGAACTCGCAGCGCGGGCGTGAGGGCGCTCCTGGCCTCGAGTACATCGCCGGCCACGACTGCTCCGACGCCCGCCGGGGTTCCCGTCAACAGTAGATCCCCCGCTCGCAGTTCGACGAGGGTCGAGAGAACCGCGAGACATTCGCCCGGCGACCAGATCATGTCCGAAAGGTCACCACGCTGGCGGATCTCGCCATTGACCGAAAGCAGCAATTCGCCGCGCAAAGATGTCGATGCCGGCGCGGCGGGCCGAAGCGCGCTGATCGGACAGGATTGGTCAAAGCCCTTTGCCATGTCCCATGGCCGGGCCAGCCGCTTCGCCTCCGCCTGCATATCCCGCCGCGTCATGTCCAAGGCCACCGCATAGCCGAAGATCAGCGCTTGTGCGGCTTCGGCGGAAAGCCGGAGGCCGCCGCCCTTGAGAGCCACCGCGAGTTCCACCTCGTGATGCAGATTCTTCGTGGCGATCGGGAAAACTAGTTTACCGCCCGTCGGTACCAATGCGTCGGCCGGTTTGCAGAAGAAAAAGGGCGGCTCTCGATTCGGATCGCCGCCCATTTCGCGGGCATGCTCGGCGTAGTTGCGGCCCACGCAGAATATTCGACGGACCGGGAAGAGTTCGTGCGATCCCTCGACCGGGATCGTTGCGCGGGGCGGCTCTGGAATTGCAAAGGCCATGATCAGCGAATCACACCCGGCGCACCGGAAGCGCTTCGCTCCAAGCTCATGTCAGAGCGCCCGCTGCCTGCCACTGCCCGACCTCCTGGTCCGTCGCGCCGCTTTCCTTGAGGACGGCGTGCGTGTCGGCACCCGGTGCACCCGGTGGGCGCGGCCTCGCCGCCGGAGTCCGGCCGAACCGAGGAGCCGGTGCCGCCTGCAAGACGCCATCCTGCCTGAAGAAGGTGCCTCGCGCGGCGTTGTGCGGGTGCTCGGCCGCTTCAGCAAAGGTCAGAACCGGGCCCGCGCAGGCATCGCTGCCTTCGAACAGGGCCGCCCATTCGTCGCGGGTACGCAGCCGGAACACCTCCGCGTAGCGCGCGTGCATGTTCGGCCATAGGTCTCTGTCGTTCCGGCTTTCGATCTGCCCCTCGGGCAGACCGGCGCGGCGCACGAGTTCCGCGAAAAACTCCGGCTCGAGGGCCCCGACCGACATGTACTTGCCGTCGGCGGTCGCGTATGTGCGATAGAAGGGTGCACCGCCATCGAGTAGATTGCGGCCTCGCTGCTCGGACCACAGACCTCGGGCCAACATCCCGTGCATCAGGCCCATCATCGCCGGCACGCCATCGACCATGGCCGCATCCACGACCTGTCCGTGACCCGACTTCGAGCGCTCGAACAGCGCTGCCAGGATGCCGAATACCAGGAACATCGACCCGCCGCCGAAATCAGCCACCAAGTTGAGCGGCGGCAACGGCGGCTGGTCGGCCCGGCCCATAGCGTGCAGCGCACCGGTGATGCCGAGGTAGTTAATGTCGTGGCCGGCCGTGTGCGCCAGGGGCCCGCTCTGCCCCCAGCCGGTCATGCGGCCGTACACCAGGCGGGGGTTCGCGCTCAGGCAAACGTCGGGACCCAGACCCAGCCGCTCCATCACTCCAGGACGGAATCCTTCGATCAGCACGTCGGCTCCGGCCAGCATGCAACGCACGGCCGCGAGACCCTCGGCCTTGCGCAGGTTCAGCGCGACGGAGCGCTTGTTGCGCCGGTTCACGTCGGCCGGGTCGGCCTTCGCCGAGCATCGATCCACCGTCACGACGTCGGCGCCGAGGTCGGCCAGCAACTGGCCGACCAGCGGTCCGGGCCCGATGCCGCTGAACTCAACCACGCGCAGCGATGTCAACGGGCCACTCATCTCAACTTTTCGTGCTCACGGCAGATCTCTCATTCGCAATGTTGCGGAGCGCCCATACTACAACGTGCGAAGGGCAAGTACTGCAAGCAGTGCCTGCACAATCCGTCGTCAGCGTCTGCCCCCGCCTACGTGGCCGTGTCCATCTCGCATCTCATTTCCTCTGAAATGTTCAATCTGGTCGAAACGCCTCGACGGGTCTGCGTTATCGCCGCGGTTTGGTATTGGGCCGCGATAACCGCGGTGAATATCGAAATGGTTGTCCACATGGCCGCGAAAGTGTTCACGGCCGTGAAACCACGGGCCGGCTCCAATGAAGACGCCGCCTGAAAACCATTCCGAGCCGTAATAGCCATAGGGAGCACAGGCATAAGGCGCGACGTCGTAGTAACCATACGGGCATGCGGGTTCGACTCCGATTGCGACGCCGATCTGAGCTTCTGCTGTGGACGCTGCCGCCGCGAAGCAAACTCCAGCAACCGAAGCGGCGAGAACAAGACGCTTGAATCCTTGCATTGAAATCCTCCAAGATAAAAAGGCGCTAAGGGGTATCACGTGGACAGCATCGGTGCGCCGGATCACACATCAATTTCCGGAATTGGAAATCGGGTTTCATCGGTAGGAATGATGGCCGAACGTGTTCATTCCAAGGGAAACTAGGACTCCGCGCTCGTCGTCTCCCAGCCCCCGCCGAGCGCGCGGATCAGGTCGACGCTGGCGCGCAGCCGCAGGGTATCGAGACTGAGCGACTCCAGCTCGGTCTGCAGGACGGCGGTCTGGGAGGTGACGACGTTCAGGTAGTCGATTGCGCCCTGCTTGTAGAGCGCCGTGGAGAAATCCAACGTGCGCTGCGCGGCGTCGACCGCAGCCTTTTCATCTACAGCGGCGTCGTGGTAGTGATTGAGAGTCGCAAGACTGTCTTCCACCTGCTGAAACGCGCCGACCACGGTGCCGCGGTAATTCGCGGCGGAGGCATCGAACTCGGCTCGCGCTTGGGCGACCTGCGCCCGGCGCAAGCCGCCGTCAAATACGCTAAGCAGGGCGTTCGGTCCGATAGCCCAAAACGAGCTCGGAGCGCTCAGCCAGTTCGAGAACGCGTTGCTTTGGAAGCCTCCCTGGGCGCCGAGCGTGAGCGAGGGAAAATACGCCGCGCGCGCGACCCCGATGTTGGCATTGGCCGCAATCATGCGCCGCTGCGCGCCTGCGATATCCGGGCGGCGCTGCACCAAGGTACTCGGGACGCCGGTGGGAATCTGCGGAAGCTTGAGGTCGACGATCTGCGGCTTGATTGAGAACGTCGAGGCGGACACGCCGAGCAGCGCGGCAATCGCGTGTTCCATCAGCGCGCGCTGAGCAAGCGTCTGGGCCGCCAGGGAGCGCGCGGCATTCAGTTGGGTCTGCGCCTGCGCTACGTCGAGGCCGGGCGCGATGCCGGCGTCATGGCGCTGCTGCGTAATTCCGAGCGCGCGCACATAGGCTTGCACGGTCTGGTCCAGAATTGCGCTGTTGCGGTCGAGGCTGCGCAACTGAATGTAATCGTCGACCAGCTGCGCGATCAGCGAAAGGCGGGCATTCTCGAGATCGGCGGCGGATGCGGCGGCATTGGCCTCGCCCGCGGCAACTTCGTTGCGAATCTGCCCCCATAGGTCAAGCTCGTAGCCGACGCTGCCGCCGACCGTGTTGGCGTTGTAATAAGTCGGCGTGGTGGGACCCTTCAGCGGCGCGTGAGCCGATTCGCGATCGCGCTCGACGTTCGCGCTCACGCTGAGCGTGGGAAATAACCCCGCGCGCGCCTGGTCGGCGAGCGACCTCGCCCGCGCGTAATTGGCGAGTGCGGCGGCAAGCGTCGGGTTTCCGCCGATCAGTCTGTTCTCGAGCTCGTCGAGCTCCGCGCTGCCGTAGAGCGACCACCAGCTGTCGCGCGGCAAGCGGTCGGCGGGCTGCGCCTGAGTCCAAGGCCCCAATTCCTTGTAGGCATCCGCGGTGGGAATGCCCGGGGTTTTCAGCGGCGGGGCGAGCGAACAGGCACCGAGCAGCAGCGTCATCGCCGCGCCGGACCAAGGTACGCCCTTAACCCTTTTCATTTTTTATTCTTCGCGTTTCCGGCGAGCGCGCCGCCCGGCGCCGCGGCGGCGAGGCGCACGAGGGCGCCATTGCCGATGCCATCGGGCGGGTTTTGGATCACGCGATCTTGAAGCGAGAGGCCGGAGGCGAGTTCGACCACCGCACCCAGGTCGCGTTCGATCGACACCTGCTTGAGAACTACGCGGTTGTCGGCGTCAATGGTGGCGATGGAGAGCCCCTGGGCGTCGAAAATCAGCGCGCTCGAGGGCACGCTGAGCGCACGGGCGGCCCCGGCGGTTTGCAGATGGATGCCGGCGTAGTCGCCCGGCATCATCTCACCCGCACTATTGTCGACGATGATCTGCATCAGGGTCGTACCGGTGCTCGGGTTGACCGCCTGGGCCGACGCCTCGACCGATCCGGTGAAGGTCTTGCCGGGATGTTCGGGCACGCTGATCGTGGCCTGGGTGCCCGGCGGCACGCTGGGCACATAGTTCTGCGGCACGCTGACAAAGACGCGGAGCTTCCCCGTTTCTGAGACCACGAACAGCTCCGCTCCGCCGGCGGCCCCTACATTGATGAGCGCGCCGATGTCGGTTTCGCGCGCGGTGACGATGCCGTCGAACGGCGCGGTCAAGCGTTTGAAACCTTCCTCGGCCACCAAGCGGTCGACGTTCGCCCGAGCCGCCTTGACCAGGGCGATATTGGCGTTCCAGGTGAAGGTGCGTTGATCGACGTCTTGCTTCGCGACGGCGTCGGTGCCGGCCAGCGATTGCCAGCGCTCTGCGCTGATTTGCGCAAGCTTGGCATTGGCCTGGGCGACGTTCAAGTCGGCGCGCGCCTGCATGAGCTGCTGGTCGAGCTCGGGGGTATCAATTTCGGCGAGGACGTCGCCGGCCTTCACCTTGCTGCCGATGTCGTGTTTCCAGCTTTTGAGATACCCGGGAACGCGCGCGTAGATGGGCGCGCGGATGTAGGCCTCCAGGCGGCCGGGCAGGTCCAGGCCCGCATGATTCTCCACATGAGTTGGCGCCACGATGGCCACGGTCGGCACGGCCTGCGCTTCGGTCAAATCGCGCAGACGCGAGGTTTGAGTCGCGCGAGTGCCCAAGCCGTAAGCGACGACGGCGATGGCGAGGAGCACGAATGCCCCGCCGACCTGGCGCAGCCGGCGAGGAACGGGAAGACGGGGACTGCGATCAGGCTGGGGCATGGGTTCCTCCGCTGCGATGCCGGTGAATGATGCTGAACATCACGGGGACGAAAAAGAGCGTCGAGATGGTGGCGAAGATGAGGCCGCCGATCACGGCGCGGCCGAGCGGCGCATTCTGTTCGCCGCCTTCACCCAGACCCAGCGCCATCGGCAGCATGCCGATCACCATCGCGAGGGCCGTCATCAACACCGGGCGCAGGCGCACGAATCCGGCCTCGAGCGCGGCTTGAGTTGCATCGCCGATCTCGGCGAGCTTCTCGCGCGCGAAGCTGATCACCAGCACGCTGTTCGCGGTCGCCACCCCCATGCACATGATGGCGCCCGTCAGGGCCGGCACCGAGAGCGTGGTATGCGTCGCGAACAGCATCCAAATGATGCCGGCGAGCGCCGCCGGCAGCGCCGTGATGATGACGAAGGGGTCGCTCCATGACTGGAAGTTGATCACGATGAGCAAATAGACCAGCACGATGGCGCCCAAGAGGCCGAACAGGAGGCCCGAGTAGGCGCTGTTCATGGTTGCCGTCTGGCCGACCAAGGCGACGATCGCGCCTTTCGGCTTGTCCTTGTCGTTCCTGGCGATGATCTTCTGGATCTCGGCGCTGACCGCGCCGAGGTCGCGCCCCTCGGTCGTCGCGTAGATCTCGACCATCGGAGAGATGTCGTACTGGGAGACCACGGCATTGTTGTGCGTGCGGCGGATGTCGGCGATGCCGCCGAGCACTGCGGCGGGCGCGCCGACGGCGTTGATCGGCAGGTTCGCGAGCGCCGGCAGCGTGTCTATTTGGTATTGCGGCGTCTGCAGCGCGATCGGATACGTGACGCCGTTCTTCTCGTTGAGCCAGTAGACGGGTGCGACCTGGCTGGAACCGGCGAGGTTCACGACCAGGCTGTTGGTCACGTCGGCCGCGGTGACGCCGGTGTATCGGGCGCGCGTGCGGTCGAGGATGACATCGAGCGCCGGCAGAGCGGCCGACTGTTGGATGCGCGCATCGGCCACTCCGGTGACATGGCGGACCTGCGCCAGCAGCCTGTTGGCGAAACCATAGTCGGCGCCGAGATCATTGCCGCGAATCTGCAGATCGATGGGCGCCGGCGCGCCGAAATTGAGGATCTGGCTGACGATATCGGCGGGCAGGAACGAGAAGCTCACGCCGGGGAAACGGCGCGGCAACTCCTCGCGCAGGCGGGCGACGTAATCGGCCGTCGGCGCGTGACCCCGGTTGAGCGAAATCTGGATGTCTCCGTCCGATTCGCCGATCGTGCCGGTGTTGTTGTAGACCGTATTGATCGACGAAAGATATGTGCCGATATTGTCCACCACCGCCGCCACCTCGGCCGGCGGGATCACCTCGCGGATTGCCTGTTCCACCGCGTTGAAGCGAGCGGCGGTTTCCTCGAGCCGCATGCCGACCGGCGCCCTGACATGCAGCAGCATCTGGCCACCGTCGACCTGCGGAAAGAAATTGCGGCCGAGAAACGGCGCCAGCAGGAACGAAACGGCGATAAGTGCGAGAAAGCCCGCGACGAACAACCGTCGATGCTCGATGGCGAGCGCCAGCATGTCGTGATACCCGCCGCGCAGCCGCGCGAAGTGCGCCTCGAAGCCGTGCTGAAAGCGCACCAGCGGGTTCTTGGGGAGAGGCGGCTCGCCGCCGTCGCCGCGTTCGTCGACGTGGGCCAGGTGCTTGCGCAGCAGATATTTCGCGAGGGTCGGCACGAGCGTTCGGGACAGCAAGAACGAGAAGGCCATGGCGAACATCACGCTCTCCGCCAGCGGCACGAACAGAAATCGCGCCACGCCGCTCAGGAAGAACATCGGAATGAATACGACGCAGATGCACAACAGGGACACGAAAGCCGGCACCACGATCTGCGAGGCGCCGTCGAGGATCGCGGCTTCCACGTCCTTGCCCTGTTCGAGGTGGTAGTTGATGCTCTCGATCGTCACGGTGGCCTCGTCGACGAGTATGCCCACGGCGAGCGCGAGGCCGCCCAAGGTCATGATGTTGAGAGTTTCGCCGATTGCCGAGAGAGCGCCGATCGCGCCCAGGATCGAGAGCGGTATCGAGGTGGTCACGATCAAGGTCGAGCGCCAGCTGCCGAGGAACAGCAGGATCATGAGGCTGGTCAGCGCCGCGGCGATCACCCCTTCGCGGATCACGCCCTGGATCGAGGCGCGCACGAACATCGACTGATCGCCGATCGGCTTGATGTCGAGTGCATCCGGCAGGGAAGGCTTGATGATTTCGAGCATGTGCTTGATGCCGCCGACGATGTCGAGGGTCGAAGTCGTACCGTTCTTGAACACGCTGAGCAGGACCGAGCGGTTGCCGTCTACGTGGACCACATTGGTCTGCACCGCATTGCCGCTATGCACCTGGGCGACGTCGTGCATGTACACCATGGCGCCCCCGACGCTCTTGATCGGCAAGTCGCCGAGTTCCGGAATTTTCGCCGGCGCGCTGTTGAGGTTGACGGTGTATTCATAATCGCCGATCTTTTCCGTGCCGGCCGGGGTCGTGAGATTCTGCGCGGCGAGCGCATTGGCGACATCGAGGCCGGTCAGGCTGCGCGACTGCAACGCAGCGGTGTCGAGGTCGAACATCACCTGCGGCGCCTTGCCGCCGAACGGCCAGGGTATGCCCGCGCCCTGTACCGTGACCAGGCGGGGACGGACGAAGTTCATGCCCAGATCGGCGAGATTCTGCTCGGTCAGCCCCTTGCCCGACAGCGCGAGCTGGATGATCGGCACGGTCGAGGCGCTGTAATTGATGATCAGCGGCGGCGTCGCGCCGGGCGGCATCTGCTTGAGCAGGGTCTGCGAAATCGCGGTGACCTGCGCGTTGGCGGTGGCGATATTGACCGACGGGTGAAAGAAGATCTTGACGATTCCGAAGGTGGTATAGGAATTCGCCTCGATGTGCTCGATGTCGTTGACCGTTGTGGTCAGCGCGCGCTCGAACGGGGTGATGATGCGCCCCGCCATTTGGTCGGGCGGCAAGCCCTGGTACTGCCAGGCCACGCCGATGATCGGGATATTGATGCTCGGAAAAATATCGACCGGCATGCGCAGCGCGGCAAGCGTACCGACGAGCAAAATGAGCAGCGCCGCCACGATAAACGTATAGGGCCGGCTCAGCGCGATACGGACTATGGCAAGCATGGGCGCGGTAAAGCGTGAGCCAAGCTGCTCAGTGAGCAGGCGACATCGGCGATACCAAGGCGGCTGGAGGTTCGCCGGCATCCTGGGTTGCCAGACCACCGATGGCGGTCCAATCAAGCTTGTCGCCGCCCTGGGCGAAGAGCCGCAAAAATCGATCGTGCAGCAGGCTTGCGAGCGGCATCGGCACGCGCAGACTCTCGGCTGCGGCCAGACCAAGCCGGATGTCCTTGTATCCGAGCGGCGCGGCGAACGCCGCTGACTCAAATGTGCCATCGGCGATCAGGGGGCCAAAGATCTTATAAGGGGGCGCGGTGAAAATCGTGGATGTGAGCAACTCCACGTAGGCGCGCCGGTCGATCCCGGCTTTACCGATCAGCGCGATAGCCTCGCCCAACGCCTCGATGACGGCAGCCTGCAGGAAGTTTGCGCTGAGCTTGACCAGAATCGCGGCCGACGGTTCGGCGCCTATCGTCGAAGTCTTCTGTCCCAGTGCATCGAACAGCGGCCGGCAGGCATCGACGGCGGCGGGGTCGCCCGCGGCGACAATGAACAGCTTGGCCGCCGCGGCCATGTCCGGTCGTCCAAACACGGGCGCGGCCACGTAGCGCTGTCCGGCTTGCGCGTGCGCCTGCGCGAGGCGCTTGGAAAGCGCGACACTGATCGTACTCATGGAGAGATGAATCGCGCCCTTGGGCAGCTTGTCGAGGAGACCGCCGGGACCGAAGGCGACCTCCGATGCCGCGTCATCATCCGAGAGCATCGTGATCACCGCGTCGCCGCCGCACGCCGCGGCCAGAGTGGCTGCCTCGTGTGCACCGAGCTTGATGAGCGAACTGCACTTTCCCGGACTGCGGTTGTACACGGTGACGTCGTGTCCGGCCTTGACGAGGTTGGCCGCCATCGCCGAGCCCATGCGTCCCAAACCGATGAATCCAAGTTTCATATCATCATCTCCAGGTAGGTTTGCGGTTCAGGATCGTTGCGCAGGCGCCATGAATTCGGGACCGACGGGATCGGTAACCGCCGTATTCACGATGCGCTCAATCAGTTCTCGATGCACGGCAGCGAGCGACCAACCGGCAACACCCTGGGCTGCCTCCACTTGATCGGGGTGACGGCCGCCCCAGAGCGCGACGTTGATGCCTTGGTCGAGCATCCAACGCACTGCCAAATGGATCACACGCCGGTGGAAGCGACGCTGCGCCAGCTCATCGAGCTGCCGGACCGCCTCGAGATACTGGGCAAAGCGGGGCGGCTGAAATTTTGGGTCGACGCGCCGCAGATCGTCGCCTTCGAAAGCAGTGTCCGGACGCATGCGCCCGCTAAGCAACCCTCGACAGAGCGCACCATAGCCGAGCGTCGCGATGTTGTTGGCACGGCAATAGGGCAGAATCTCCGCGTCAATGGCGCGTTCGAAAAGGTTGTAGGGTGCCTGCAGCACGTGCAGCGGCGCGACCTGGCGAAAGCGCTCCATCTGCGCTGCCGAGAAGTTGCTCACGCCGATGGCACGGATTTTTCCCTGCTCGTAAAGCAATCGCATCGCTTCGGCGGTTTCCTCCACCGGCACCAAAGGGTCGGGCCAATGAACCTGGTAGATATCGATGTAATCGGTGCGCAGCCGGCGCAGCGAATCATCCACTTCCTGCAAGATTCGAGCGCGGGTCGCGTTCCGATAGATTTTCCCGTCGCGCCATTCCAGTCCCGCTTTGGTGGCGATCACGGCCTGAGCGCGCACGCCGTCGAGAGCCGCGCCGACGATTTCCTCGGACACGCCGAAGCCGTATACCGGAGCCGTATCGATCAGATTGATGCCTTGATTCAGCGCCGCATGAATGGTGGCGATCGATTCGCGTGTGTCGGTTCCGCCCCACATCCATCCGCCCATGGCCCACGTTCCGAGGGCGACTCGCGAGACCAAGAGACTCGTTTCGGGAATATCGACGAATTCAGTTTCGACGATCGGAATGCGGAGCTGCGTTGACGGTGACATGGGACGTGTCCTCCTGAATGGACAAATGGGTTGCGGTTACTTGATCAGTGGATACAGCGTGGGCGCAATGGATGTTCCAGATATTGCAAACTCCGCCGCATGGGTTACGTGTGAAACAGAGCGCCGAGTACTCGGAACGGCAGCCGCAGCGGTCGCTGCACCTGAGCGCTGTGGCTGATGCCGGTGAGACACCAGTTGCAGAAGTGCTCACAGTTATTGGTCAGCACGCGATAATCATTCTCGGCGAGGCGCGAGCGGGCGCGTCGGACAATCTCTTCGGGCGAAAAGGGCGACCGGTCGTGATCGACGATTTGCACCGGGCGGCCGACGGCAAATCGAGACAGGGACACCTCCTCGACCGGGCCGCATTGCCAGAATCGTCCGGAGAGCCCTGAGTAATGCACTACCCGACCGAGGCCGACATGAACGCCATGATGAGTGTACCCGCGACGCGAACTGGTCAGGTGGGCGCCGAGAGGAGGTTCCGGCCCGAGTCCCAAGGGACACCGCGAGTCGGCATCCTCGCCGTCGTTGGACACTATTGCCGCGCCGTTCATCTGTGCTGCTCTGAGTGGTTCGCGAGGCGCCTAGGGAGACCTTCAATCTGCTGCCGAATTCGGGCCACCCGAGGCAACTGCCCCGTGAGCGGCTGTCGCGCTCTGGGTCGGCTGCTCGGATGTGAAGCCGTCTGCAATTGCGCCAAAGAGAGCTGCCGTGATCAGGACCGCTGCGACGAAAGCAAACATTCGATTGGTATTCATGGAAGATTTCCTCGAGTAGAGATAATTAAGGATTCATGCGCAATCTACTCACCGCCCGTTGAACGCGTGTTTCCTTGGGGGGCGCCGATGTTTCAGGTGAAACGCGAGTTCACTCAGGAAGGGCGCGTTCGGCGGCCACTTGCGCTGCCGTCACCGGTGCGCCGTGATTTCCCCAGGAGCTGCGCTCATAGTCGATGATGCCGGCAATCTCGGCGTCGCTGAGCGCGCCGGCAAACGGCGGCATGACGGCGGTGTAGACCACTCCTCCCGCCCGGGCACCCTGAATTCCATCGAGGATCACCCGAATGTGTTTTGCGGCATCGTCTCTATTGACGACGCCGCTTGCCTTGAGCGGCGGAAACACGCCGGGTATGCCTTCGCCGCCGGCTTGGTGGCAGGCCGAGCAGTGGGCGAGATATAAATCGCGGCCGGTGGGTATCGGCACAACGAGAGCGAGATTGTAAGTAGGCTTTTGCGGCACCTGCCCGAATGCGTGCTGACCGGCAAGTGCCGCGACACAAAGGGATGCAGCGATCGTGAACGAGTAACGAACGAATTCGAACATGATTTCTCCCTCTCTAGCCCGACGCGAGGAGCGCCGCTGCAGACTCATTTACCGCGAGCATTCGCTCGTCTCGAGAACAAGATGGCTGGGATGGATTACTGGGCGGTTGCGCAACGCCCGGGGCGCATTACATCCGAAACGCGCCTGGGTTTTTGCTGCGGATTCTCCCTTGTTTCAAATGAAAGATCAGGGGCCGTCCGCCGACATCGGCGCGTGGTTTGTCTTTGAGACGCTGCAGCCGATGTCCACGATCGTGATATACGAAGCAGACGATCTGATGCGCGGGCTCCTTCGGGAGTGGCTCACGGGTGCAGGTTATTGCGTGAGCGCGGTCAGCTCGTGCGGCCCCCGGCCTGAAGGGGAGGCGGATCTCGTGATCGTGAACATTGAAATGCCCAAACATGCGGGCGCGCGCGTTGCCGACAAAATTCGCGCCGCGTACCCCGGAAAGCCGATAATCGCGATTTCCGCTCAATTTCGCGCCGATCTCTCGACCGCCGGCACGACCGCCCAGACCCTCGGCGTCGCCCAGGTCATCGCCAAGCCGCTGACGCGCAATGCGCTGCTCGCAGCGGTAAGCGCTATTATCCGTCCTGCCACTGAGCAGGTACGCGACGAATGCCCGACAACACCGACCTGATCACCCAATCGGCCGGTCCGCTGCGATTCAAGCGGCTGCGGCTGAGGATCGTCATACTCGGCGTGCTGATAGTGATTGCATTCGCCGGCTCTTCTGCATACGACGCGTGGCGTGCCTATAACAATGCGCTCGCGGCCACCAATCGCGAAATTACCAATGTGGCGACGGCGCTTGCCGAGCAGACAGCCTGGACGTTTCAGGGTATCGATTTACTGTTGAGAGATACGGCGCGTTGGTATGAAAACGACAGCAAAAAAATAGCGCCCGAGCGTCTCGATGAAGTCCTTGCAAATCGCACTTCGGGGGTCAGGCAAGTACGCCTGATCACGATCGCCGACGCCCAGGGGATCCAGAGGCACCGCTCACGCGGATCCTCGCCTCCCGATCTCGTTGTATCGGACCGTTCCTACTTCATCGCACAGCGCGACGGTACGGCGGCGGGCCTTTTCATGAGCGAACCCTTGATCACCCGTTCCGAGGGACGGCCGGGTGTAGTCCTTTCGCGGCGGTTGGAGGACGAGAAAGGAAGTTTCGCCGGCGTCGTGACAGCCATTGTCGACTTCGAGGATCTCGAGAGGTTCTACACTGCACTCACCCTCGGCAACGGCAGCGCCGTGCAACTGCTGCGCGACAACGGTCAATTGCTGGTACGCGATCCGCCGGATCCGGCTGCAATCGAGAAGAGTTTCCCGCAACTCGCCGCGCCGAGCGCGCCGGCAAGCCGGCTGACGAATCCGATCGACGGCAAACGTGACTTTATTGCGGTGGCGCGCGTCAGGGACACTCCACTGGTGCTCGCTGTCACGCGCGAGGAGACAGTGGCCTTGCGTCCGTGGCGCGATGAGGCGATGCGGCTGGCGGCGCGCAGCGCCGTGGCTGCGCTTTTGGGTTTCATAGGGATTGTCTTGTTGTGGCGGCAACTACGCCGCATTGAGGCGGGTGAGGGTGACAGAGAACGCCTGGAGGCACAATTGCGCCAGTCGCAGAAGATGGAGGCGATGGGCACCTTGGCCGGCGGGATCGCCCACGATTTCAACAATATACTCGGCGCAATCTTGGGTTACGGTGAGCTCGCGCAACAACAGTCCGCGCCAGATACCCCGTTGCGGCGCTACATCGATAATGTGATGCACGCGGCCGGACGCGCCAAGGCGCTGGTCGATCGCATTCTCGGGTTCAGCCGCAGCGGCCTCGGTGAACGCGCCCTGGTACATATCCAGTCGGTCATTGAGGAAACTTTGGAACTCATCGCGGCCTCGCTGCCCGCCGACATACGGCTGGAAAAAAACCTCGACGCGGGCGATGCCGCGCTCATCGGCGATTCGACCCACTTGCATCAGGTCGCCATGAATCTCTGTACCAACGCCGTGCATGCGATGGAACAGGGCGGCACACTCAGTGTGCTCCTCGAACGCGTCGACTTGGCCGAGGCACGATCGGTGTCGCGCGGCACCCTCTCCCCGGGAGCGTATGTACGCCTCGTGATCAAGGATACGGGGGTGGGTATTCCACCGGACGTGGTCGAACGCATGTTCGATCCGTTCTTTACCACCCGAGGGGTCGGTAAAGGCACGGGGCTGGGCCTATCGCTCGTGCATGGGATCGTGACCGATCTCGGCGGTGCGATCGATGTCCAATCCGCCATGGGAGAGGGCACCAGCTTCGAGATCTGGCTACCGGTCACGACAGAAGTCGGAAAGCCCGCCGTCGAAGCAGTCCGCGAGCTGCCGCGCGGACGCGGTGAAACGGTGATGATCGTCGACGACGAACCGACGCTGGTTGCGCTCGCGGAAGAAATGCTTGCCGGGCTCGGCTACGAGCCGGTGGGTTTTGAGTCAAGCCGCGTAGCGCTGCAGGCGTTTCGGGCCAACCTTACGCGCTTCGACTTGGTTCTTGCCGACGAGGCCATGCCGGAGCTCGTGGGCACTGAACTTGCCCGCGAGATCCGACTCCTGAGGGCGGATGTGCCGATCATCCTGATGAGCGGCCACGGCGGCGCACCCCTCGAGCACCGGGCAGCCGCCATCGGCGTGAGAGAGGTGCTGCATAAACCGCTGCAGCGCGTGGATCTCGCCGAGGCGCTGGCTCGCACCTTGGATCATTGAAACTCATCGCCCATCGAGCACGCGAAGGTTGCAAACGCAATACCTCGTGCAAAACATGAAATAGAACCGCGATTCTCACCGGTCACACTCGCTGACGAACCGCCCGCAATGTCGCGGAGCGGTATAAATAGGAGTATCGACATGAAATATCAGAACGCGGCACTGGTGCTGCCGCTGCTCGCCACGATCGCGGCAGGTTGCACCACGATGGGAACCGGTTACGGCTCTACACCGTCCGGTGCCAGCCCCACCACATTTAACTGGAAGAGCTCCGATGGAGTGACTGGCACCATGAACGCCACATTGTCCGATGGCTCCACGTACAGCGGACAATATTTTCAGATCACGAGCGACACGACGGTCGATAGCGTCGCACCGCTATGGGTCGGCTGGCATTCGGGTTGGCGCGGCGCAGGCTTTTGGGACGCCGCGCCGACGCCCGACTTCGTTACGCACTATACAGGCAAGGTGGTCGCCAATCTCGCCACTCCAAGCTCGACGCACATGCGCTGCAAGTTTCAGCTCGTGCATCCGTCCGAAGGAATGGCAGGCGGGGGCAGCGGCGAGTGCCAATTGCCGGATGGCAAGACCATTGATGCGAACTTTCCCACTGCTTGAACGGTAAGTAAACGTCCTGCTGGGTGGGCACTGCCGAATTCCCGAGGCGCCGCCCAGCCGGACTTCCGCACATGGAAATGCACACACGAATCGGCGATGATCTATCACCTCCGCACCTTTGAGACTACCCTTCGGAGAGCCGGTATGCCTGAGACCATCCAGCCGCACATTTTGGTCGTCGATGACGACCCGCAGATTCGCGACTTGCTGCAGGAGTACCTCACACAGAACGAGCTGCGCGTCAGCGTGGTTTCGACCGGCAAGGAGATGTCGGCAACCCTCACCGAGCACGCGATCGATCTCGTCGTCCTCGACCTGCGCTTGGCGGGTGAGGACGGGATGACGCTGGCCCGCAAACTGCGCGAGGAGTCGGCGATACCCGTCATCATGCTGACCGGCGTACGCGATGAAGCCGATCGCATCATGGGTCTTGAACTCGGCGCCGACGACTACCTGACCAAGCCGTTCAGTCCTCGGGAGCTGCTGGCGCGGATTCGCACGGTGCTGCGGCGAACCAAAGGGGCGGCGTTGACTGAGGCGAGGCAGAGCGACGTTCGCGCCTACCGCTTTGCCGAGTTCGAGCTGAATCTGCGCACGCGGCGGCTGACAAAGCACCCGGGACAACGTCTCGAGCTGACCAACGGGGAATTCAATTTACTCGCCGCGTTACTGGCCGCTCCACAACGGATCCTGACTCGAGATCAACTGCTCGAAGCCAGCCGTGTGTACGACAATGAGGTCTACGACCGCTCCATCGATGTTCAAGTGCTGCGGCTGCGCCGCAAGATCGAGACTGACCCCTCCCAACCGCAGTTCATACTCACGGAACGCGGGGTGGGGTATTCGTTCAGCGCACCGGTTAAAATTGTTTACTAGCCGTACAGGCGCAAGATCGGATTGTCTCGCGGCGGCCGCTCCAAAGACCGACCGGCTATGATGCCCAAAGGCCGCCCAGCGCTTTGACCAGCAGCACGCTCGCATCGAGCCGGCGCCGGGCGATGTCGATGGCGGTACGCTCATTGGTCAAGGTGGCGCTCTGCGCGGTCACCACCTCCAAGTATCCGACGGCACCGCCCTGATAGCGCTGCATCGCCAGATCAAGCTCATGCTGCGCGGCGCCGACCGCCAGCTGCTGGGCTCCCGATTCCTCGGCGAGCACGCGCAGGGCCGCGAGATTGTCCTCGACGTCTTGGAATGACGTCAGCACCACCTCGCGATAGTCGGCCACCGCCGAATCATAGCTCGCCTTGGCGGCGTTCAATTTCTGCTTGCGCAGCCCGCCGTCGAACAGCGTCCCCACCAGCGGCAGGCCGACGGCCCAGAAGCGGCTGGGCGCGTTCGCCCATTGCGCAAAGCCCCCCGATTCGTAGCCGCCGGTGAGGGACAGAATCAGATCGGGAAAGAATGCCGCGGTTGCCGAGCCCACGTCTGCGTTGGAGGCCGCCACGAGGCGCTCCGCTGCCGCCACGTCGGGTCGCCGTTCCAGTAACTGCGAGGGGACGCCGGCGGGAATATCGGGCGGCGCGAGCTGCGTGGCGTTCGCCGGCAGCACAAATGTCGAGGCGGATTGGCCGATCAACGTGGCGATCGCATGCTCGAGCTGGGCGCGCAAGACGCCGAGATCGATGAGTTGCGAGCGCGCGGTCTGCAATTGGGTCTGCGCCAGGGCGACGTCCGAATCCGATGCGACACCGGCGGTGAATCGCTGGGTCGCAATATCGAGGGCAGCCTGAAAGGCGACGACGGTCTGCCGCAGCAGGTCAGTCTGCGTGTCGACCCCGCGCAGGTCGAAATAATCCACCGCGAGTTCGGCGTGCATGCTGAGTTCAACCGAGGCCAGATCCGCCGCACTCGCCTGCTCCCGGGCCTTGGCGCCCTCGACGGCATGACCCACCTTGCCGAATAGATCCGGCTCCCAGGAGGTGCTCAACGCAGCGGTGTTGTCCCACACCGTCCTGCCGGCCAGCCCCGTGCGGCCGACCACGGTCTGCGAAGTGCGGCTCCGATCGGGGCCGATCCCCGCTTGAATCGTCGGGAAATATGCCGAGCGCGCCTCGCCCACCACTGCGCGCGCCTGCTGCAGCGACGCCACCGCCTTGACGATGGTTTGATTGGACACGGAGACGCGCGCTTCGAGCTGATTCAACGACGCATCCTGGAAGATTTCCCACCAGGCGCCACGATCTTCAGTGTCCTGCGGGGAAGCGGGCTTCCAGCCCGGCGCCGGCGCGGCGGCCGCAGTAGCGGGCGGTCGCTCGGCCGCAGTGCCGGACGGCCGCACGGTCGCGGCAGCGGCGGGCCGCTCCTTGAATGCTCCGGGCACATCGACGCTGGGCCGCACATAGGCGGGACCGGTCGCGCAGCCGGCGAGCAGCAGCGTCAGTGTCAGTGCTCCGGCGCCCGCGCGAATCTTGGTATCAGGTCGGACACTCATGCCCGTTCTCCGGCGGATGGCGATTTCGACGGCTTTTCGGCGCTTGGCGGATTCTCGGCGACGCGCACTGCGTCGCCGGGTGCGATGGCATCGCCCGGATTGGCGATGACGCTCTCACTCGCGTCGAGCCCGGAGGTCACTTCGATGGTCGTGCCGAAGTCCCGTCCCAAGGTGACCGTTCGCAACTGCGCCTTGCCTGTCCCATCGACGATGGCCACCTGCACGCCGTTCGGGCGGAATAGCAGCGTATTCACGGGCACGGACAGGAGCGGGTGGGACGCGGTCACATCCAGATCGACCAGCGCGTAGGCACCCGGCAGAACGGCCCCGTCCTCATTATCGACGTCGACCTCGACGCGCAAGGTACGGCTGGCGGAATTGATCGCTCCCGAGGTGCGCGCAACCGTGCCGCGCAAGGGGCGGTCCGGCCGCTGTGGAAGACTCAGCGTTGCCGGCACACCGGGCTGCATGTCCGGCGCGTAGACCTGCGGGACGTCGACGAAAACCCGCAGCTTGTCCGTTTCCGCCAGATGGAAGAGCTCCATCTTCGCGCCGCCGGCGCTGCCCGAATCGATCAACGCGCCCACGTCGATGTTGCGCGCGGTGACCACGCCCGCGAAGGGCGCGACCACTTTTTCGTAGGACTGCAAATTGCCCAAGCGGCGCACGTTCGCCTGGGCCGCCGCAAGAGTGGCCGCTCGCGCTCTCATCGTGGCAACGTCCTGTTCGGTCACTTCGCGCGAGACCGCGTTGGTCTTGAGCAGACCGACCCAGCGGTCGGCGGTCACCTTGGCGATGTCGTACTGGACTTGCGCGGTCTTCTCATCGGCGCGCGCCTGCTCGAGCTGCGCGTCGACTTCGGGCGTCTCGATGGTGGCCAACAGCTCACCCGCCGGCACCTGAGTGCCGATGTCCTTGTACCAATGAGCGAGATAGCCGTTGGTGCGCGCGAAAATCGAGGCGTCCTGATACGCCTGCACATCGGCCGGCAACTCGATGCGCTGCACCGCCGGCGCCGCCTTCGCGTGCACCACCGACACCACGGGAGTGCTGAGCGAGTCGGTCTGCGCGCGCAGGGCGGCGTGCGCCTTGAGCCGCGGCAGGATCCCGGCGCCGAGGGCCAGCAGCACGAGCGCGAGCGGCGTCAGGCGCAGCAGCCGCGCTTTGAGGGACGGGGGCGCCTTCGGATCATCGGCGTTCGCCTTTGAATCGGAGTTCACCTTTGAATCATCGGCGTGGGTCTTCGGGTCATCGGTGTTCACGTTGCTTCTCCCATTAATTTGCGGACAGGGCCGGCGTCGCCGCCGTATGCGGCTCGCGGCGCTTGAACCATCCATGTACCGCCGAAAATACGACGGGCACGAACAGCAGGGTGGACATGGTTCCGAACAGGAGCCCGCCGATGACGGCGCGACCCAGAGGAGCGTTTTGCTCGCCGCCGTCGCCCACACCTAAGGCCATCGGCAACATACCGATCACCATGGCGAGCGCGGTCATCAGCACCGGACGAAACCGCCCGAGGCCGGCGTCGAGCGCGGCGCGCAAGGGCAGGGTTCCCTGCGCCAGCGACTCGCGCGCAAAACTCACCACGAGAATGCTGTTGGCAGTCGCGATGCCGATGCACATGATGGTTCCCGTCAACGCCGGCACGCTGACCGTGGTGCCGGTGACGAACAGCATCCACACGATACCGACCAAGGCCGCGGGAAGCCCGCTGATGATGATCAAGGGATCGATCCACGATTGGAAGTTGATTACCATGAGCAGGTAGACGAGCAGCACGGCGAAGCCGAGCCCGGTCAGGAGACCCGTGAACGAGGACTGCATGGTCTGCACCTGCCCCCGCATCACGATGCTGGAACCCGCCGGCAGACTGCCTCGCGCCTGATCGACCAGGCCGGTGATCTCACGCGCCACGCCGCCGAGATCGCGCCCCTGCACCGATCCGAAAATATCGATCACCGGCTGGACGTTGTAGTGGGAGATCACCGCCTCCTGCGAACCGCGATCGAGCGTGCCGAGGGAACCTAAGATCTGCGACTTCACCGCGCCGGGGACAGAGGGGCTTGCGCCCGCTGCCGCGCCGGCACCCGCAATGATGCCGGCACCGGGTGTGGCACCGGCCAGCGGAATGTTGCGCAGCGCCTGCAGCGAATCCACCGTGTATTGCGGCGTCATGGTCATCAGGGGATAACTCACGCCGTTCTTCGGGTTGAGCCAAAAATTGGGCGAGGTCTGCGAACTTCCCGACAGTGCAATCAGCAGGTTCTGTCCAATCTGGCGCTGCTGGAAGCCGGCCTTGATGGCTTCGGTGCGGTCGACGTCGATATTGATCGCCGGTGCATCGTCGGGCTGCTGGATGCGCAAGTCGACGAGACCCTGCACCTGGCGCAGCCGCGCCATCAACTTCGTCGCCGCCGCCCGGTTGCCGTTCACGTCGCCGCCAACGATCTGAATGTCGATGGGTGAGGGCAGGCCGAAATTCAGAATCTGGCTGATGATGTCGGCCGGCAGAAAGCCGAAGGTGACGCCGGGGAAGTCGGAGTTGAGCGCGGTCCGCAGCGTCTGCACGTACCCAGAGGTGGGCTTGTGTTTGGGCTTGAGCGTGACCAGCACGTCGGCGTCCGCGTTGCCGATCGGCGACGCCGAATCGTAAGTCAGGTTGATGCCGCTCACCGGCAGGCCGATGTTGTCCAGGATGCCGCCGAGTTCGGCCTGCGGAATCAGCGAACGAATGCGCGCTTCCACGGTGTCCGTGATCCGCGCGGTCTCCTCGATGCGCGTCCCGGTCTTGGCGCGCAGATGCAGCCGAATCTCGCCCGTGTCCGAGGTCGGGAAGAAGTCCTGACCCAGAAAGGGCACCAGCATCGCCGTGCCCAAGCATACGCCTAGAAATCCCAAGGCCAGGACGCGGGGCCGTGCCAATCCACGCTCCAGGCGGCCGCGGTAAAAGTCGCGAAACCTCTCGAAACCGCGCTCGAAGCGGCGCTGAAAACGCATCAAGGGCCCAAGCGGTTTGGCGGCCTCGGCTGAGGCCTGCTCGGCGCTCTTCAGCAAATACATCGCCAGCGTCGGAATCAAGGTGCGCGAGAAGAAGTACGAGGCCAGCATGGCGAAGACCACGGCCTCTCCCAAGGGCACGAACAGATAACGCGCCACCCCGGACAGCAGAAACATCGGAATGAACACGATGCAGATGGACAAGGTTGAGACCAGGGTCGGCACGGCGATCTGCGCGGAAGCGAGGAGAATCGCCTCGCGCTTCTCGGTGCCGGCCTCCAGGTGATGGCTGATGTTCTCGATGGCGACCGTGCCGTCGTCCACCAGAATGCCCACCGCCAGTGCGAGTCCGCCCAAGGTCATGATGTTGATGGTCTGTCCCAGTGCCGACAGCGCGATCAGCGAGGTCAAGATCGAGAGCGGGATGGTGACGGCAATGATCAAGGTGGCGCGCCAGTTCGCCAGAAACAGCAGGATCATCAGCCCGGTCAAGGCGGCGGCGATCAACGCCTCGCGCACCACGCCGCTGACGGCGCTGCTGACGAACACCGACTGATCGGACACGGGCTGGATGCCGAGCGACTTGGGCAACCCCGCCGCGATCTGCGGCAGCATCGCCTTGACGTTCGCGATGATCGCGAGTGTCGAGGCATTGCCGCTCTTCTCGACTTGCAGCAGCGCCGAGCGCGTGCCGTTCGTGCGCACGATGTTGGTTTGCGGAGCATAGCCGTCGCGCACGTGCGCTACATCTCGCAGGTAGATCACCTGGCCGCCGGGAGCGGTGCTCACCGGCAAGTCGTTGAGGGCCTCGACCGTGGGGGTGCTGCCGTTCAAGTTGACGTTGTACTCGAGCGCGCCAATCTTCGCCGTGCCGCCCGGCAGGATGAGATTCTGGGCATTGACGGCATTGACCACATCCAGCGGCGCCAGACCGCGCGCCTGCAGGGCCCGCGAATCGATATCCACCATGATTTGCCGGACTTTGCCGCCGAACGGCAGCGGCACTGCCGCACCCTGCACCGTCGCCAGCTGGGTCCGGATGAAGTTATTGCCGTAGTCGTACAGCTCCTGCTCCGGCAAGGTTTTGCTCGACAGAGCGAGCTGCAGAATGGGTACGGTGGACGCATTATAGGAAAGGATCAGCGGTGGCAGGATCCCGGGCGGCAGATTGCGCAGCAGCGACGATGAATTTGCGGCAGCCTCGGCGATTGCGCGATTGATGTCCGCGCCGGGATGGAAGAACACTTTGATCACCGCGACGCCGTTCAGAGTCTGCGACTCGATGTGTTCGATGTTGTCCACGTCGGTGGTCAGTGCGCGTTCGACGGGCGAGGTCACGCGGTGCGCCATGTCCTCCGCGGAGAAGCCGTTGAAAGACCAGACGATGCTCAACACCGGTATGTCGATGTTGGGAAAAATATCGGTGGGAGTGCGCAGCACGCTCAAGGGGCCGATGATGAAAATCAATAGCGCGACCACGATGAACGTATAGCGGCGGCGTAAAGCAAGTTCGACGATCCACATGGCCCCGATTACTCCCGTTGACTGACCGGTCGTTGAGTCGAGACCGGTCGTTGAATTGAGGGCCAGACTGACCCTGGCAAGTTGTCCATCGATGTCCTCGCGAGCGGCGGGCGTTTCAACGGTAATTCACCGTGCAATCGAGGCAGTGCAATCCGGCGCGGCACCCATTTGCGCGGCTGGTGGCGACCACTTCCTTTGTGACCGGGACCG
>Ga0210408_10001474_pt1 | contig 24653 bp, 23 predicted proteins | sample IncBWH4MmetaG_FD_155471 | JGI IMG/M metagenome (GOLD analysis project Ga0210408, IMG submission 155471) | Forest soil microbial communities from Barre Woods Harvard Forest LTER site, Petersham, Massachusetts, United States - Inc-BW-H-4-M | ecosystem: Environmental > Terrestrial > Soil >...
CTGCGCCAACCCAGCACCAAGAAAAAGAAGACAGGGAAAAATTCGCGCGATGCCGCGCCGTCGCCCGGCTCGGCCGCGGAACCCGCTAATCCGCTCAGCTTCGCCAAGGCCGACACGGCTTTGCTGTCTCTCGCGAAAATCACCGGCGGCCATGCCTACTTTCCCGTGACGCCGAATGAATTCGAGGGGATTTACCGCGAGATTGCCGCGGCCTTGCGCCACCAGTATGTCCTGGGCATCACGCCGGCGCAGGACGGTCGCTTCCACTCGTTGACCGTGCAAGTGATCGGGGCGAACGGCCAGCCTGTCCCAGCTGAAGGAAAGAACGCCGAGTATCGCGTCATCGCGCGTGAAGGATATCTCGCTCCCGGACCACAGCCATGAAAATCGTTCTCGCTCTGTGCGTGATTGCGCTGATCGCCGCTGTCGGACTTGCTTCATCCCCGGTGGCGCAAAAAGCTTCAGGCGCGGCGCAACAGGATTCCCTGCCGGTGCAATTTGCTTTTGGCGGCAATGCCGCGGAGATTCCCGCGGAGTTTGTCGATAATCTCGTGCTTCTTCCCGTGCGCGTCGGCAACGGCCAGCCGTCGCTGTTCCTGCTCGATTCCACGGCGGCCCGCTCCTCCATCGCCCCGTCGCGAGCCGCGGAACTCGGATTTGCTCCTGGCAGTTCGGCAACGCTGGTGTTGCACGGCATGCAGATTTCATTTTCCGCGCTGCCGGCCGTGGCAAATGACAATTTTGCAGCGCAGACGGGTCGCCGGTACCAGGGAACGCTTGGCCACGATTTCCTCGCTTCCGTAATCGTGGAAATTGATTACGGCCGCCAGACGCTGCGTCTTTATGATCCCGCCAGCTATAAATATTCCGGTGGAGGAACGAGTTTCCCCCTGAAGTTCGCCGCTGGGTTGCCGCTGATCCCCGCGAAGATCAACCTGCCACACCAGAAAGCGCGCGAAGGCGAATTCATCGTGGATACCAGCCTGGCTGCGTCGGTTGTGATCGCCGAACAGTTCGCGGAAAGCCGCCATCTGTTCGCCGCACACCTGAAAACAATCAAGGCGTCCGACCCGCGCATCCATAACGGTGAAAACATCGTCATTGGGCGGCCCAAGGAAATTCAGATCGGTCCGCACACGATTGAGGGAGCCGTCGCGGCTTTCTCGCCAAGTCCGGCGGGGCCTTCGGGATCGGAGATTGCGGGAGCGATTGGCGGCGGCATTCTGAAGCGGTTTTCAGTCGTTTTCGATTTCGCCCACCAACAGTTGATTCTTACGCCGAACCTGCGCATGCATGAGCTCGAAGAGGAGGACAAGAGCGGGCTGTCCATCGTGGCCAAAGGACCGGGATGGAAGCAATTTGAAATTGATGCCATCTTGCCGGGCACTCCTGCGGCAAACGCCGGCATCAAAACTGGCGATGTGATTGCCGGCATCGACGAAGATCCCTCGGCGGACCTCACGCTTATCCAGGTCCGCGAGCTCTTTCGCCAACCGGATCATAAATACAAACTCACCATCGAGCGCGGCGGCCAGACACTTCAGGTTTCTTTTCAGACCCGGCGCTTGCTCTAACCAACTGTCGCGCGCCCAAATTATTTTCGTTCTCAGTGTGTGGGAGAGGCAGGTTCAGCGGGAGGAGTAGAGGCCGGGCGCGGCATTCTCCCGGCCTCCTGCAAGGCGCGGCGCAGCAGGTATTCAATCTGCGCGTTCAAGCTGCGCAATTCATCCGCTGCCCAGCGCTCGAGCGCGGCATAGGCTGCCGGGTCGAGCCGAAGCAGGAATGGTTTGCGCTCCGCCATTTTTGATTCCTAGCTGTACAACGTGCCGGTGTTCACCACCGGTTGCGGGCTGCGCTCGCCGCACAGCACCACCAGCAAATTGCTGACCATCGCTGCGCGGCGCTCCGGGTCCAGATCCACCAGCTTCTTTTCCGAAAGCTGCTCGAGCGCCATTTCCACCATGCTCACGGCGCCGGTCACGATGGTCTGCCTGGCGGCGACGATGGCCGACGCCTGCTGGCGTTGCAACATGGCGCTGGCGATTTCCGCGGCATAGGCCAGGTGGCTGATGCGCGCTTCGATGACTTCCACGCCCGCTTTCGACAGCCGGTCCTGAATTTCCTTCTTCAGTTGCTCGGAAGTTTCCGCGGTGTGGCTGCGCAAGCTCATCTGTCCTTCGACGTGCGAATCATAGGCGTACGAAGTGGCCATGGTCCGCAGCGCCGATTCGCTTTGCACCTGCATGAAATTCTCGTAGCTGTCCACCTGGAAGACCGCTTCCGCCGTGTCCACTACCTGCCACACGACCACAGCGGCGATCTCGATGGGATTGCCGTCCAGGTCGTTGACCTTCAGCTTGGAAGTCTCGAAGTTGCGCACGCGCAGCGAAATCCGCCGCTTGGCGCAGAATGGATTTACCCAGCGGAATCCCTGATTGCGCAGCGTGCCCACGTAGGTGCCGAAAAGCTGCAGCACCTGCGCCTCGTTGGGATTCACAATCACCAGCCCTCCGAGCATCACCAGCTCGGCGATAAACGCCAGCGCGCAGAAAATCACCGCCAGCGGCACTTGCGCTTCAATCGAGCTGACGAACAGGTAGATACTCGTGCCGAGCGAAGCCAGCAACAGGAACAACATCAAACCACCGGGGAAGGAAAAGGCTGGTTTTTCTCTCATCGCCGCCTCCTGGACTTAATATCTCTATGATATCATATTGATTTCACTCGTCAAGAATATTTGAATTTCTTCAAGTATATGAAAATGGGAAATTTAACTGTGTTCTCGAGGCTGGCTGGGTCTAGTTGATGGGCGAAAAAGGATGAATCAGGGCGCTAGCTGAATTTCTTGAGGGTCGTTGCCATTTCGTGCAGCCGTGCATCCACCTTTGCAAAAACGCTTCCAGCGTCGAATTTCCCGGTGGAGTTGAGTTTTCCTGCGTGGACGCCGGTGAGGATTTCGATTCCCTGCTCGATTCTCTTGACCGGATAGATGTGGAATCGCCCGGCGCCGACCGCCTCGATCACTTCGTCGCGCAGCATCAGGTCGTCTACATTCTCCGCGGGGATCAGCACGCCCTGGTTTCCGGTGAGCCCGTTTATCTTGCAGACGTCGTAGAAGCCTTCAATTTTCTGGTTCACGCCGCCGATGGGCTGCACGTCTCCCTGCTGGTTCACCGAGCCGGTCACGGCCAGCTCTTGGCGGATGGGCAGCTCGGCCAACGCCGAGAGCAGGGCGTAAATTTCCGTCGAGCTCGCGCTGTCTCCATCCACTCCTGAGTAGGATTGCTCGAAGCAGACGCTGGCGGAAAGTGAGAGAGGTTTGTTCTGGGCAAAGGTGTGGCGCAAATAGCCAGAGATGATTTGCACGCCCTTGTCGTGGAATCGGCCGCTCAAATTCGATTCGCGCTCGACGTTGATGATCCCCGCCTTGCCGAGCGCGACGGAGGCGGTAATGCGCACCGGCTTGCCGAAGGCATATCCGCCGATTTCGAGCACGCTCAGCCCGTTCACCTGCCCGACGCGGCCTCCTTCGGTATCGATGAAAATAAGTTTCTGCTCCACCATCTCCCGGATTTTCGTTTCGGTCAGGTTGTGGCGCTCGATCTTGGCTTCCAGGGCCTCCCGCACATGTTCGGCAGTCACGATTTCTTTCTTCTCATTGCGCGCCAGGTAGGAAGACTCCCGCGCCAGGTCCGCGAGATCGAAGAATCGGGCGGTAATTTTCCCGCGTCGCCCGGCCTGGCGCACGCCGTGTTCCAGGATCGAGGCTACGGCGGTACGATCGAAGGCGCACAGCTTTTCGTCGTCTGAAAGCTTGCGCAGCCGCCCGGCGTACTGGTGCATCACGGCTTCGTTCCAGTTCATTTCCTCATCGAACTCGACGCGCATCTTGAAAATTTTCTTGAAATCGTCCTCATAGTTGTAGAGCAGCTCGTACATTTCGCGGTCGCCGATGAGGATGATTTTCACGTGCACATCAATCGGTTCGGGTTTAAGCGCCGCGGTGCTGAAGGGAAAGAAAACGTCCACCGGCTGAATTTCCAGTTTGCCGTGATTGAGCGTGCGCTTCAGCGTGCGCCACACACCGGCTTCGGTCAACGTATCGAGCGCGTACATCACCAGGAAACCGCCGTCGGCGCGCAGCAACGACCCGCCGCGCAGGTCCATGAAATCCGAGTTCCAGCCGCCGCGCGTGTCGTAGCTGCGGTGAATGGTGCCGAACACATTTGCATAGGTCGGAATGGTTTCAAAAATCACCGGCACCTTTTCATGTTCGCCGTGGGCCAGAATCACATTCACGCCGTACACGCGAAACGGGTCGCGGTCGGTGCGTTCCGCGCGCGGCCCGCCGCCGCCCTCGGATGGCGGCTGCTCCTCTTCGCCTTCGCGCTCTTTGAACGGATCGAGATTATCGAGAATGTGATGGCGTACTTCTTCGAGATATTCTGAGATCTGCTGGTTGGGATATTTTTCCTTCAGCTCCTCGATCACCCCGTCCACCAGCACCGACGCTGCTTCCTGTTCCAGGTAACTCATCTCGCTAGCAAGTTCGCGCGAGAGCGAAAGCGTCTTGCGGTACACCACCGTGAATTCCTGGCGGAACTGATCGTATTTTCGTTCCAGGTCCTCGGCGGCGACGCTTTCAAGCTTCCCGTCCTGCACCATCTTGGGAATCTCTTCGATGGGTACCATTTGCCCATCGAGCACCGGGAAAATTTCTGGCAGCGCCACCGCGCCCACCTGCATGCGGCCCAGCGCAAACTGCTCGCGGGCGATGCGGCGCGTGAAATCGTCCATTAATTCTTTCTCGCGCAGGGTAAAGCGCTCGACGATGCGCGTTTTCTGCCGCTGAAACGGTTCGCCTTCGAACACCTGCGGAATGCGCCGCCGCAGAAAATCGAGCCCGGACTCCATTTCCTTCTTGAAGGCGTTGGCCTGCCCGCGCGGCAGGGTCAGCAGGCGCGGGCGGTCCACGTTCTTAAAGTTATTCACATAGCAGCGATCCGGCGCCGGCTCTGCATCCAGGCGCAGCTCTTCCACCATGCGCACAATCATCCCGCCGCGGCTGGTGCCGGAAAGGCCGCACACGAACAGGTTGTAACCGGAGGCGTTCAGCTCCACGCCCATGCGCAGCGCGCGCAACGCGCGATCCTGCCCCATGTCGCCGCTCACCGGCTCGATATCCGCCGTGGTATTGAACGGGATGGTGGCCGGGTCGCAGCGCCAGCGGAGTTTATCCGGTGGCAGGCTCACATGTTGTGGTTTGGAATTCTTGCCCATGAAGGCTTCCGAAGGGCGCTACTCTAGCACGCCACTCCGCTTCCTCCCACTCGCTTTGGACGTCTTGTTTCCAGCCGGAGCACTGGGTACATATAGCTCCAGCAAGCTTGCCGCCGTGGCCACAACAATCGGTCCCAGCACAATGCCCAGCATCCCGAAGGCGCTGATTCCCCCGAGCACGCTGATGAAAACGATCAAGCCGCCCATCTCAGCGCGCCCGCTGATGATCCACGGGCGAACCACGTTATCCACCAAGGCCACCAGCAGCCCGCAAATGACCATCAGCAAAATTCCGTGTCCCAGATGACCGCTGAAAATCAGGCTGAGGCCCGCGGGCGCCCAAATCAGCGACGAGCCCACCACCGGCACCAGCGAAAAAAATCCCATCATCACGCCCCAGAAAATCGGCGCGTGAATTCCGGTCACAGCAAACGCGAGGCCACCGGCAATGCCGTGCACCGCGGCGGCGACCAGCGTGGACGTGACACTGGCAAAAATCAGATCCTGGGCCTCGCGAATCATGCGCTCGCGATGTGCGTCTTCAAACGGAAGAACCTCGCGCAGACGACGCACGATGGAATCGCCGTCGCGGAACAGATAAAACATCGCCAGGATCGCGACGGTCAGGTGAAACAGGAACAGCGCGGTGTGTTGCAGAACCGTGCCCAGCCGGCTGGCCATGTAACCCGCGGCTTGTTCCGCGTAGCGCTCGAGCGTCGTTGCCAGGTCCCCGGGAGTTGCGCTGGGGACGCGCGCCTGAATCCTCAGCCAGAGCTCATTCACCCACGCAAAGCGGCCGCTCGAGATGGCTTCGTGAAGCTCCTTCACTGCGAATACGCCCTGGCGTATGAACGAGCCCATCACCAGAATCGTCGGCACGATCAGAATCAGCGTCACGCCAGCCGTGCTGATCGCCGCCGCCGTGGTCGGGCCCATGCGGCGCGCCAGCCATTCATAGGCGGGATGAGAGACCACGACCAGCACGATGGCCCAGGCCAGCGGGGCAAGAAAGGGATCGAATACCTGGAATGCCATGAAAGCCAGGAGCGCGACGATGCCGTAAAACAGCGCGGTGCCCAGCCGTTTCTGGGAGCTTGTCTCAGCGGTCAATTTTTCCCGCCTTCCGTGAGCCGGCAAGGAGACTGATAGAGGCAATCCGAGGGTTTGTCAACAGCGGCATGCCGTACCGCCGGGTGCGCCCGGGTGCTATACTTCGCATCGTCGAAGGCTGAAGCAGCCATGCCCGATCCTGCCTGCAAGCATAAACGCACCCAGTTGATTGCCAAGGACGACGACTCGCAATACGTCGAGTGTCTGGACTGCGGTGAAATTCTTGAAGTGGATGAATTGCCGCCGGGCGATGGATTCGGAGAATCTTTGTCGGACGCTTGAGGCCCGCGAATCCTTGAAGAATTGCCTGCGCGTCCGCTGACGGCAGAGTAGAATGCGCTGAAATCGCGCCAATCGGATCTGACAAAGGAGCGCGCCATGCGAAATCCAGTGCTTGCTCTATCAGTGTTTGTGCTCTTCGTTCCCTGCGTGGCAGCCCAGCAACCAGATAAGGACGCTCAAAAAGCTCCCGCGGAAAGTCCGATTCCGCCGGAAGCTATCAAAAAGACGAATCCGGTCACTCCCACGGCCAGCTCCCAAGCCCAGGCCAAGAAAACTTTCGGCTACGATTGCGCCATGTGCCACGGCTTGGCGGGAGACGGCAAAGGCGACCTGGCCGTGGACATGAAGCTCGCTATGATGGACTATCGCGACCCTGCGGCATTGAAAGACAAGACCGATGGCGAGCTTTTCTACGTCATCAAAAACGGGAAAGGCAAAATGCCTTCGGAGGGCGACCGCACAAAAGCGGATGAAATCTGGAACCTGGTGATCTACGTTCGCTCGTTCGCAAAGAAATCGCCCGCAGAAAAGCCAAACCCCGAGAAGCCATAGCTACTTTCCGCCTGGGTCATATTGCGGCTCAAACGCGCTGTCTAATTTTCCTTTGCCTCGCGGCGTAGGCCGCCACCTTCCGGCGATTCCCGCACAGTTGCATGCTGCACCAGCGCCGCGTCCCCTTCTTGCTGGTGTCCTGGAAATGCAGCACACACTGCACGCATTTGCGTACGCGTCCGGGATCCGCATTTGCGAACAGCATCGCCGCGCTGTGCGCCAGTGGAGCAAACAAGTCGTCCGGTTGGCGCAGCTCAAACCACAGCTCGGTGGCCGACTTCTTCCCGCCGGCGTTCAATCGCGTGCGCAGCGGATGCGCGGCCATCAGCGCGTTCAATTTGCCGAACACGGAGCGGCTCACCGCGCCGCCCTGCTCCCACGCCAGCACTTCCTTCCGCAGTTCCTCGCGGAATTCCCGCACGGCAGCAAGCGTGCGCCGTGGTGCCGCCGTTTTCTGCCATGTTCGCTCGAGCTCCGCGCGCCGGCTCGAAGTCAGCAAATCCGCCGACTGAAACCATCGCATCAGAGCGCTGAAATCCGGCAGCACCTCGACGAATTGGCCGTCCATAACCGGACGTGTGTTCAGAAAATCGAGCGCTAGCTGGTTGCCAAGAAAAAGGAAACCGTCCCTCCAGATGGACTCCGGTTCCGTGTGTGCTCTTCTCATTTTATAGCCTCGAATTATAACACCAATAATGAATCTTTTTAAAGGTTAGTTCATCCGATGCTGTGAGAAGGGGCCGGGGGCAACTCAATGATGCCCGCCGGCGCCCCGCGGCCCTGGGCCGAAACTTCAAAAGGAGACTCACCTTGACCAGCTATAAGCACGCAACGATTGACGGCAACAAGATTTTCTATCGCGAGGCCGGTTCCAACTCGGCACCTACGATTCTGTTGTTGCACGGCTTCCCCACATCTTCACACATGTTTCGCAACCTCATTCCCGCTCTGGCGGATCGCTTCCATGTAGTTGCACCCGACCTGCCCGGCTTCGGCTTCTCCGACGCACCCAGCCGCAAGGATTACATCTATTCATTCGCGCAGCTTGCTGAGACCATCGGAAAATTCACAGACACCATCGGGCTCAAGCAGTTCGCCATCTACGTCTTCGACTACGGCGCACCGGTGGGCTTCCGCCTTGCTTTGCAGCGGCCCGAGCGCATCACTGCGATCATTTCGCAAAACGGAAACGCCTATGAGGAAGGCCTCAGCCAGGGATGGAATCCGATCCAGAAATACTGGAAAGAGCCTTCTGCGCAGAATCGCGCAGCCCTGCGCGACTTCCTGACGCCCGACGCAACCAAGGGACAATATCTCTATGGCGTGCAGGATGTGACCCAGATCGCGCCGGAATCCTACTCGCTCGATTCCGCTCTTCTGGCACGTCCGGGCAATGACGAAATCCAGCTCGACCTGTTCCTCGACTACGCCAGCAACGTCGCGCTGTATCCCAAATTCCAGCAGTATCTGCGAACCAAACAACCGCCGGTGCTGGCCGTCTGGGGCAAGAACGATCCATTTTTCCTGCCGCCCGGCGCGGAAGCCTACAAGCGGGATGTTCCGAATGCAGAGGTGCACTTCTTCGACACCGGCCATTTTGCCCTGGAAACTCACGCACAGGTGATTACCGACACCATCCGCAATTTCCTCGAACGCAAACTCGGACAGCGAGCCGGCGCAGCCTGAGGGCCGCAACGCCGCAAGCTCGAGCAACCGTCAACAATTTCAAGCCGTGCGAGTGAGGATTCCCGTTCTATTGGGAATCCCGGCTTTCCATCCCTGACCCGAAGCGTCTAAACCCGCAATTCAGCGTGTGAACTCCGGTTCAGGTGCGGGAACCGTAAAAAAGGATGGAATATGAAATGCTGGAAATTTGTTCCTGTACGGACTCTCGCGATTCTGATTTTCGGATTGGCTCTCTCCGGTTTCGCCGCGGCGCAGTCATCAGCGCAGGATCAGGCCAACGAGTACTACAAGACGCAGGACTGGGCCAAGGCGGCGCCCACATATGAAGCGCTGGTGCAGGCAAATCCCGCGGACGCGCAGTCGTGGTATCGCTGGGGCGTGGCCCTGGCCGGTATGGGACAGTATCAGAAGGCCATCGAGTGCTACACGAAGGCCGGCGACCTGAAATTCCACAAGTTCTCAGTTCTTTTCCGCACCGCCAAGGCCTACGCGCGCCTGGGTGAAAAAGAAAAAGCATTTCAAACTCTCGACAAGATTATTGAGATTGGCTACGGACCCGGCTCGGTGCTCTCCTCCGACGCGGACCTGGCGACCTTGAGCAGCGACTTGCGCTTCGCGGCGGTTCTAGACAAGGCCGACCACAACGCCTATCCCTGTAAATACAAGCCGGAATATCAGCAATTCGATTTCTGGGTCGGCGAGTGGGATGTGAAGCAAACCAGCATCGATCAGCAAGTGGGAACCAGCATCATCCAGAAAATCCTGGATGGCTGCGTGCTGCTTGAAAACTGGACCAGCGGAATCGGCGGCACAGGCAAGAGTTTCAACATTTTCGACTCCAACACCAATAAGTGGGAGCAGTACTGGGTGGACAGCAACGGCGGCAGAATTTTCTTCAGCGGCCAATTGAACGGCAAGGTTCTCGATTACTACGCTGAGACCGACGAGAGCGGCAAGAAAGCCACGCGCCATCTTCAATTCTTCAACCAGGGCCCGGATCAGGTCCGCCAATTCAGCCGGCGGTCGAAGGACGGTGGGAAGACCTGGTCGGTCGAGTACGACTTCACTTATTTCCGGAAAAAGAGCGGCAACTGACCGGCGGGCGGCTCAGCGGATGGCGAGTTTTTCGATGATGCGGAGAACGTCGGCGGCGGAAACATCGTAGAGCGAGTGTTCGTCTTCCTGCTCCAGCCGCTGGCGCAAATATTCTGCGGCAATGTAACTGGCTTCGCGGTCGCTCAGGTTGCGCTTGGCCCGGGCCTCGAATTCAACGAAGCCGGGATGCGCCAGCCCGACCACCACGCCCTTTCCATTCACATAGAATTTGCAGTCCATGGTATCGGCGTGGCGCGTGGCGATTCCGTTCCAGCAATGCGAGAACCGGCACTGATAGGTGTAATCCGTCACTTTGGAGGGCACATCGAATGCGCGAATGAATTCGCTCATGGTGCCGGCGTTTGCAAACATGGGTACGGGCGCCGAGGGCATAGCCGCGCCTATTTCCTGGCGCCCACGGCGGCGGGTTGTTCGGAGTGTTGATACGACTGGATTGCCGCGGCCACGCCGGCGCCGGCGGGAACGCGCAATCCTTGATCGAGCACGGTTTTTTCCAGCGCGGCGAGGAACAGCAGAACGTTTGTCTTCTGGCTGGAGTATCCCATCAAGCCGACCCGCCAGATTTTTCCCTTGGTCGCTCCGATGCCACCGGCAATCTCGATGTTGAATTCGTCCAGCAGTTGCGTGCGCACCTTGCGGTCATCCAGCGCCGCAGGAATTTTCACCGCCGTCACTGTCACTAGGCGCTCCGCCGGCTTCGCCACGAATAGTTCGAGGCCCATGGCTTCGAGTCCGGCCACGATCGCTTGCCGATTGTGCACGTGCCGCTCCCAGCGCGCTTCCAGCCCTTCCTCCAGCACGATGCGCAACGCCTCGCGCATGGCATAAATCAGCGAAACCGCCGGCGTGTGGTGATAGGTGCGCTCGCCTCCCCACATGGTTAGAATCGGCGTCAGGTCGAAATACCAGCTTCCCGGAGGCGTCTTCCGCGCGCGCAGAATTTCTTCCACCCGCGCATTCACGGTGATCGGCGACATTCCCGGCGGCGCGCTGATGGCTTTCTGTGATCCGCTGAAGCAGATGTCAATGTCTTGCCGGTCCACGTCGAGAGGCACGCCCGCGAGCGTCGCCACCGCATCTACGATCAGCAGCGCGCCCAGTTCGTCCGCCACTTTGCGGAATTCATCAATGCGATTAAGCACGCCCGTGGATGTTTCTCCGTGCGCCAATCCCACGAATTTGATCTTCTTGCCTTTGCCCGCGCGGCGCACGTCTTCCGGATCGATCGGCCGTCCCAGCGGCGCTTCCACGCGAATCACTTTGGCGGGGCTGCGCTCCGCGATGATGGCCATGCGCTCGGAAAACATTCCGTTCACGCACACGATGCACTCGTCGCCTGCTTCGACGGGATTCAGCACCGCGGCTTCGATGCCGCCCGACCCGGATGCCGAGATCGGAAAGGTGATACGGTTCTGCGTCTGGAACACTTTCCGCAGCAGCACCGGCACATCGCCCATCATTTCCGTAAACCACGGGTCCATGTGGCCCACAAGCGGCGTAGCCAGCGCGCGATAAACGCGCGGGTCTATGTTCGAGGGGCCGGGCGTCAGCATCACCCGCGCCGGGGGAAGCAGTTCACCGATAATTTCAGTCATGATCTCCTACCTTGCAGCGCTTCTTTCTTCAGTCGCAATCGAAGCGGCACCGGACACGTCCGCGGCAGGCTTGGGGGGACAAAAGAGCGCCCAGCCGAGGTCATAAGTGTCGCTAAACCTGCCCGCTGCGGTCAACCACCAAAATGGCCGCCGGACCCGCCAAAAGCCGCTCCCGGGGTCCGCGTAACCGCGTTAAAGGAATGAACTTTTACGACACCAAGGGGGTACCAGTTTCGCAACTGTGCCGCCGTCAAGTTGAAAGGCCTATACCCCTATGCTAAATTCAAAATTCAGCCGCAAAACCAATGACCGACGGGAAAACCATCAGCGCGAAGAAGCCGAAAGTCTCCCGGGTGGAAGTGTATTGGCACACCGTCCAGTACCGCACGGTAGCACTGTACGTCCTGGTTGTGGCTGCCATTATCTGCGCTTCGGCGTTTCTCGTTTTTCCTGAGACGTCCAACAAACTCCTCGAACATCTCTCCGCGGCATTCCCGGCACACGATCCGGGCGTCGCCACTATCTCTTCCCGGCAGGCCCGCTTCGTCAACCTCGACGGCAAAGTGCAGGTGAAGAAGGCCAACTCCGTGCAGTGGACCAACGCCGATTACCAGCTCACGCTCGACAAGGACGATTTGATTCAGACTGGCCCCGAAGGCGTCGCGCGTATTGCATTTTCCGACGGCACCACGTACACCGTAAAGGGTGACACGCTGGTGACCGTGGAGCAGAATCACGTGGAGCGCGACCGCGCCACCACCGTCGGCGTGCACATCAGTTCCGGTCAAGTGGACCTGGCCACCGGCACATGGGAAGTACCGGGCTCGAAGGCGGAAGTTTCGTTTGAGAATGCCGTCGCGTCCGTGCGCGCCAACAGCCGTGCCGCGGTGCGCAGCGATCCGAATACGAAGGAACAGGAAATTACGGTGGCCAACGGTAGCGCAGAGTTGAATCGCGGCGGCGAACATCTCGACATCGGCCAGTGGGAGCGCGCTCAATTCGCCACTGGCGGACCGATGGTGAAGACGCAGGTGCTGGCTCCTCCGGAGCTGGTCGAGCCTTTGAATCTGGCGCCCATTATCGTGGGCGACACCAAGCGCGACCCGGTTCATTTCTCATGGAAACCGGTGCCCACGGCGCGCAGCTACGATTTCGAAGCCAGCACCACTTCCATGTTCAATCACGTGGTGGTGGAAAAGAAGATCGCCACCAACACCGTGGACATCACCGGGCTCAATCCCGGCGACTATTTCTGGAGAGTGCGCGCCATCGACGAGAAGAACACCGTCAGCGATCCCAGCGATGCATTCAAATTCCAGCTGGTGACGCAGGGCAAAGAGCTGGAAATGCTGCTGGAGGTGGACGCCACCGAACTCCATGGCAACAACGTGGAAGTGATCGGGCGCACCGAACCCGGAGCGGCGCTGATCATCAACGGCGAGCAGGTGGCGGATCTCAAGCAGGACGGGCGCTTCCGGTATTTCACCGCGCCGATGACGCGGGGCAGCCATACCATCGTCATCACCGGGCAGAACCGGCGGGGCGGCACAGCCATTAAACACATTGACGTCGTCATCCCGTAGAATCTGACGGCACGAATTCTGGAGGACCGGCGCATCACACCGCCGCCGCGGCGGCGCTCAACTGGAACCTGGGGGGAAGCAAGACGTGACCAAGAACGGCTTTAACATGCGGTCGGTCTTCAGCCTGTTCTCATCGGACCTGGCGATTGACCTGGGAACCGCAAATACTCTGGTGTTTGCCCGCGGCAAAGGCATTGTGGTGAACGAGCCTTCCATCGTGGCCATCAATAAGACCAACGGCGAAGTGGTCGCCGTGGGCCGCGAAGCCAAGGAAATGCTGGGCCGCACGCCCGGCAATGTGGTGGCCATCAAGCCAATGAAAGACGGCGTGATCGCGGACTTCAAAGTCACCGAGCGCATGCTCACCTACTTCATTCAGAAGGCGCACAACCGCCGCGTGCTGGTGCACCCGCGCATCGTCATCGGCGTGCCCAGCGAAATCACACCGGTGGAAAAACGCGCCGTACAGGACTCCGCGTATCGCGCCCGTGCAAGCGAAGTGTATCTTGTCGAGCAGGCCATGGCCGCGGCCATCGGCGCCGGCCTGCCTATCGAAGAGCCCTCCGGCAACATGGTTGTGGACATCGGCGGCGGCACCACGGACATCGCCGTCATCTCCATGAGCGGCATCGTTTACTCGCGCTCCGTCCGCGTGGCCGGCAATGAGATGGACGAAGCGGTAATGCACTACCTGAAGCGCAAGTACAACCTGCTGGTCGGGGAACGCACCGCGGAGCAAATCAAGATTGAGATCGGCTCGGCTTATCCGCTGGAAAAGCCGCTGACCATCGAAGTGAAGGGCCGCAATCTGATCGAAGGCGTGCCGCGCACCGTCACCATTGACGACAGCGAAATACGCGAAGCGCTTTCCGAATGTATCGCCACGATCCTGAACGCCATCCGCGTCGCGCTCGAACGCACGCCGCCCGAACTTTCCGCGGACATCAGCGACCGCGGCATTGTCCTGACCGGCGGGGGCGCGCTGATCAAGAATCTGGACAAGCGCATCCGCGAGGAGACCGGCCTGCCCGTTTCGATTGCGGACGACCCGCTGGCTTCGGTGGTACTGGGCACCGGCAAAATGCTCAGCGATTTCCGGCTGCTGCGGCTGGTTTCGATTGATTGAGCACCGGCCGCGCAGCGCACGATTTTGGTTTTGAATTTCGATTTTCCATTTTCGAGTTTCGATTTTCTAAACTATGGCTGACATCATCGCACGCCATCGCCCGCTCGCCCTCCTCGCCGGCTTGATTTTTGTCCAGCTGATGCTGCTGGCATTCCAGGTGAAGCGCGAGCACAACGTCACGCTGGTCCGCTACTGGGCGGTGCAAGCCTTCACGCCGGTCGAACGCGCCGGAACGTGGTCTTTCTCCAAAGCGGGCGGCCTGTGGAGCGGTTATATCGGCCTGCGCGACACCCGCGCCGAGAATCAGCGCCTGAAAACTGAAGTGGACCAACTGCGCATGCGCAACCGCGAACTCGAAAGCAGAGCGGCTGAGGCTCAGCGGCTGTCCGTGGCTTTGAACTTTCGTGAATCTCACCCCGAAGCCCCCATGCTGGCCGCGGAAGTGATCGGAGCCAGCGCCGATCCCGCATCGCACACCCTGTTCATCAACCGCGGCGAGCGCGACCACATGCGGCGCAATCTCGCGGTGATCACTCCCGACGGCATCGTCGGGAAAATCGTCGAAGTATTTCCCTCGGCCGCGCAAGTCCTGCTGATCAACGACAAGGAAAGCGGCGTCGGCGCGCTGCTGGAAAGTTCGCGCGCACACGGCGTCGTCAAGGGCACCGGCGACGTCGAGCCGCGCATGGAATACGTCGAGAACGGCGAAAAGGTGCAGCCCGGAGACATCATCCTCACCTCCGGGGAAGATCGCATTTACCCCAAGGGCCTTCCCATCGGCACGGTAGAAAGCGCCGCGCAGTCGTCTCCCTTTCAATCTATTCGTGTCCGCCCTGCGGCGCGACTCGATCGTCTGGAGGAAGTCCTGGTGTTGATGTCACAGCAGGAATTGTCGTTTAAGCGAGCCGCCGAGCAAGCTTCCACCGCAGCTCCCGCTTCGCCGGCCGCAAAGCAACCAGCTCCGGCTACTACTGCTCCTCCGAAAACGGTAACCACCCGGCCTGCCGCTGCGCCAGTGGTATCGAAGCCCAAACCAGCAGCCGTCGCTCCGGCGCCGGCTTCTTCGGACAACAACGCTCCCGCACGATCCGCAAATCCGGCGGTCTCTCCTCAGTGAAATGTCTTACATGCTGAATCCCGGCGCGCAGTCCGAACCGAATATTGAAGTCCACAAATACTATAACGGGACGATTCTGCTGGTCGCATTCCTCTCGCTGGTTCTCCAGGCCTTTCTCCACAAGTACGGCCGCTGGGCGGAGCTGATTGATCTGCCGCTTCTGGTCACCATCTATTTCGGCGTCAGCCGCCGCAATCCCGTCACCGGCATGTTGCTCGGCGCGGCCATCGGGTTGCTGCAAGACGCGCTCGGCCACGACAATCCCATCGGCATATACGGCATTGCCAAAACCTGTGTCGGCTACCTGGCCTCATCGGTCGGAGCGCGCATTGACACCGAACATCCCATCAGCCGCTTCGGGCTGGTTTTCCTGCTCTTCCATTTCCACCAGGTGGTGCTCTCGCTCACGCAGCGCGTTCTGCTCAATCATTCCGCGCCCATGTTCACCATCCGCCTGCTGGTTGATTCGCTCGTCAGCGCCGCCGTCGCCGTGCTCCTCTTCGCCCTTCTTGACAGGCTGCGAAAGACCTCCTGAAATCAGCTGAAAGTAAAACTCCCGCCGGCCAGCATGAAAAAAACGAAAATTTGGCCGCCTCCGTTGACCAAAAGGACATGCCCGCCTTGCAGCCGCATCATCGCGGGTGCTAATTTAAGGGTCGCTTGCGAAATGAGTGAGTTTTGCGATTAGTGCGCTTCTGGGCCATGTAAGACCCGCCGCGCAGGAGTTCGGTTGGCACCGTGGAGTATTAGCGACCAAAAAATTCCCCAGGGCCGTCTCGCACTGGTTTCCTACTTGTCTGTGGTGTTTGTGGTTTTGTTGCTGGTAGGCTTCTGGAAGCTGCAAGTGGTTCAATCCGGCCACTTTGTGGACCTCGCCGAACGCAACCGCGTGCGCTCGATTCCCATCATCGCGCCCCGCGGCGCCATGCTCGATCGCGACGGCCGCATCCTGGTGGATAGCTACCCGTCCATCAGCATCCTGCTGCTCCGCGATGACTTGAAAGCGCTGGAAAAAAGCCTCCCGCAAATTGAGGAAGGCCTGGGCATCAGCCGCGAAGAATTGCGCCAGATGGTCGAAGCGGCAAAAAACGAACCTAAATTTCAGCCCATTATTATTAAGCCCGTGGCCTCCGACGCCGACAAGGCCTTCGTCGAGTCCCACCGTGTGGATTTGCCGGTGCTCGAACTCATGCTGGTTCAGCGCCGCCGTTATCCCCATGGTGAAATGCTCGCAAATACCGTCGGCTACGTTGGCGAAGTCTCGCAACAGGACATGGACCGCAGCGAGGGCCACTATCGTCCCGGCGACATCGTCGGGAAAGCGGGCCTGGAGCGGCAGTACAACGACGTGCTGGAAGGCACCGACGGAATGCGCCGCGTGGTCGTCAACAGCGTGGGCAAAGCGGTGCGCACTCTCGACAACCTCGAAGCCATTCCCGGCAAACCCGTGCAGCTCACCATTGACTACGATTTGCAGGCCGTCGCCGAAGCGGACATGCTCAATAAAGAGGGCTCCGTCGTCGCTTTGGACCCGCGCACCGGCGATGTTCTGGCGGTCGTCAGCCGCCCCACGTTCGATCCCAACGATTTCGCAGTCCGCATTGCCAACGAGGAATGGCAACGGTTGAACAGCGACCCGGCCACGCCTTTGCTCAACCGCGCCATCCAGGCGCAACTTGCGCCAGGCTCTGTGTTCAAGATCGTCATGGCCACGGCCATGCTTGAAACCAAGGCTGTTCCCGAAACCATGCACGCCTACTGCCCGGGCTACGCCACTTTCTATGGCCGCACCTTCAAATGCCACGTCTTCGGCAAGGGCGGTCACGGCGACGTGGACTTCCACAAAGCCATCGTGCAGTCCTGCGACGTGTATTTCTACAATGTGGGTAAGCAGCTCGGCATCGACCGCATTTCGTTTTACGCCAACGCTCTCGGCCTCGGCCATCGCACCGGCATCGATCTCCCCAGCGAAGAAACCGGCCTGGTGCCCTCAGAGGAATGGGCCCAGCGCGTGTATCACCGCAAATGGTATGCCGGCGAAACCATCTCTGTATCCGTGGGACAGGGCGCCGTGACCACCACGCCCATCCAGCTCGCGCGCATGATTGCCAGTGTGGCTAGCGGCGGTTTGCTGGTCCAGCCGCACCTGCTGAAAAATTTCCCCAACCCGCGCCAGGATCATTTCAACATTTCCGAAGACACCGTCGAAAAAGTGACCCAGGGAATGTTCGGCGTGGTCAACGAAGGCGGCACCGCTGCGGGCGCCAAACTTCAGAACATAGAATTCTGCGGCAAATCCGGCAGCGCGCAGGTCATTGGCTACGACGTACGCAACCGCATGGGCAAGCAGCGCGAATTCAAAGATAACGCCTGGTTCGTCGGCTACGCACCACGACGCAATCCGGAAATCGTCGTCGCCGTTTTGGTGCAGGGCGGCGAACATGGCGGCGCAGTAGCCGGCCCGATCGCCCGCGATGTGGTCAAGGCCTACTACGACAAGAAAAATGCCCGCATGCAGCAGACCGCCAGTTCCGATTCGCCCGACCGCGCGGCTGCTTCCCGTCCGCTGGTGGCCACCGTGGGAGCACAGCCATGAAAGACCGCCCGCGCGTTCAGGATTTCGACTGGGCCCTGCTGGCCGTCGCCGCCGCCATCACCTGCATCGGCCTTCTGGAAATCTATTCCTCCACCCACGCCAGCGGCATGCACGGCCTGCAATGGAAGCAGTTGATGTGGGTGGGCATCGGCGTTGCCGGCATGTTCGTGATGTCGCAGATTGACTATCACACTCTGCTCGACCAGGCGCCGGTTCTGTACATGGTCGGCATCGTGGCGCTGCTGGTCGTCATGGCCCTGGGCCACACCCATTTGGGCGCCAAACGTTGGATCGTCCTGGGGGGCGTCAATTTACAAGTGTCTGAACTCGTAAAATTGATTATAATCATCGTGCTGGCTCGCTATTTCAGCGAGGTTCGCACCGACCGGCTGACGCTCAGGGATCTGGTCAAAGTTGCCGTTCTGACCTTGATTCCCGCAGCCCTGATTCTGAAGCAGCCGGATCTGGGAACGGCGATGGTGCTGATTCCAGCAGCCCTGATTGGAGCGTTTCTCGCAGGCATCGAATGGAAGCATGCCGCTGTTGGCGTCCTCCTGATCGGATTGTTGATCCCGATTGCCTGGAACATGCGCCATCATCTGAAGCCGTACCAGCAGCAGCGGATTCAGACCTTCTTTCATCCTGAAGAAGACCAGCGCGGCGCCGGTTATCAGATCTTGCAGTCGGAAATCGCCGTGGGTTCGGGTGGTTTTTGGGGAAAAGGTTTCGGCAAAGGCAGCCAGAACCAGTTGGGCTTCGTGCCCGTGCGGTACTCGGATTTTATTCTGGCGTCGCTGGCCGAAGAAATGGGTTTCATCGGAGTTTGCATCGTTTTGCTGCTGTACCTGGGTTTGATTCTGCGGCTGGTGGACAACGCGCAGAAGGCGAAAGACAAGGCCGGAATGTTTGTAGTCATGGGAGTGACATCCGTAATTGGCTTCCACGTTCTGGTGAACGCATCCATGGTGATCGGATATATGCCCGTCACCGGTATTCCGCTGCCCCTGATGAGTTACGGAGGGTCGGCGACCGCTTTTGTTTTTTTGGCTTTGGGCCTGGTGATGAACGTTCGCATGCGGCGTTTCGTCAACTGAGCCTGTAACGTATCAGCTTCAGCTATGCCGCGCCTATAGGCTGCGGCGGGATTGCAAGTTTTGAATTGCTTACACTTGATTGAACGAACGCACCGTTTGAAGGAAATCATGCATCAACCTGACAGTTCCTTCCTGGGCGGCCCGTTGTGGCAGACATCCAATTCGATCCTCCGCCACGCCGGTCGGGCGCTAGCGCCCCTGTGTGCCGCCGCAGTGCGGTGCCCCACGAGGAGTTTCAATGTCGAAGGAAATGGTTATTTCGGCGAACCCCCACGAGACACGGGTCGCCATTCTCGAAGAAGGACAGCTTTGTGAGTTTTACGTCGAGCGCGAAAAGGAATTTGCGTTAGTCGGCAGCATCTACAAAGGCCGTGTGACTCGCGTGCTTCCCGGCATGCAGTCAGCCTTCGTGGAAATCGGACTCGATAGCGACGCTTTCCTCTACGTCAGCGACTTCCTGGAAGACAACGAAGAATTCGACCAGATCGTCACCACCGTCGAGGACAAAGTCGAAAAAATGCAGGCCGAAGGCGGCCAGGTGTTCGCGCCGGAAGGCGCCGCCACTCCCGCCATCGAACCCACCGATGTCGAACCGCCGCAGCCCTTGAGCAACGAATCGGGCATGTCTCCGGATGCTTCCGGAGCGCCGGCTTATCCGTCGTCCCCCCCAATCCGTTCGGCGCCGCCTGCGTCCCAGCCGTCTGCGCCACCTCGCTCTTACGACCGCGGGCGATCCGACCATCGCCGCCCCGAAGGTCGCTCCGAGGGTCGGCGCGAAGGCCGCTTCGGTCGCCGTGGCCGAGGTGGACGTGACCGCGGAGGAGATCGCGGCCGCTTTGGCGGAGGTGGAGGCGGAGGACGCGACCGCGGCGGTCGAGGCCGTTTTGGGCGCGATTTGCCGCCATCGAAATACGCTCCATCGCACGGCTATGAAGATCGCCCCAGCGATTCCTCGCTGCCGGAAGGCCACGTTTCCACCATCCTGCCCGGTGAATCTTTAGCGAAATATAAGGAGCGCTCGTCCGCTCCTCCCACTCCACCAGTAGAAGAAATTTCGACGGCCGCCGTCACTCCCATCACGCACGAAACTGCGCCGATGGAAACCGCTCCGCCCGCGTTCATTCCTCCCCGCCAGGAATACCGACCCGTTTCCAGCACAATGTCCACCGGCCTCGAACCACTGCCGGGCGAAACCATCTCCAAATGGAAAGTCCGCGAACCTCACGAAGAAGACCGCTCCGAAGCCGCCATTCCCACGACGGAGCATCATGCGGAGATTGACCATCACCAGGAAATCGAATCGCGCGAGCTGGCCTCCTTCGAGCCCGAGGTTCACGAGGACCAGGCAACTTTTGACGCTCACGCCCAGCAGGCCATCCAAGCGGCTCACGGCTTCGAAGCCGCGCACGAAATCCACGCCGCCGGCTTGACCGACGAAGAAGCCTCCGTGGTTGCCGAGCAGGTGGCCGAAGCGCAGGTGGAACAGCAGGAACGCGAAGCGCGCCAACGCGATTTCGCAGCCCAAGAAGAGTCCCACGACGCCGGCGCTTCAGAAGCCGATCACGATGATGAAGCTTCCGAACTTGGTGCCGATCATGGCACCGAGGAAATGGACGCCGAAGAAGACGCCGAAGAAGCACAGGCCGAAGCCGAAGGCATGCTCGCGCATCCCGAAGAATTCGCGCACGCCGAAGCCCCCGAAGCCGAATCAATGACCGCTGAACCCGGCAACTCGCTCGCCGCCGAAGGCCAGCAGCCGCACGACCCGCAAACTCCGGACCAGCAGCCCTATCGCGCGCAAGTGAGCAACAATTTCCGCGCCCGCATGCAGCACCCCGCGCGCCGCGGACGAAGTGGTCCACGCCGCGATCGCGACGACCGCGGCCGCCGCCCCCAGCACGGACCCAGTCATGGCGGCCATCACCGCGCGCAGCCGCGCCGCCCGCAATTGATTTCCGACATGCTCAAGCAGGGCCAGGAAATTATCGTCCAGATTGCCAAGGAGCCTCTGGGCAAAAAGGGCGCGCGCATCACCAGCCACGTCGCGCTCCCCGGCCGTTACTTGGTGTACATGCCCACGCTCGACCACACCGGCGTCTCGCGCAAAATCATCTCTGCCGAAGATCGCGCGCGCCTGCGCCACCTGGTCAGCGAAGCCAAAGGGACCAGCGGCGGCGGATTCATCGTCCGCACTGCCGCAGGAGGCGCCACGCCGGATGAAATCCGCACCGACGTGGAATTCCTCATCCGCACCTGGTCGGAAATCAAGGCCCGCGCCGAACAGCGCAAGGCCCCCGCGCTGCTCCATCGCGATCTCAACTTGGTCGAACGCATCCTGCGCGATTACATCACCACGGATTACAACGCCATCTGGGTGGACTCCGAAGAGGAATACGCCAAAGTCGTCGAGTTCATGAGTCGCTTCCAGCCGCAACTCGTCAACCGCGTCAAGCTCTACACTAAGGAGACGCCGGTCTTCGAAGAGTTCGGCATTCAGCAGGAAATTGATAAGAGCCTGCGTCCGAAAGTGTGGCTCAAATCCGGCGGCTACATCGTCATCAACCACACCGAAGCGCTGGTGGCCATTGACGTCAACACCGGCAAATTCGTCGGCAAGGGCTCGAACCGCCTCGAGGACACCATCGTGCGCACCAACCTCGAAGCCGTCAAGGAAGTGGTCCGCCAGATGCGCCTGCGCGATCTCGGTGGCATCATCATCATCGACTTCATTGACATGGAAGAGCGCCGCAACCGCGAAAAAGTGATGGCCGCGCTCGAAGACGCCCTGCGCGCCGACCGTGCTCCCTCGAAGGTTCTGCGCTTCAACGAATTCGGCCTGGTGGCCATCACCCGCAAGCGCACCAAGCAGGCTCTCGAGCGCACTCTCTGCCAGCCTTGCCCGTACTGCACCGGCTCCGGCATGGTCAAATCCATTCCCACGCTGTGCTACGAAATTCAGGGCGAAGCCCGCAAGATGGCTCCGGAGATTTCCTCCGGCAGCCTAACCCTGCGCGTGCATCCCGAAATTTCGAAGGCTCTCAAAACGCGCGAATCCTCGCTGATCGAGGAACTCGAGCGCTGGACCAAAAAGAGCATCATCGTCCAGGCCGACCCAACGTTGCATTGGGAACAGTACGATATTTATTAGTGTCTGGACCTTTGAGGCTGCGCTGATCACGGAATCATCGTGCACTTGAGGAAGAAATCGTTCACTGCTCTCAAACTGCTGATGTGCACTTGACTGGCAACTGTAGAGAATTCATAAGCATCCATGCTGGGCGGCACGCTTCCTGGACTTATGCTCAACCCAAGTACGGATCCTGCTACGGCAAACCCAAGCCGTTCGGGCCCTCTGGACGTCGCCACCTTCTCGTATCTTCTAATTCTGTCGTCAATCTCACGCTGCTTTATTGCAAGGGCCGCGGAGTCTAACCCCGACCGTTGCAGTCCGTTTTCGAACTCTTGTAAAAATCCTCGGGCTACTGCAATGCCAACACCCACATCGTCGCTGTGTGGAAAGTTGTTCTGTATGCCTTCCACAAAAACGTAAAGTCCGAAATACAGCCACTCCCACAGCGCTCGAGCAAGCTCGCTTTCACTCTTGACTGATATCTTGCAACGCGTCGTGATCGTAGAGAGCTGTTCAGCTCCGAAAAGCTTGGCATGCATATACAAGAGAGAAAACACGGCATCTTTGATTGGCATTCGCGACTTCTGCGGGGACATTTCTGACTCGCCACTAGCCACTGTACCTCTGCTCCTTAAACGGATCCCCATACATGTGGTACCCGTTCTGCTCCCAGAACCCCGGCGCATCCTCCGCCAGAAATTCCAGGCCGCGCACCCACTTCGCACTCTTCCACGCGTACAGATGTGGCACCACCAGCCGCACCGGATACCCATGCTCGGGCGGCAGAGGCTCGCCATTCTCCTTCAGCGCAAACAAAGTCGTCGGCCGCATCAAATCCTCGAGCGGCACATTCGTCGTGTAGTCATTCTCCCCGTGCACCATGACGAATTTCGCCGTGGGTTTCAGTTGCGCCAGCTTGGCCACCTCGGTAAACGGCACGCCTTCCCAGCGCACGTCGAACCGGCTCCAGCGCGTCACGCAGTGCATGTCCACCAGCACTTCTTTCATCGGCAGCCGCGTGAATTCCTCCCATGTCAGCCGCACCGGCCGCTCCACCAGCCCCGTGATGCGGAAATCCCAAGTTCGCGGATCGAACCGCGGCACGTCGCCCTCATGCAGCACCGGCCACTTGAGCGTCAGCGATTGCCCCGGCGGCAGCCGCCCCGCCTCCCGCATGGCCCGTTCCAACGTCTTTCGCTCGTTGCCCTCGCCAAACATGGTTCCAGGATCTCCTTCTTGAGAGCGGGCTCTAACTCACCTCTACTTCAATTCCACCCACATACTTCGCAGATAAATTGTAAATCGCTGCGCCAATCCCGGCCATGAGCGCGCCAAATACGGCAAACAACGGCGGCAAAAAAACAATTGCCAGAATGCCAAAGATCGGTCCAAAAACTCGAGGCATATGGCCTCCGCTCTTGTCCGCCAACGGAACAAATGTGAGCACAAATCCGAACATGACACCCTCAACCAGTCCCATGGCGCCATAGCCGATGGCACTGATCTTCATAACTGACCATGGCTCAATCATCGAGATTCTCTTCATCTCTGCCTCCACATCGCCCGCTCCAACGTCTTCCGCTCGTTGCCCTCGCCAAACATCACTCCCTCCCAATCTCATCGGTCAAGCTGCACAAATATCGATTAAATGATACGCCCCGACGCCCAAGCCCCATAGGGGCGAAAGAACACGATCCGAAGTTGTCGGGAGCGCCGTAGGCGCGGCAGACCTTTCCGCGCCTACTGTCCACCTCTCATCAGCCGAGTTCCGATTGCCGTGCGCTCGCCCCACCAAATATTGATGCTTCCGTACCATTGACCGCTGCGTTGCAATTGCTGAAACTACGCTTGGGGGATTTTCGGATGCAGCTGTCGAGTTCAATCGTGCGGGGTCAACGGCAATCATTCCTAAAATGGAACAGGAAAAAGGCGAACAAGAATCTAATCGCGACACTGACTCATTCTGAATTTTCTGCAATTCACTCAAAACAAAGCCCATCCCAGAATCTAACCGCGACTCCAACCACATCATTCTTCTTCTTGTCCTCCGAGTTCACATTGCCAGCCACACTTGATCCTTGCCTCCCTGACTCCATATGTCCGTGCCTCCAGATTTCTAATCGCAACACATCGCCGGTTTTCGCATCTCCGATCCCCGCAGCCCTTATCTCCTCCATGCGCCTCGCCAGCCTCCGCCTCTATCCCCTGTGCTATCATCACGCTTCGGAAAAATCTGCGCATCGCACGCAGGAGCACGCCTCAGACATTGACGATGACCGCACGCATCCTTAATGGAAACGCTATTCGCGACGCAATTTACGCCGAGTTCGCAGGCGAAATCGCCGCCCTGCGCGCCGCCGGCGTCCGCCCAGGCCTTGCCGCCCTC
>Ga0210408_10001475_pt1 | contig 24637 bp, 23 predicted proteins | sample IncBWH4MmetaG_FD_155471 | JGI IMG/M metagenome (GOLD analysis project Ga0210408, IMG submission 155471) | Forest soil microbial communities from Barre Woods Harvard Forest LTER site, Petersham, Massachusetts, United States - Inc-BW-H-4-M | ecosystem: Environmental > Terrestrial > Soil >...
AATGAGTTCTGACCCTAGTCATTGTAGCGGTCCAGACCCTCCAAACGCGAACCTGACGGGAGAAGTCGATGTTCGGAAAATTCTCGCGTCGGCAATTTGCAAGGCTCGCCACCTTCTCCGCCCTTGGGATGGCCGCGCCCGCGAAATCGCAGGACAGCGCAACCAAACCGGCATCCGACAAGCGTGCCTCCACAGGTTTCCCGAACGGCTTCATATGGGGTACGGCCACTTCCGCCTATCAGATCGAAGGCGCGGTGAAGGAAGACGGCCGCGGCCAGTCGATCTGGGACACTTTTAGCCACACGCCGGGCAAGATCAGGGATGGCACCAATGCGGATCGCGCCAACGATCATTACCATCGCTATAAGGAAGACGTGCGGCTGATCAAGGAGCTGGGGGTCAAGGCCTACCGGTTTTCGATCGCGTGGCCTCGGGTGTTTCCGGACGGCACCGGAGCGGCGAACCCCAAAGGCCTCGACTTCTACAATCGCCTCCTCGACGAGCTTCTGGCGAACGGCATCGAGCCGTTCGCGACGCTCTATCACTGGGACCTGCCGCAGCCGCTGCAGGACCGCGTCGGCGGATGGCAGTCCAGCGAAACGTCCAAGGCGTTCGCCGATTACGCCGGCTATGTGGCCGAACGCTTGAGCGATCGCGTCAAGTCGTTCTTCACGCTCAACGAAGCCGGGCGATTCCTGAATTTCGGTTATGGCTGGGGCATCGACGCCCCCGGTCTTTTGCTGTCGGCACCGGGGCTCAACCAGACACGTCACAACGTCGTGCTGGGACACGGGCTTGCGGTGCAGGCGATCCGCGCCAAGGCGCGCGCCGGCACCAAAATAGGCCTCGCCGAGAACATCGCGGCCTGCCTGCCGGCCATCGATACGCCCGACAACATTCGCGCGACCGAGATCGCGACGCGCGAATTGAACGCCGGGCTGTTGAACGTCATCCTGACCGGCGAATATACCGAAGGCTTCCTGAAATATGCCGGCAAGGACGCGCCGAAATACACCGCCGGCGAGTTGAAGATCATCTCTTCCCCGATCGATTTCGTCGGGTTGAACATTTATGCGCCGCAGTATTACGTGGTCGCCACCGACAAGGCGCCGGGGTTCGGCGTGCTGCCGTTTCCCTCCTCGTTCCCGCGCATGAATTCCGACTGGCTCCGGATCGGCCCGGAGACGGCGTACTGGGTGCCGCGACTTTCGGCCAAGCTCTGGAACCTCGACACCATCTACATCAGCGAAAACGGCGCATCCGCCGACGACAAGGTTGCGCCCGACGGCAATGTCTACGACCTCGATCGCATCATGTACCTGCGCAACTATCTGACGCAGTTGCAGCGCGCCACCGCCGAGGGCGTGCCGGTACGCGGCTACTTCCTGTGGAGCCTGATGGACAATTTCGAATGGATCTACGGCTTCGATAAACGCTTCGGGCTGTACCGCGTGGACTTCGACACGCTGGCTCGCACGCCGAAGCTCAGCGTCGCCTTCTACCGCAACGTGATCGCGCGAAACGCGGTGGACGTTTAGGGCGCAAGCCCCAACTCCAGCGACGATTGCCGGCGCGCGAGGCCCTGCCTCGGTGCTTCATCTGTTCTCGAAGCGGGGTGGACGCTTTTCCATAAAGGCCGTCATGCCTTCCTTCTGGTCCTCGAGCGAGAAGCAGGCATGAAACGCCCGCCGCTCCATCAACAGCCCCTCCGCGAGCGGCGTCTCATAGGCGCGATTGACGCACTCCTTGATCATCATGCTCACCGGCCGCGACATGTTGGCCGCCCTTGCCGCGGTCTTGATCGCTTCATCGACCAGCTGCGGGGCCTCGACGATGCGGCTGACGAGGCCCGATCGCTCCGCTTCGTCGGCGTCCATCATGCGGCCGGTCAGGCACATTTCCATGGCTTTCGCCTTGCCGACCACGCGCGTCAGCCGCTGTGTTCCGCCGGTGCCCGGCGTGACGCCGACGGTGATTTCGAGCTGGCCGAATTTCGCGTTCGGCGCGGCCAGGATGAAGTCGCACATCATGGCGAGCTCGCAGCCGCCGCCGAGCGCGTAGCCGGCGACGGCGGCAATGACGGGCTTGCGGCATCTGGAGATTTCGAGCCACTCGGCACCGCTGAACTCGATGGCGAAGACTTCGGCAAAGGATTTGAATTTCGCCATTTCGCCGATGTCGGCACCGGCCGCAAATGCCTTGTCGTCGCCGGTGAGCACCAGCGCGCCGATACGCGGGTCGTCTTCGAAAGCCTTCACCGCTTTGCTTAGTTCCGCGATCGTTGCCCGCGACAATGCGTTACGGACCTGCGGCCGGTTGAACCTGATCAGGCCGACATTGCCGACGGTTTCGGTCAGAATATTTTGATAGTTCATGGCGATCTCGGTCTATGAAGGGAACGATTGCGGCCCGCGACGAGCGGCCGTCTCCGCATGAAAATAGTTCGATCGCCAACAAAGTATAATATAATCTGGATCATCGTTATTATAGATTATATCTATGTTGAGATCGGTGGCGATCAAAGGGCGGATATGAGCTTCAAGCTGCAGCAGCTTCGAATTTTCGTCGCCGTATTCGAGGAGGGCGGCGTGGGTCAGGCGGCCGATCGGCTGCATATCGCGCAACCTTCGGTTTCGGCAGGATTGAAGGGCCTGGAGCGGTCGCTCGGCCAGCCGCTGTTCGAACGTCCCGGAGGAGCACGCCGCATCACTCCCACGGCGAGGGCCGTGCGGTTCTACGATCAGGCGATAGACATTCTCCGCCGCTGCGAGGACGCGCGAGCCGATCATGTTGCGGAAAGCAAACCGGCGCTTCGCATCGGAGTTATGAGCACGCTGGCGGCGCGAGATATAAGCGCCGCCGCGGCGGCGCTTATGCGCAGCGGACTGAGCGTTCAAATCCGGGAGGGCCATTCCAACCGGCTAGCCGAACTGCTGCGGCAGCGCCGTCTCGATATGGCCTGGACCTCGGTGGAGGCGGGGGCTCGCAACACGCGCGTACTCTGGCAGGAGCCGTTTGTGGTATTCACGTCACTCGATCACAGGTTTGCCCAGGGCAGAAAGCGAAACGTCACGCTGGGCCAGCTAAGTGGCGAATCCATCGTGTCACGGTTGTCCTGCGAGCTGAGGCCGGGAACGCTGCGCGCATTGGGACTGGCGCTGCCCCGGGCGGTGCGGGCGGAACGCGACGACGTTGCCATGCAGCTCGTCGCGCAAGGGGCGGGTATAGCGGTTGCGCCGCTAAGTCTCGCGACGTCGGACGTCAGCGTCCTCGCGGTCCGCGACCTCGACCTGATCAGGACCGTGGGGTTGAGGTGGCGCGCCGACCTCGCCGAGCGACATATCGACGATGTATCCGGTGCCATCATTCAATCCGTCGGTGCCAGACATATCCTGACCCGCGGCAATTGAGAACGGCCGGCGTCAAGGCACCTGCGATTCCAACTGCACCCAGCCACGATGTGTGCCGGCTATCATCATGGAGCGCGCGTATGAAAAACCCGCCTGCGGAACCCTGGCGGTCGCCCGCGCATCGTCTTAACTAAGGCTGCCGGGCGACCGCAAAAAGCGCTAGATTCAGGGAAAGCTTCTCACAGCAACCCGGTCGCGGCAGGCCATGTTGGCCTTGCCGGTGCTGTGAGCGAGGTCGATCGATGCGAATGATAGCCAGGAACATCCTTCTGTTGCCGTTCATGGTGATGCCGGCTTACCTCTCCGGCGCGGCGCTGGCTCGAGAGGCGCTGGCGGCCGCCGTGACCGACACCGAAATCCGCATCGGAAATGTCATGCCGTATACCGGTCCGCTGGCCGCGTTTTCGACCATCGGAAGAACTGAAGCGGCCTATTTCGACATGATCAACGAGCGCGGCGGCATCAACGGCCGCAAGATCAAGTTCATTTCCTATGACGACAGCTCCGACCCGGTCACCGCGTTGGAGCAGACCCGCAAGCTCGTCGAAACGGACAAAGCGCTGATGATATTCGGATCGTTCGGGACACCGGGCAATCTGGCGGCGCGCCCCTATCTGAACCAGCGAAAGGTGCCGCAGCTCTTCCTAGCCTCGGGCGACGAAGAGTGGAGCAATCCCAAGGCGTTTCCCTGGACCATGGGTTGGCAGCCGGCGTTCCGTGCCGAGGGACGGATCTATGCCAATTACATCCAGGCGTCCTATCCGGAGCGCAAGATCGCGGTGCTCTGGCAGAACGATCAATTCGGACGTGATCTGTTCAGGGGATTGCAGGAGGGGCTCGGCGACTGGGCGCGGATGATCGTTTCCGACATTTCGTTCGACGTTTCCGACAAGTCGATCGATTCGCAGATCGATCTGCTCAAGGATTCGGGTGCGGAAATCGTGCTGTTCGACGGCGCCCCCGCCATGGCCGCGCTGGCGATCCGCCGGATGGCCGAGCTCGACTGGCATCCGGTCTTTCTTCTGGACAACACCTCTGCCTCCATCGCCAGCGCGTTGCGGCCCGCGGGTCTGGAAAACGCGATCGGGGTGATCTCGACCTCCTTCCTCAAGAACGCCGGCGATCCCGCCTGGAAGGACGATCCCGGCATGAAGGACTGGTCGTCCTTCATGGAAAAGTACTATCCCGACGGCAACAAGGAGGACGGCAACGCGCTGTTTGGCTATGCCGCAGCCGAAACGCTGGTCCAGGTGTTGACGCAATGCGGCGATGATCTGTCGCAAGAGAACGTGATGCGGCAGGCGGCGTCGCTGAAGGATTTTCGCGGCTCGATCCTGCTGCCGGGCATTGCGATCAATACCGGGCCGGACGACTTTCGCCCGATCGAGCAAATGCGGCTGGTGCAATTCGACGGTGGCACCTGGCAGCCGATCGGCGATATGATCGAAAGCGCGTTTGTCGGCAGCGGGAACAAATAATCCAGGAAGTCATTCGCGACGGCGTCATAATCGAAACCAGGCAACGGAGGGAGCAGCGATGGCAGAAGCACAAACCCCGCCGGCCGGCCCCGATCTCACCCAGGGTGTTGCACTGGATTTCGCCGGCGATACCCTGCTTGGCCATGTCGGCGATCAGGATGTTCTGCTGGTCCGCTCCGGTGCTGCGATCCACGCCATCGACGCGCATTGCAGCCATTACCACGGACCGCTCGCGGAAGGGCTTGTCGTCGGCACCAGCATTCGCTGCCCCTGGCATCACGCCTGCTTCGATTTGCGCACCGGCGAGGCGACACGCGCGCCGGCGCTTAGCGCGCTCGGGGTATGGCAGGTCGATCGCGAGAGTGATCGTATTTTCGTCCGGCAAAGGCGCGAACAGCCGGTCGCGCGGGGCAAACGCCCCATTGATGCGCCCGGCAGAATCGTGATCGTCGGCGGCGGGGCGGCGGGTTTTGCCGCCGCCGAGATGTTGCGGCGTGAGGGGTTTGGCGGCGAGGTCGTGATGCTGAGCGACGATGCCGCCCCGCCGGTCGATCGGCCCAATCTGTCGAAGGACTATCTTGCCGGCAGCGCGCCGGAGGACTGGTTGCCGCTGCGTCCCGACAATTTTTACACGGATGCCAATATCGAGCTTCGGCTCGAAAGCCGTGTCGCCGCGCTTGACACCAAGGCGCGCCATGTCGTTCTCGCCGGCGGCGCGAGCGTTGCCTATGACCGTCTTCTGCTCGCAACCGGCGCCGAGCCGGTGCGGCTGCCGATCCCGGGCGCCGACCAGCCGCAGGTCCATACGCTGCGTTCGCTTGCCGATTGCCGCGCCATCATCGACAACGCCAAGGGCGCGAAGCGCGCGATCGTGATCGGCGCGAGCTTCATCGGCCTGGAAGCCGCGGCCGCCTTGCGCGCCCGCGGCATCGAGGTCCATGTGGTGGCGCCGGAGAGGCGGCCGATGGAACGCATCCTCGGGGCCGAGATGGGAGACTTCGTCCGCGCGCTGCACGAACAACATGGTGTCATCTTCCATCTCGGCGATACCATCGCTGCGATCGACGGCGTCCGCGCCACGCTCAGGAGCGGCGGATCGCTTGAGGCCGACCTCGTCGTGGTCGGTGTCGGGGTGCGTCCGCGCCTGGCGCTTGCCGAGCAGGCCGGCCTCACGCTTGACCGCGGCCTCGTCGTCAACGCCCATCTCGAAACCAGCGTCGCAGGCGTCTATGCCGCGGGCGATATCGCGCGTTGGCCAGACCCTCATTCGGGTGAAAATATCCGCCTCGAGCACTGGGTGGTCGCGGAGCGCCAGGGGCAGACCGCCGCGCGCAACATGCTAGGGCAGGGCGAGGCGTTCGAGGCGGTACCCTTCTTCTGGAGCCAGCACTACGACGTGCCGATCAATTATGTCGGCCATGCCGAGAAATGGGACGAGATCGTGATCGATGGCGACATCGCGGCACGCGATTGTCTTGTGCGTTACAAGAGCAAGAGCAGGCTGCTTGCGGTCGCCTCGATCTACCGCGATGTCGCAAGCCTGCAAGCCGAACTTGCGATGGAGCAGAACGCTGCGTTTTGATCGCATCACATGCGCGTGTTGCGTGCACCTTGTGTTCACGCGGTTTCTTGACAGGGCGAGGCTGCCCAGCTTCCTTGAAAGTCTGTTGTGACATCTTGGGCCTCCTCGGTTTGAACAAGAATGCAAAGCGAAGCTGTAGCCATCAGGCGGCGTGATCTGCTCTCGCTGGTGGGCGCCATGGCTGGCAGCGCCGCGATGTATCACGCGATGACGAGCCTGGGATTTGCGTCAGCATCTCCGTACAAGGGCGCGATCAAGCTGAACGGCGACCCGAGAGGCGCTTCCGTGCTCATCCTGGGCGCCGGGCTTGCCGGCATGACGGCGGCGCTTGAGCTGCGCAACGCCGGCTACAAGGTTCAAATCCTCGAATTCAACGATAGGGCCGGCGGCCGCAACTGGACGCTGCGCGGCGGCGACAGCTTCACCGAACTCGGCGGCTTCAAGCAAGCTTGCGAATTCGAAAGCGGGCTTTATATCAATCCCGGCCCGTGGCGGATTCCCTATCACCACCGCGCGCTGCTCGATTATTGCAAGCGGCTTGGCGTTTCGCTCGAGCCGTTCATTCAGCTCAATTACAACGCGCTGATCCATTCCTCGCGCGCGTTTGGCGGCGCGCCGCAGCGGATCCGCGCCATCAAGGCGGATTTCCAGGGCCAGGTTTCCGAGCTGCTGGCCAAGGTGACCCAGCAAGGCAAGCTCGATGAAGCCGTGACCAGGGAGGATCAGGAGGTCCTGCTGCAGGCGCTGCGGTCGTGGGGCGCGCTCGACCGCGACTACAAATACAAGGCCAATCTGATCTCGGCGGGATTTCGCGGCTATGCGAGGGATCCCGGCGGCGGGCTGGATGCCATTCCACTGTCGGGCGATCCGCTGGCCTTGTCGGAGATCCTGAAATCGCGGGTTTGGCGCTACCTGCAGAATTTCGCCAACTATAATTTTCAGACCACGATGTTTCAACCGGTCGGCGGCATGGACATGATCGGCAAGGCGTTTGCCAAAGAGGTCGGCGGCCTCATCCGCTACAATGCCAAGGTGACGCGGATTCAGCAGGACGACCGCGGCGTCACCGTCAGCTATGTCGATACCGCACACCCAGCGACCGTGCAGCTGGCGAAAGCGGATTGGTGCATCTGCACGATTCCGCTGTCGATCCTCAGTCAATTGCCGGTCGACGTCTCTGCCGCCATGAAGGCGGCGATCGACGCCGTGCCCTATGCCGGATCCGTCAAGGTCGGCCTGCAGTTCAAGCGCCGGTTCTGGGAGGAGGATGAGGCGATCTATGGCGGCATCAGCTATACCGACTTGCCGATTCGCCAGATCGCCTATCCCGACACCGGATTCAATCGCTCCGGACGCGGCGTGTTGCTCGGCGCCTACCTGTTCGACGGCGCCAACGCCTACGAGTTTACTGCGATGACCCCGGCCGAGCGGGTGGCGCGCACCGTCGAGTTCGGCGCCATGATCCATCCGCAATATCGGGACGAGTTTGAAAACGGCGTCGCCGTGGCCTGGCACCGGGTGCCGTTTGTGCTCGGTTGCAGCGGCGACTGGAGCGAGGAGGCGCGCGCCGCGCACTATCGCAATTTGTGCCAGATCGATGGACGGATTGCGCTCGCCGGCGAGCACGCTTCGGCGCTTCCGGCATGGCAGGAGGGAGCCATTCTCTCCGCGCTCGACGCCATTGCGCGGCTGCACGACCGCGTCATGAGGACGTGATGCGGGCGAAGACAAAGGTCGCATTCATGAAGATCGCTGCCGTGATGTCGCTCGCGCTGTCGACGGCGGCGTCAGCCCAGGACAACCGGACGTTCAGCTCGGGCTACAGGTTTGTCGAGATGACCGGCGAGGAATTGTTCGGCAATGTCTGTCAGGGCTGTCACATGCCGGACGCCGCCGGCGCAATCGGCGCCGGTTCCTATCCGTCGCTGGTCGGCAACCGGAATCTCGAAGCCAGCGGATATGCGGTCTATCTCGTCATCAACGGCAGGCGCGGCATGCCGGGCTTCGGCGACATGATGACGGACGGTCAGGTCGCCGCCGTCGTGAATTATCTGCGGACGCATTTCGGCAACAACTACCAGGATGTGGTGACGGCCAGGGACGTCAGGGATGCTCGCCGCTGAGCGGTTGCCGTCAAGGACGCCGGACAGGTTAGGTGGGTCGCAAAATTGACAGGGCTTGGCGGCTTGCCAAGGCGCGGCCTTGCGGGTCTGAATTCGATCGGCTGGCGGCAGTCCCGATGGAGAACGATATGATGAGAAAGATCCGATGGACCTTTGCGTCCATCCTCCTTTCGGTTCTGTTTGCTGCCGGAGGCGCCGGCGCCGAAGGGCTGACGGCGCAGCAGCAGCTGGCACACGACATCTACAAGGAGCTCATCGAAATCGACACCACGACCGCGACCGGCGATACCGCGCGCGCGGCGGAAGCGATGGCGGCGCGGCTCAAGGCCGTCGGCTTTGCGGAGGCCGACGTGCAGGCGTTCTCGCCGGCGCCGCGCAAGGGTGATCTGGTGGCGCGGCTGCACGGCAACGGCGCGCGCAAGCCGATCCTCTTGGTGGCGCATCTCGACGTGGTGCCGGCCAGCCGCGACGACTGGTCGGTCGATCCGTTCAAGCTGACGGAGAAGGACGGCTACTTCTATGCGCGCGGCAGCGGCGACGACAAATACATGGCGGCTTCCTTCATCGCCAATCTCATCCGCTACAAGAACGAGGGCTACAAGCCCGACCGCGACATCATCGTGGCGCTCGAGACCGACGAGGAAATCTTCGACCGCGACGGCCTCGGCATCCAGTGGCTGATCAGGAACCACCGCGACCTGATCGACGCCGAATTCGCGCTGAACGAGGGAGGCGGTGTCGGGCTGAAGGACGGCAAGCCGATCCGGAACAGCGTCCAGACCAGCGAGAAGGTCGCGCTGACCTATCAGCTCGACGTCAAGAATAAAGGCGGCCACAGCGCGCTCCCGATGAACGACAATGCGATCTATCACCTCGCGGAAGGATTGGTGCGGCTTTCCAAATTCAGTTTCCCGGCGCACCTCAACGACACCACGCGCGCGTTCTTTGAGCGGTCCGCGCAGCTTGAGGCCGGCCAGACCGCGGCCGATCTGCGCGCGGTCGCATCCGACAGGCCGGATCCATCGGCGGTGTCGCGGCTCTCCAGAAATCCGGTCTACAATGCGCTGCTGCGCACCACCTGCGTTGCGACCATGCTGGAGGGCGGCAACGCGATCAACGCGTTGCCGCAGCTCGCCAGCGCCAAGGTCAACTGCCGCATCATGCCGGGCGAATCCGTCGACGAGGTCAAGGCGACGCTCGAGCGCGTGCTCGCCGACGACCAGATCAAGGTGACGCAACTCGACACACCCACTCTCAGCACGCCTTCCGTGCTCAACGAGGAGATCGCGGGCGCCATTGAAAAACTGTCACGCGAATTCTTTCCCGGCGCGATCGTGCTGCCGGTCATGAGCGCCGGCGCCACCGACGGCAGCTTCCTGCGCAATGCCGGGATCCCGACCTATGGCCATTCCGGCATGGCGATCGACGTCGGCGAATCCCGCATTCACGGCAAGGACGAACGGGTTCCCGTGAAATCGTTCTACGAGGGCAACGAATATCTGTATCGATTGGTGAAGGTGCTGGCAGGCGGCGGAACCAAATAGGGTTCGACAGCCCGCCGGTGACCTCGACCGCAATCTTGCCGCTGGAATTGCGCGCCCGGCCCCCTAAATAAGGGGCGAGTCTTTACTTTAGGTATTTTGGGAGGCGGCCCATGATCCCAAGAGGCGCGTTTTTCGCAATTGTTTGCACCACTCTGCTGGCATCGATCGGCGCGTCGGTCGCGGACGAGTATCGTCCCGACCAGTTCCTCGGCCTTGATCTTTCGCAAGCGGTGTTGTCGCCGAAACCGCTGGGGCCCGCCACTGAATTCGCGCCGGTCGCGGTCGAGGCCAAAACCGACGGCGCGACGGAGCCCGCGCAAGCGCGCGCGGAATCAAAAGCCGAACCTCAGATCGTCATCCCCAAAACCCGGCTTACGCATGTCCGAAGCGAGAAGCCGCGTGGCGCGGCTCGTACCAGGCTGGCGCGGCGGCACAACCCGCTCGACGCGCAAGCCTTCGACACGCGGATCCAGGTCTGGCCGTGCAAATCCGGCGGCATCTGCAACTGGAAGCGATAAGGCTGAATAAGCCGCATTCGTGGGATGGGTTGAGCGCAAGCGAAACCCATCACCACGGACGGAAATGCGTGCGATGGGTATCGCTGCGTTGCGTTCGAAGGCATCTAGATGTGTTCGGTCACCGGAGGACTTGGCGGCAGAATTCCGCGGTCAATTGATCTTCCAGTCGAAGTTCGTGGAAGTCCGCCAAGAATTTGAAACCGAACGTGAAAACGAGCGCGCTCAGGATCGTCCACGCTCCCAGGGTGCGGGCAAGACCGATAACGCTCGCCCCATTCATGCGCTGTTCCATTGAAATAGGTAAAAGCGTCGAGGGTGCGTCAAAGCCAGGGTGATTGGAGCCAGATAGGTGCCGATCACGTCACCCCGAAATGCCAGATGGTGCGACATGCCCGGCATGTGGGCGGCGTCGAAAGCCATGGCGGTGGCGTGAATAGCGCCGGATACGATGACGAAGTCGATCAGGGGCAGCGCCTTGATCGGGTCGCGCGCCGACCACACAAGGAAGGCGCCCATCGTCAGATAGACGGCTACCAGCATGTGCTCCATGGCCAAATTGCGATCGGGATAATCCCATATCCACGAGGCCCGCTCGAGCACCACCATGTTCAGGGGGTAGAGGATCATCATTCCGAGGCCATTGAGGACCAGCGCAATTCGGGCCGGCAGATAATCGTGAGGCATGGGATCGTCCTCCTTGTTGACCCCGGCGAGATTGCCACCAACCGGGGCAAGCCGGTTGCGAATTTTGCATGTACTTCGCAAGCAAAATTTGTAATATTCGGGTAGAAAGGCCTTTTGTTGAAGCCTGAGCAGCAGCACCCTCTATCGAAGGATCCTGGGCTCTCCTGGAGCCAGTTACGGGCGTTTGAAGCGTGCGCGAGGTTGTCCAGCTTCAATGCTGCGGCGGCTGAGCTGAACCTGACCGCGTCTGCGATCCGCTATCAGGCCGGGCTCCTCGAGGGACGTATCGGGGTCAAGCTATTGGAACGCCAGGGCGGGCGACTTTCGTTGACCTCGGCAGGGGCAGCTTTTGCACGGCAAATCTCCAGGCCGATGCGCGATCTGATCAGGGCGTGCGCCGAAGCAGGTGCGACCGCTGCGATGGCACCAATTACTCTGACCGCTCCACCGCTGTTCGCCCGCCAGTTTCTATTCGATCGGCAGTTCCTGAAATGGTGCGAAGACAATCGCGTCAGACTGGACGTCACCGACGTCAAGCGCGATCTGCTGACGACCGATCAAATCGTGGCTGTTCGGTTGGATGCGGAAGAGGACGCTCATCTGGCGGCAACACCGATTTTGGACGTGAAGCTGGTGTTGGCCGCGGCGCCGTCGGTGGCTGCGCTGGCGCGCCCGTCCGACCCGGCATGGTGGGCCGAGCAGATTCTCATTAGTCCAAGCGTCAGCGACAACGCCTGGCCGTGGGCTTGGCGTGAGCTGAAATTGCCGTCACCGGAAACCACCCGTCCGCTGCGCTTCTCATCCTATGCAGCCGCGCTCGAAGCTGCCTGTGCCGGACATGGCGTATTGTTGGCGCCGTTGCCGTTCAGCGAGCGTGAGTTTGCCGCGGGACGACTTTTGCGGCTCTCGGATGTCCGGCTATCGAGCCGCATCGGATATTCCCTCCTTATGAGGCGCGAGCTTGCGCTCATGCCAAGGGGCCGTTCGCTGCAGCGACGGGTCCTTTCTGCTGTCACAAAATGAGGGCTTCTTTTTTGGAGGCGACTGCACTCGACAGTCCCGCTGAAAAATAGTCGTCTATTGTGGGGTCTTAAGTCTTTTAGGAGTAACCATGGAAAATCTCAAAACCCAGGGCATCAGCCTGCCGCGGCTCGGGCTTGGCACGTTTCGCATGCAGGGCGATGTCTGCCGCGCCGCGGTCGAAAGCGCGTTAGCGCTCGGCTATCGCCATATCGATACCGCCGAAATGTACGCCAATGAGGAGGCGATAGGCGCGGCGATTGCCGCATCCGGCGTCGCGCGCAAGGATTTGCACGTGACCACAAAGGTCTGGAACGAAAACCTCGCGCCGGAGACAATGCGCCGGGCGTTCGACAAGAGCCTCAAGAAGCTGAGGCTCGATCAGGTCGATCTTTATCTGGTGCACTGGCCGGCGCCGAACATGAACCTGCCGGCGATGTTCGAAACCCTGATCAAGCTGAAGGAAGAGGGGCGCACCCGCGCCATCGGCGTCGCCAATTTCAACATCGCGCTTCTGAAGACCGTGGTCGAGGACATCAAGGCGCCGATCGCCTGCAACCAGATCGAATATCATGTGATGCTGGATCAGACGAACGTAGCGAAATATCTCGCGGCAAAATCGATTCCTCTCGTCGCCTATTGTCCGCTGGCGCAGGGCCGCGCCGCTTCCGACGAAACGCTGGTTGCGATCGGCCGCAAGCATGGCGCCAGTGCGGCGCAGGTGGCGCTGAGATGGCTGCTCGATCAGGATGGCGTCGCGGCGATTCCGAAGACATCGCGCCGCGACAGCCAAAAGGCCAATCTCGATGCGCTGAACGTGAAGCTCGACGACGACGATCGGAAGAAGATCGCCGCGCTGCCGAAAGACAAGCGCTTCGTCAATCCCGGCTTTGCGCCGGCGTGGGATTGAAGTCGCCCCGTCATTGCGACCCGTTGGCTCCTCGCAATGACGGATCGTGTCGCAAAAAAGGATGGCCCCTTGCGGGGCCATCCCAGTGTCGGGCCTTTAGTAGCCGTGGCGATGTTTGACGATCACGACCCGGTCACCGTGATGCCGCCAACCCTCGTGCCAGCCGCGGTCGCGATGCTCGCGGAATTCGGCCCGGGCGCCGAAGCGGTCACGGTCGCGATGCTCGCGGAATTCGGCGTGGGCGCGATCCCAGTGATGGCCACCGCGCTTGATGACGATGGTCTCGGCGCTGGCAATTGACGGCGCCGCGATCACGATCGCACCGAGGGCCGCGATGACATATCCAAGCTTCTTCATGTTTCCTCTCCTCACATTTGACCAAGATCAAACTTCGCCCAGCACGGAACGTTCCTTGGGAACCGCGAGAGAATTCTGAACAACCGTTCAGCTCACCGCGTTGATGCACTTATATTGCGGTGGCGTCGGATTGCCGTTGGCGGTGAACTCGCCGTGCTTGATGGTGTATTTGCCCTTCTGGCTGCGATTATAGATCGCGCGTATCGAGCCGTCGGGCTGCTTCATCACTCCATATTTGCGCGTCTCTTTCAGCGACGGAAAGAAAACGCGTAAGTTCAACATGCCGTCGGCGGAGGCTTTGGCGCCGACAACCTCGTTGTCGTCGCTGGCGTCGCCGAAGTTGCGCCGATAAATGAGGCGGTCATCTCGTGCAACCTGGTAGATCAGGAGCGTTCCCCTGTCGTGGTCGGGCGGCAGCGAACAATCCAGCGACCAGGTACCGATCAATCCCCATTTGCTCGCGGTTTCCGTGACCGTCTCCGCGACCGCGCAAGGCGCAAGCAACAGGAAGACCGGGATTGCCAACGCCAGCCGGATCAAATGATGTTTCGCGTTTCGCAAAGCCCCGATCCTCCCGGGTGATCGACCATCGAACGCTAGCATTTCGATTCCGGCGCAAATAGGCCGATGCAATTGGCGGCTACTTGCGGAAGGCAAGCCGCCGGCGCATCATTCGCGGATAAAGGCAAAATTGGGCGAGCGCCATGTCCGCATTGTCACGCCGGCATTTTCTCGAACTTATGGGTCCAGCCGCCGCGATGGCGCTATCGGCAAGCGCCAATGCCGCCATGGGACCAAACGACAAGTTCGATCTCGTGATCAAGGGAGGCGACGTGCTCGATCCCAGCCAGTCGCTGCGCGGGAAGCGCGACATCGGCATCCGCTGGGGCGTGGTCGAGGCGATCGAGGCGGAGATTCCAGCCGCGCGGGCGTCGAAGACGATCGATGCCGCAGGCAAGCTGGTGTTGCCTGGCCTGGTCGACCTGCATTGCCACGTCTACCCCTATGGTTCGGCGATCGGCATCCCCGCCGACGAACTGGTGCAGTTTCAGGGCACCACCACCGTGGTGTCGGCGGGCGATGCCGGCGTCAACAACCTCGCGGCACTGCGCCGCTACATCGTGGCGCAGTCGCGGGCGCGGATCTACGCCTTCGTCCATATCGCCAATAACGGACTGTCGGCGTTCCCGGTCGCCGAACTCTACAATATCGACAATGCGCAAGTGGAGGCGTGCGCGATGGCGCTCGCCGAAAATCCGGACTTCCTGCTCGGCGTCAAGGTGCGGATGTCCGAGAATATCATTTTCAAGCATGGCATCGAGCCCTTGAAGCGCGGCATCCAGGCCTGCGAGATGTGTGGCTGGCCGGCGAAGATGATGGTGCACATCGGCGGCGTCGAGACCAAGGAGCTGATGTCGCAGATCCTCGATCTGCTGCGGCCCGGCGACGTGCTGACCCATTGTTACTCCGGTTTCCCGAACGTGGCAGGCGTCGGCACCAATATCGTGCAGGACGGCAAGCTGCTGCCGGCAGCGCTTGCCGCCAAGCAGCGCGGCGTGATGTTCGACGTCGGCCATGGCGGCGGCAGCTTTGATTTCACGGTGGCGGAAGTGGCGATCCCGGACGGCTGCATGCCGGACACCATCTCGTCCGACATGCACGTGTTCTCGGGCAATTCGCCGGGCATGCCGTTCCTGCCCAATGTCATGAGCAAGTTCTTGGCGATGGGCCTTTCGCTGGAGCAGGTGGTGACGATGACGACCTCGGCGCCTGCCAAGATCATCAACCGCGCGCCGAAGATCGGCACCTTGCAGTTGGGGGCGCCCGGCGACGTCGCGATCATGGAGCTGGTGGAAGGGCCGGTGACGTTCGTCGATACCCGCAACAACAAGCGCGACGGCAAGGCCTATTTGAAGCCGATCCAGACCGTCATCAACGGCGTGCCGTTCGGCCGGCCATATCAAGCGCCGTTCGCGGTGAGGTAGCTGCCCCGGGGTCAGCCTAGCAGCGCCTGAGCGCCTTCCCACAATTGGCCAACCACTTCACCGGCCGGTCGTGCCGGCGCGAGTGCACCCGATTGGCCGGCCCATGCCTGCATGCGATCGATGTCGTTGGCTTTTACGGCGTCGTCGCGCATGGCTTGCGTCAGCCCGCGTTGCACCGGGTAGGGCGCCGGCTTCGGCGCATCGGGCGCCACCGCGGCGCGGGCATAGGCGGTTGCGATGGTGCGGCCGGGCCGGCCGGAGAATACGCGCGTCACGATCGTCTGCTCCGGCAATGTCCGGCCGATGGCATCGGCCCACGCCTGCGGCAGCTTTGCTTCCGGACAGCGCAGGAAGCCGGTACCGACCTGAACCGCCGACGCGCCCAGAAGCAGGGCCGCGGCGACGCCACGCGCATCGGCAATGCCGCCGGCCGCCACCACCGGGATGTTGACGGCATCGACGACCGCCGGGATTAACGAGAACAGGCCGACCATCTTGGCTTCCGCCGTCGCGGCGTCGAAGGCGTAGCGATGGCCGCCGGCCTCCATGCCTTGCGCGACAATCACGTCGGCGCCGGCATCCCGCGCGGCCTTGGCTTCGGTCACCGTGGAAATATTGGCAAACCATTTGATCCCCATTGCCTTCATCCGGTCGATAAAGCCGGGCGGATAAAGGCCCATCACCGACGAGATGATCGGCGGCGCGACCTCCAGCAGAGCCTCGCATTGCGCCTCGAAATCCGGCGGTGTCGCATTGCCTGCTTCGGGCGATACCTCCGGTCCAAAACCCTTCAGGAATGCACGGACCGCATTTTCCGCGTCGGCGTTGCGATGCGGTTTCGGATCGGGGATCCAGAGATTGAGCGCAAAGCTGCCATTGCTGCCGGCGCGGACCTCCGCCGCCCACGCCTTAATGGCGGCCGGCTGCATCAGCAGCGCCCCGCAGCTTCCAAGCCCGCCGGCGTTGGCAACGGCGATGGACAGCGACGCCGGAGATGCGCCTGCCATCGGTCCGAGCAGGATCGGCACGCGAAGATGATGGGAGCTGGCGAAGGCCTCGGCACGGACCAGGGCCGGATGGGGTGTCGTCATGGATGTCACCTGGTTGGCTGTATCTTGGCAATGCCACGGACCGGCCGGCTTTTGCCAGCGCTGGCTGCTGCGATCCACGATGTCCGGATAGCGAGTGCTGCGGCGGCAATCAGCGCCGCGGCGGCGATCAGGGATGCCGCGCGAAAACTCCCGGACTGCTCGGACAGGAAGCCGGCCAAGGTCGGGCCCACCATCTGGCCAATGCCGAAACTTGCGGTCATTCGGCCGAACGCCTGGTGAGGATTTTCCGTGGACAGCATTTGCACGGCCATGAAGCCGAGCGCGGTGATGCCCATGAACGTTCCGCCCAGCAGCAGCGCCGAAAAGCAGACACCCGAGATGGTCACCCATTCGACGCTCGCCGCCACGCCGATAGCCTCTATGATGCAGGCGAGAGCATAGGCGTTGATGATTCCGATCCGCTCGCCGAGCCGGGTCCAGAACGCAACCGACGGGATGGCGGCCAATCCGAACAACACCCATACCCAGGGTTCGAGCACGCGCACTTCGTCGCTCACGCGCACCATGGTGACGAGGAAGGTCGCCGTGATGACATAGCCGAAGCCGAACAGCCCATAGGCCATCACCATCGCGCCGAGCCGCGAAGGCTCAGCACTCCTCCTGGCTTGCAAACCAGACGGTGCGGTGATGGTTCCAGCCGCCGGAATCAGCCACGCGGCCATGATCGCCGCCAGCAGGGCGATCGAGCCCGAGCCGATCCACAGGCTTCGCCAGCCGGCGCCCGATGCCAGCATCGCGGAGACTGCAACTGCCGAGAACACGATACCGAGGCCGACACCGGCGAAGTGAACGGCTGACAGCGACCCGCGTCCGGCCAACGCCAGGCGTTCCAGCACCAGCGCTGACGCGCACACGATCACGAACGCGCTGGCGATGCCGCCGATGAAACGCAGCGCCGCGAACGAGGCGATATCGGACAGCGCCGCCATCCCGCCGGTCGACGCCGCGCTGATCGCCAAGGCGGCCAGAAGCCACGACCTCGGCCGGGCCGCCACCAACGGATGGCCGGCGAGCAGGGCGCCGACGAAATAGCCGAGAAAGTTTGCCGATGCGACCAGGCCCGCATCCGATTTGCTCCAGCCCAGTGCACCGAGCATCGCCGGAAGGATCGGGGTGTAGACAAAGCGGCCGATGCCAAGCGCGGCGGCCGTTGCCGCCAGCCCGCCGCAAGCCAGCGCCAGGGAGCGATCAAATTGCATGATGTTGTCACCACCGTTCGCTGTCTAAGGCTAAGGCTATGACAAGCGGGACGTGCTCGGTAACGGTTTGATCAGATAGCCGCTATCGCCCGCAGCGATTGCGGGGCGCGCCTATTTGGCGGCCGCGACCGTGGCCGACATTGGCCGGTCGAAATCGAGGAACGCGCGAAGCGCGCTCGACACAAATGCCTCGCGGTGCCTGATAAAGACGGTCTCGACTTCGCCCTCGCCGTTCGGCAACGGATGAACGCGGACGCGTCCGCGCTCCCACACGGGCCCGAGCAGCGCCCTTGGCAGCAAGGTCACGCCAAGGCCGGCGCTGACGCAACTGATGATGGCTCCGAGTGTGCCGAACTCCAGCACCCGGATGCCGACGATGCCGCGCCGCGCCAGCATGGCTTCGAGCTGCAGCCGATAGGAGCAGCCGGCTTTGGGGACGATGATCTTCAGGTTCGGTTTCGCGGCCAGGCTCTCGAAGCTGGCCACGCCCGGCGCGGTCAGCATCACAAGCTCCTCGCGAACGAATGGTTCGGACACCAGGTCGGCGTGATTGATCGGACCGCAGACGAAGGCGCCGTCGAGCTGCCGTTTTAAGACCTGCTCGATCAGTTCGCCGGTTGTCCCCGTCCGCAACGACAGATCGACCGCGGGATAGCTGCCGGCGAATGCCGCAAGCATCGGCGGCAGATGCAACGCGGCGGTCGTTTCGAGCGAGCCGATAGCCAAAGCACCGCAAGCTGTTCCCTCATCGGCAACCGCGCGCCTGGCGTCTTCGAGCACGCCTGCGGCCCGCGCCGCGAACGGCAGCAGCCGGGTCCCGGCTGCCGTCAGCGTGACCCCGCGATTGGTTCGCTCGAACAGGGCGAACCCGATCTCATCCTCCAGGGATTTGATGCGCGCGGTGACGTTCGATTGCACGGTGTTCAGTTCGAGTGCGGCCTTGTTCATGCTGCCGGTAGTGGCAACGGCCTCGAAGATTTTCAGATCGGTGGCGTCCATCTCGAAAAGCTCCTTTCACACCCGGTGACATCTTACAGGATCGGAGCGCGCCGCGCCATTCGGCCACTGTCAGCCTGATTGTCTGTGCCTGTCTGTCGCTGACAATGTCGGCGATGACGGCGCTCATCACTAGGGCGCCGCCGACAAGTGCACGCGAAGAAGGAACCTCCTGGAACGCGAGCCATACCCAAAAGGGCATCAACGGTGTTTCCAGCGTTCCGATCAGGGTGGCCTGTCCGGACGGCAATAGGCGCGATCCGAGCATGAACAGCGACAGCCCCAACGCGACCTGGAAGAACCCAAACATCGCCAGGATAATAAGGTCGGCTCCGGTAACGCTGGTGATGCCCTGGGCAAAAGGAATGCTGACAACACTGCCCAGCAGGTTCGATAACGCCGCCGCCGCCACCATCGGCGTGTCCTTGTGGCGTCGGACGGTGACCGTCATGACCGCGATCGCTACTGTCATGAGACAGGCGAGCGCAATGCCGAGGATATCGGAACTGGCGCGCGCATGGCCGACGACGATGGCGACGCCGCACAGAGCCACAACGCTCGCCAGCATGGTTTGCCATCGGGCGGCTTCCCGCAAGCGGATCCAGGCGAATGCCGCGGCGACGAAGGGCCCGGTGGCGATGATGATCGCGACATTCGACACGCTGGTCAGCTGTAGCGCTGGAATGAAACACACCATGCCCAATGTCGACAGCGATGCGACCAGCCAGCCGTTCCTCCCCATCCCGGTCAAATCCCGCAAGCCGGCCCGGCCTTGCATGACCACCAGAATGGCTGCGATGAGGCCGCCGCCGAACAGCCCGCGCCAGAACAGAATGGTCCAGGAGTCGAAGGGCAAGAGTCGCGTGAAAAACGGCGCCGTGCTCCAGGCTATCGCTGCGGCGACGACAAGCGCGATGCCGGCGCGATGCTGCGAATGAGGCGTCGTCATCGAGAAAATCCTGTGAACGACGCGCGCGCGTCTCTTTGCAAGCATGGCTGAAGCCGGTTCAGACCGTGATCAACGGCGCGGCGCCGGTCCTGTCAATCCCCGTTCGCGGCGAGGTGGGCGCGACACACCGACACCGGAAAATCACCGATTTCGAATGCGCCGGCATCGACGCTCTGGTCAAACGCCCGCCGGATCGGCATCATTGCGGGCAATCAGCCGGATGATCCCGTGTCCATCGATATCGCCACTATTGTTCTTGCCCTGGCGGGAGTGTTCTTGATTGCCTTCATGAAAGGCGCCTTCGGCGGCGGCTTTGCCATTGTCGGAATCCCGCTGTTGTCCATCGTCATGAGCCCATTTTACGCAGGTGCATTGCTGGCGCCTCTGTTTGTGTTGATGGATATTTGCGCACTGCGCTATTGGAAGCCATCGACCTGGTCGAAGCCCGATCTCTTCATCCTCGTGCCCTCTCTGGTCGTTGGAATCGGCTTGGGCTACTTTACGCTGCGCCTTCTTGACGCCCGAGCAGTTGCGATTGTCATGGCGCTCATCACGCTTGCATTCGCCGGACTGTGGCTTCGTGGCGGAGGGCAGGTCATCGCGCGTCCGCGATCGACACCAAAAGCGGTTGCGGCTGGCGTTGGCTCCGGCATCACGACAATGGTCGCGCACTCAGGCGGGCCGCCGCTTGCGATGTATCTGCTGCCGCTGGGGATGACGAAGGCGGCCTACGCCGGAACGACCAGTATTTTCTTTACGATCGGCAATGCCTTGAAAGCGGTCCCGTGGTTGCTGCTGGTTAAGCCGATTGGCTCACTTTGGGTGCTGGGCGCTCTATGCCTGCCGGCCATCCCGCTCGGGGTCTGGGTGGGCTGGAAGTTGCACCAAAGGCTCGATCAGCAGCAGCTCTACCGGGCTTGCTATGGGCTGCTCGTCGTGACCGCGCTGAAACTGCTTTGGGACGGGGTCACCGGTTACGTCCGGTGACTTGCTCTCAAGCTCAGCTTTGGGCGCGTCTCTCCACATTGGCGATCCGCGCCGGCACGCCGAACTCCCGGCGGCAGACGTCGGCGAGCACAGCTATGCCTTCGCGGATTTGCGCGTGCGAGGGGCTCGCAAAGCATAGCCGCAAGCGGCAGCCGGCATGGGTCTTGTCGGTCGACCATTCCGGTCCCGGATTGATGGTGACGCCGGCGGCCAACGCGGCCTGATAGAGTTTCAGCGTATCGACATGGTCGGGCAGCTTCACCCACAGGAAGATGCCGCCCTTGGGCGCTTCGAATTCCGCCGAGGTGCCGAACTGCGCGTTGAGCGCCTCCATCAGCGTATCGAGCTTGGCGTGAAGCCCGCGCGTCAGTTTTGGCACATGTGAGGTAAAATGCGGCGCGCAGTATTCAGCCAACACCATCTGTTCCAGCGCGCCACTTCCGGCGTCGGTCTTGAGCGCCAGCATCCGCGACAGCATTTCCCAGGGCGCGACGATGAAGCCGACGCGTAACGCTGGCGCGATCGATTTGGAGAACGAGCCGATGTGGATGACGTTGCCGTTGCGGCTCATCGCATGGAGCGCCGGCGGGCGTCGGCCATCCCAGATCAGGTCGGCATAGCAATCGTCCTCGAAGATCGGCACGCCATATTGTTCCGAAAGCTTCAGGAGTTCGGCGCGCCGTGCCTCCGGCATGATGGTGCCGGTCGGGTTCTGTATGGTCGGGATGGTGTAGATGTATTTCGGTGTGACGCCGCGTCGCTTGAGATCGGCAAGCGCTGACGCCAACGCGTCGATCCGCATGCCATCGCCGTCGAGCGGAATGCCGACGGCGTTGATGCCGAGCCTGGTCAGCCGGTTCAGCGCTCCCTGATAGCTGTCCTGCTCCACGATCACGGTATCACCGCGCGCCAAGAGCGTCGCGTTGACGAGATCGAGCCCTTGCAGCGAGCCGGAGACGATCAGGATGTCGTCGGCCGTGCAGTCGATGGCGGCGTCGCGCTTTAATTTCGCTGTGAGAAATTCACGCAAGGGGCGGTAGCCCTGCGGGCCATGGGCAAGCCCGTAAGTAGCGAGCGTCTTGCCCTCGCGCCTGAGCACGGCGCTCGCGGCGTCGATCAGGCCGTCCACCGGCACCTGTTCGGGGTCGTTGTTGCCGCCGACAAAGCTGTATTTTGCAAGGCCCGTCCATCTCGCCGCGGGCGCGGGCAGGCCTGCCGGAAGCAACGGCGCGAAGTTGAAAGTTGGCAATGTCACGGACGGCGTCTCCCTTGTTCTTGGTTGAGCCCGATCTTAGACAAGTATTCAAGACTTGTCCTTAAGCGACGGCTGGCCGCGCTGCGACACCAGAGCCGCTCTGCCCTGCGTAATGAAGCTGGCGCAAGTATCGGAGTCCGGCTAATGCTCCCGGCACACCTAGTGTCCCGAATCCGAAGTTCGCCATAATGCCCGATACGATCCAGGAAGTTCTGCAGGCCTTTGCCAATGGCGAGCTCGTCGTCGTCACCGATGACGAGGATCGCGAGGGCGAGGGCGACCTGATCGTCGCGGCTTCGTTTTGCACGCCCGAGAAGATGGCGTTCATCATCCGCCACACCTCGGGCATCGTCTGCGCGCCGATCACGACCGAGGACGCGCGAAGGCTGCGGCTCGATCCGATGGTCGCGCATAATGAATCCAACCACACCACCGCCTTTACGGTGTCGATCGACTACAAGCCCGATGGCGGCACCGGGATTTCGGCGGAGGAGCGCGCCTCCTGCTGCCGCGCGCTTGCCAACCCCAACGCCGGCGCCAATGATTTTGCCAGGCCCGGGCATATCTTCCCGCTGATCGCGCGCGACGGCGGCGTGCTGTTGCGTTCGGGCCATACCGAGGCCGCGGTCGACCTCTGCAAGCTAAGCGGCCTGCCGCCGGTCGGCGTCATCTCTGAATTGATGAACGACGACGGTACCGTCATGAAGGGCGAGCAGGTGGCGCGCTTTGCAAGCTCCCACAAGCTCAAGCACGTCACCATCGCCGACATGATCGCCTATCGCCAGGCGCGCGAGAAGCTGATCGAGCGGGTTGCGACGTTCACCACCGAGAGCCCGATCGGGCCGCTGCAGGGTTACGCCTATCGTTCGCCGTTCGACGAGATCGCCCATGTCGCCTTCGTCTATAACGGGGTCGGCGACGGCAAGAACGTGCTGACCCGGTTCCACAAGCCCAACATCGTCCGCGACATCTTCACCGGACCGAAGCGGATGCAGACCGTGCTCGAACATTTCAGGAAGGAGGGGCGCGGCGTGCTGGTTTACCTGCGCGACGGCGCCGCCGGCGTTCCGGTTGCGCCGCTGCCGCAGGAGAAATCCGCCGAGGCCGACCGCAACCGGCAATGGCGCGAGGTCGGCGTCGGCGCGCAGATCCTGCGCGATCTCGGCGTCACCTCGATCCGCCACCTCACCTCGTCGGTGCACGACTACAAGGGATTGTCTGGCTTCGGCATCGAGATCGTCTCCAACGAACAGCTTGAAGGTTAGGGCTTTCTGATTCCGGGATGCGTTCTACAGATTCGCTGTCATCACCCGCGAAGACGGGTGATCCAGTAAACGCTGGCATCTCGATTCTCATGAATGTCACGGAATACTGGATGCCCCGCCTTCGCGGGGCATGACGGATGGAGCGTCTTCGACGCGCCCCGGAACAGAGGTTCATCCAATCCATTTGCTCTTATGCGTCTATCGCTTTAAAATAAATCCAATGATGCGAAAGGAATTCTCATGAGCGTGCGCCCTCAGGCCAAGGACAAGCCGTCCGCGGTGAATTTCCAGTGGGACGATCCGTTCCTGCTCGACGAGCAACTCACCGAAGACGAGCGCATGGTGCGCGATACCGCGCGCGCCTATGCGCAGGACAAGCTGCTGCCGCGCGTCACCAAGGCCTATCTCGAAGAAAAGGTCGATCGCGACATCTTCTACGAGATGGGTGAACTCGGCCTGATCGGCATCACGCTGCCGGAGGAATATGGCTGCGCCAATGCGAGCTATGTCGCCTATGGCCTGGTCGCGCGCGAGATCGAGCGCGTCGATTCCGGCTACCGCTCGATGAATTCGGTGCAGTCCTCGCTGGTGATGCATCCGATCTACGCCTATGGCGATGAGAACCAGCGCAAGAAGTACCTGCCAAAACTCGCCACCGGCGAATGGGTCGGCTGCTTCGGCCTGACCGAGCCGGACGCCGGTTCCGATCCCGGTGGCATGAAGACCCGCGCCGAGAAGGTTTCCGACGGATACCGCCTGACCGGCACCAAGATGTGGATCTCCAACGCGCCGATCGCCGACGTGTTCGTGATCTGGGCCAAATCGGCCGCGCATGACCATCAGATCCGCGGCTTCATCCTGGAAAAAGGCATGAAGGGCCTGTCGGCGCCGAAGATCGGCGGCAAGCTGTCGTTGCGCGCGTCGGTGACCGGCGAGATCGTGATGGATGGCGTGGTGGTGGGCGAGGACGCGCTGTTGCCCAATGTATCGGGCCTGAAGGGGCCGTTCGGCTGCCTCAACCGCGCCCGCTACGGCATTTCCTGGGGGGCGATGGGTGCCGCGGAAGACTGCATGCATCGCGCGCGGCAATACACGCTCGACCGCAAGCAGTTCAACCGGCCGCTGGCGGCAACCCAACTCGTGCAGAAGAAGCTCGCGGACATGCAGACCGACATCGCGCTCGGCCTGCAGGCCTCGCTTCGGGTCGGCCGCCTGATGGACGAAGGCAAGATGGCGCCGGAGATGATCTCGATCGTCAAGCGC
>Ga0210408_10001476_pt1 | contig 24634 bp, 20 predicted proteins | sample IncBWH4MmetaG_FD_155471 | JGI IMG/M metagenome (GOLD analysis project Ga0210408, IMG submission 155471) | Forest soil microbial communities from Barre Woods Harvard Forest LTER site, Petersham, Massachusetts, United States - Inc-BW-H-4-M | ecosystem: Environmental > Terrestrial > Soil >...
GAGGCCGATCCCGAGACCATTTCACCCCAAAAGGCAGCCGCGTGGCGCGAGACCGGATTCAGCCGCATCAGCATGGGCGTCCAATCCTTCAACGACACCGAATTGCGTGCCGCGGGGCGGATGCACCGCCGGGCCGATGTTTTTCAGGCCACGAAGATTCTGCGCGATGCGGGATTCGGGAATCTCAGTTTCGATCTGATTGCCGGACTCCCGCATCAGACGGATCGCAGTTGGGAAGAGTCGGTGGAACAGCTGCTGCAGTTGCGGCCCGAGCACCTGTCGATCTACATGATGGAAATTGACGAGGGAAGCCGCCTGGGACTGGAGGTTCTGCAAGACGGCGAGCGTTACTCCGCTAGGGCGTTGCCCTCCGACGATTCCATGGCGAACTACTACGAGCATGGCTGCCGGCAACTTGCCGCCGCTGGTTATGACCACTATGAGATTTCGAATTGGGGACGGCCCGGTTTCGATTCGCGCCACAACCTGAAATACTGGCGGCGCCAGCCGTATTTCGGATTCGGCGCAGGCGCGCATTCCTTCAACGGCTCGCAGCGCTGGGCGAACGCGCACGACCCTGCCGCTTATGCGGATTCGGTCCTACGAGGTCATTTCCCCGTCGAGCAGCTCCAAAATGTCACGCAGGAGCAGGCGCTTGAAGAAGAGCTGTTCCTAGGGCTGCGGCAGCTTGCGGGAATCGATTTAGGCGGCATCGAAACGAAGTATGGCGCACAGTTGCGCCCTCGCGTGCAAGAACTCGTGGCGCAGGGCCTGGTCGAATGGAATGGCCCCTGCTTGCGACTTTCCCCGGAGCGGTTGACCGTTTCGAATGAAGTATTTGTCCATCTGTTGGAATAAGGAGAAAAGATGATGCGCATGGCTTTGACTCCTGTCAATTCGAATTCCTTACGCGCACTCATATCTGTTTTTTTTCTCCTGGCGATCGCCGCAGTCGCACCTGTTGCGAACGGACAAACAGCGCCCTCGAAAGAGAGCCCTCCGCGCGCGCCAAAGGACACCAGCCCCACTCCCACTGTGGCTGGCGCGGAGCGTTTCATTTCGCAAGCCGAAACTCGCCTGCTGGACTTGTGGATCAAGAGCGGCCGCGCGTCCTGGGTCGCCGACAATTTCATCACTGAAGATACCGAATCCATTTCGGCAGACGCGGATCAGGCGGTCAAAGCGGCCACCGCGGAGCTAGCCAAGGAAGCCAAACGTTACGAAAAGCTGCAGCTTCCGCCTGATGTGGCGCGTAAATTTAAGCTGCTGAAATTGTCCGTCGATATTCCCGCCCCGCGCGATCCCGCGGCGCAAGCAGAGCTTGCCAAGATCGACGCCTCGCTCGAAGCCGATTATGGAAAAGGAACCTGGTGCCCGGACGACAAGAAGGAGAACTGCAAGCAGTTGCCGGACATGGAGAAAATTATTGCCAACAGCCGCGACCCAAAGGAGCTACTCGCCGTCTGGGAGGGCTGGCATGCGATCGCCCCACCGATGAAGAAGCGATATACGCGCATGGTGGAATTGTCGAATCAGGGCGCGAGAGAAATGGATTTTGCGGACGTAGGCGCAATGTGGCGATCAAACTACGATATGCCCCCCGCGGTTTTCTCGAAAGAAGTCGACCGCCTGTGGGAGCAAGTCCGTCCTCTTTACGTGTCCTTGCACGCGTACGTTCGCTGGAAACTGGCGGAAAAATACGGCAAGGACTTGGTCCGGGAGGATGAGCCGATCCCCGCTCATTTGCTTGGAAACATGTGGTCGCAGGAATGGGAGAACATTTATCCGCTCCTGGCGCCGCAAAACGCGGAATTGGGCCCGGACGGTTCCGCGGCACTGCGCGCGAAAAACGTGGATGCCCGTGGCATGGTTCACTACGCTGAGAACTTTTTCAAGTCGCTGGGCTTCGAGCCTCTGCCGTCGACGTTCTGGGATCGCTCGCTCTTCACCAAGCCGCGCGACCGCGATGTCGTCTGCCATGCCAGCGCGTGGAGCATCGACTTCAAGGATGACTTGAGGGTCAAGCTCTGCCTCGAGCAGACGGCGGAGGATTTCACCACCGTCCATCACGAGCTGGGGCACAACTTCTACCAGCGCGCGTACAATACTCTCCCTCCGCTCTTTCAAAATGGCGCGAACGACGGATTTCATGAGGCCATCGGCGACACCATCGCGCTTTCGGTGACGCCCGAATATCTGAAACAGATTGGCCTGATCGATTCCGTGCCGCCCGCTTCGGCCGACATCGGTCTACTGCTCAATCGCGCGCTCGATAAAGTCGCCTTTCTCCCGTTTGGCTTGCTCATTGACCAGTGGCGCTGGAAAGTATTCTCGGGAGAAATCAAGCCCGCCGATTACAACAAGACGTGGTGGGAGCTTCGACGCAAGTATCAAGGCATCGCGCCACCCGTCATGCGCAGCGAAGCCGATTTCGATCCCGGTGCCAAATACCACGTGGCCGGCAATGTTCCCTATACGCGTTATTTCCTGGCCTATATTTTGCAATTCCAATTTCATCGCGCGCTGTGCAAGGAAGCGGGATACACGGGCCCGCTGAATCGCTGCTCGATCTACGGGAATAAAGCCGCGGGAGCGAGGCTCGCTAAAATGCTGGCGATGGGCGAGAGCCGCCCTTGGCCGGACGCGCTCGAAGCCTTGACAGGCCAGCGGCAAATGGATGCCACTGCCATCCTCGACTACTTCGCTCCGCTGAAGGAGTGGTTGGATGAGCAGAACGCGGGGCACAAAGTAGGTTGGAATTAAGTAGCGCAGGCTTCAGCCTGTGGATTTTGTATTACGCACGCGCGATTGTGCAAGGACAAACCCCCGCAGGCTGAAGCCCGCGCTACTTCACCCTTGTGTCTTCGGAACGTCGCCCCGGTTGAGCAAAAAAGCTTCTCACATGCCTATGGTATAAATGAAATGGGCGCTTTGAGAGGCGCAGTTTCACCGAGGATCTGTGGACTTTTCCTTCACTGACGAACAGCAACAACTCCGGCGCACCGTGCGGGAATTCGCTGAATCGGAAATCGCCCCTCATGTAATGGAATGGGATGAAGCTTCCCGGTTTCCGTCGGAACTCATGCCAAAATTCGCTGAAATGGGCTTGATGGGAGTGATTTTTCCGGAGGAGTACGGCGGGGCGGGGCTCGGCTACATCGAGTATGCGACCGTCATCGAGGAGCTTGCTCGCGTCGATGGCTCGATCGGGCTGATCGTCGCGGCGCACAATTCGCTTTGCACAAATCATATCTATAAATTCGGGACGCCGGAACAGCGCAAGAACTATGTCACGCCGCTGGCGCAGGGGAAAAAACTCGGCTGCTGGTCACTGACGGAGCCGCAAGCGGGCTCCGACGCCGGGGGCGCGCGGACTACCGCGGTGCGCAAGGATGGCGGCTGGATTCTCAACGGCTCGAAGACATTTATCACCAACGGCCACTACGCGGACATTTGCGTGGCCATGGCCGTCAGCGACAAACCGAAGGGAACCAAGGGAATTTCCGCGTTCATCGTGGAGAAGGGTAACCCGGGTTTTCGCGCGGGCAAGAAGGAAAACAAGCTGGGCATGCGCGCGAGCGACACCTCCGAAGTGATTTTCAGCGACTGCATTGTTCCCGAAGCAAATCTGCTGGGCAAGGAAGGCCTGGGCTTTGTGAATACATTGCAAGTGCTCGATGGAGGGCGAATCTCGATTGCCGCGTTAGCGCTCGGAATGGCGCAAGGCGCGTACGAGGCTGCCGTCAAGTACGCGAAGCAAAGAAAGCAATTTGGTAAGGCCATCAGCGAATTTCAAGCCATTCAATTTAAGCTTGCCGACATGATCACCGAGATTGACGCGGCGCGCTGGCTGGTGTACCGCGCCGCGTGGCTTGCGGATCAACATGGGCCGCGTTTCACGAAAGAATCCAGCATGGCAAAATTGTACGCGAGCGAAGTCGGCGTGCGTGTCGCCAACGAAGCCGTGCAGATTTTCGGCGGATACGGATTCGTGAAAGATTACCCCGTGGAGAAATTTTACCGGGACTCCAAACTTTGCACCATTGGCGAGGGCACCAGCGAAATTCAGCGTTTGGTGATCGCGCGGCAGATTCTCGACGCGCGTTGATTTGGTTTTGGTGTGCCAGCTTCCCCGTTGTTGTGATAACTTCCTTGCTTCGTTTTAGTCCGGATTTCTCACCACGGATTCAGGATTTGGGGGCCATACCACGCAAAAAGTGAGGTTCGCGGGGTGGTAGCGCCGGCGGTTTGAAGTCTGCGGGGACTGAAAAAATCGCCGGCGAGACGCCAGCGCCACAAAATTCAGAATGTCCGCATCCATCGAAACTTGGGCTGAGCAAATACGCGCCGGAGACGTCCGCGCGGTTTCCCGAGCGATTACGGCGATCGAAGATCACGACCCGGAGGCGGAAGTTCTCTTGCAGAATATTTTTCCAGATACCGGGCGATCCTTCGTGATTGGAGTGACGGGAGCGCCTGGAACGGGGAAGAGTACGCTGGTCGACCGGCTAGCCGCCCAGTATCGAGGGCAGGGAAGTCGTGTTGGAATTATTGCGGTCGATCCGACGAGTCCGTACACGGGTGGCGCGATTCTTGGCGACCGCATACGGATGCAGGGCCATGCAAGCGACCCGGGAATTTTCATTCGTTCGATGGCCACGCGCGGATTTCTCGGCGGCCTGGCGCGGACCACGGGGGATGTTGCGTTGGTTCTCGATGCCGCCGGAAAACAATATGTCCTGATCGAAACCGTGGGCGTGGGTCAGGATGAAGTGGACATTGTGCGGCTTGCGGACTGCACGTTGGTCTTGCTGGTCCCCGGAATGGGCGACGACGTGCAAAATATGAAGGCCGGCCTGATGGAGATTGCGGATATTTTCGTGCTAAATAAATCGGACCGCGACGGCGTGGAACGCCTGGAGACAGAGCTGGAAGCAATGCTGCAACTCGCGCCCGAACGCGATGGCTGGAAACCGGCAATCGTTCGGACCGTCGCCACGGAAAATAAGGGCGTGGACCAGCTTGCCTCGGCGATTGCCACATACCGCGAACGGTTTGGAAACAGCCCGGAGCGCCAGGAACGGAAAATCGATCACTGGCGGTCGCGGCTGCTCGCGCTCACTGGAGAAGCCGTTTTGAGACGCGCAGTTTCTGGCTCTGACGGGGAAGCCGTTCTCAATCGATTGGCACGCGAAGTAGCGAATCGCGGAAAGGATCCCTACGCAGCTGTCCGGGAATTGTTGGCCCGCGCGGACGGGGCGCGAAAAAGCGCATGAAAATTGGAGACCTCGAATTTTGGCTGCTCACGGATGGCACCTTCCGGCTGGACGGTGGCGCGATGTTCGGCGTGATTCCGAAACCGATGTGGGAGAAAGTTGCGCCGCCCGACGCGCGCAATCGAATCCTCATGGCCATGAATTCACTGTTGATCCGCACCGCAGGCAAGTGGATTCTGGTTGAGACCGGCGCGGGAAATAAGTGGGACACGAAGCGCTCGGACATTTACGCTTTTGAAGGGCCGCCGCGGCTTCCGGACAAGCTCGTGACGCATGGCGTTCCCCCTGAATCGACATCGTCATCAACACCCATCTTCACTTCGATCATTGCGGCTGGAACACGCGCCTACTGAACGGAGAAGCGGTTCCTGTATTCCCGAATGCGCGTTACGTTGTGCAGCGTGGCGAACTCGATCACGCCAAGTCGCCCACGGATCGCGACCGTGCCAGCTATTTTCCGGAAAACTATTTGCCGGTGGAGAAGTCGAAGCAATGGTCCCTGCTGGAAGGAGATGCGGAAATTGCCCCAGGGGTTGAAGTAGTCCGCGTGCCCGGCCACAACGCCGATATGATGTGTCTCCGCTTGACCGGCGGCGGGAAAACGGTTTTCTTCACTGCGGATCTGATTCCCACGGCGGCGCATGTGCCATTTCCCTGGATCATGGGGTACGATTTGTACCCGGTGACGACGCTGGAGAATAAGAAGAAATGGATTCCGCAGGCTGCAAGTGAGGAGTGGCTCGTCATTTTCGGGCACGAGGCCAGGACTCCTGCGGGGTATCTGCGCGAACGTCAGGGCAAATACGAACTTGAACCGGTGATGATCGACATCTAAATTCGCTCTTGCGCGAGGACATCGGGATGGCAAAGAAGTCGCAGAAAGTAAAGCAGCGTGGCACGAGCAGGGAGGCAATTCGCATAGGCATCATCGGGGGAAGCGGCCTCTATAGCATGCCGGGGCTCGAGAAGCCACGCGAGATACGCGTCAAAACCCCTTTTGGAAATCCATCCGACGCACTCGTCGTTGGTACGATCGAGGGAAAGGGAGTCGCTTTCCTTGCCCGGCACGGTCGCGGGCATCGATTCCTCCCCACGGAGATCAATTACCGAGCCAACATTCACGCCATGAAGCAGCTAGGAGTCGAGAGGATCATCTCCGTGAGCGCCGTCGGTTCCTTACAGGAGGATTTGAAGCCGCTTGATTTTCTGATTCCTGACCAGTTTTACGATCGTACGCGCCACAGAATCTCGACGTTTTTTGGCGAAGGCGTTGTCGCGCACGTGGGTTTTGACAAGCCGATCTGCGGACAGCTTGCGGGAGTTCTCGGCGCCGCATGCGATCACGCAAAAGTCCGTGTCCATCGAGAAGGCACCTATATCTGCATGGAGGGTCCGCAATTTTCCACCCTGGCGGAATCGCATGTATATCGCCAGTTGCGCTTTCACGTGATTGGAATGACGAATTTGACGGAAGCGAAGCTCGCGCGGGAGGCTGAAATTTGCTACTCCACCGTGGCGATGATCACGGACTACGATTGTTGGCATCCCGACCATGCCTCCGTCACGCTCGAAGAAATCATTTCCAATTTGAACAAGAACGCGGAGAACGCGCAGAACGTGATTCGCGAAGCAATTCGCAGCATGCCCGCCGAACGCTCCTGCAAGTGCGGGCGAGCGCTGGCTCACGCGATCATTACCGACCCCGCCGTGATTCCCGCCGCGACACGCAAACGCCTGAGCGTGATTGCCGGAAAATATCTGACGCCTGGAGCCCGCTGAACATGTCTTTACTCGTTGTAGGATCGGTCGCGTTCGATGCCGTGGAAACGCCTCATGGCAAGGTGGACCGCATGCTCGGTGGCGCCGCCACGTATTTCTCCGTCGCCGCGAGTTATTTCACGCACGTCAATCTCGTCGGAATCGTTGGAACCGATTTCACCGAGAAAGACGAATCCATCTTTCGTGGCCGCCGTGTCGATACCCAGGGCCTCGAGCGCGCAGATGGAAAAACGTTTTTCTGGGCGGGGAAGTATAGCGAAAATATGAACGAACGCACGACCCTGGTCACGGAGTTGAACGTATTCGCGGAATTCAAGCCGCGTTTGCCCGAAGCCTATCAATCCTCGACCCACATTTTTCTGGCCAATATTGATCCGACGCTACAGGCTTCGGTGCTGCATCAAGTGAGCCGCCGGCCGCGCGTGGTCGCGCTCGACACGATGAATTATTGGATCGAGCGCACACCCAAGGAGCTGCGCGAGACGCTCAAACATACCGACATCCTGGTGATCAACGACTCGGAAACTCGCCAACTCTCGAACGAGCATAATTTGTTGCGCGCCGCACGGCACATTTTCAAGTTGGGGCCTAAGGCCCTGGTCATCAAACGCGGCGAATATGGCGCCATGCTGGTCCATCAAAATCGCACGTTCAGCGTGCCCGCATTTCCGCTGGAAGTCGTGCACGACCCGACCGGCGCCGGAGATTCGTTTGCGGGAGGGTTCATGGGCTATCTCGCGACTTCTCGCAAAGTGGACGACGCGGCGCTGCGGCGTGCCATGGTCTATGGCTCGGTGATGGGCAGCTTCGCAGTCGAAAAATTCGGGCTGGACCGCCTCCGGGAGTTAAAAAAATCGGAAATTGCGGCCAGGGCTCGCCATTTTCACAAGATGACGCAGTTCACCCTGTAATTTCGGCGTTGGCGAAGGCCGGAACCCAGACCAGTCAGGGTAAAGCTATGGAGGGGCGGCGCTGAAAGCGCCGAAGGATGCCAGCCCACGGCAGAGCCCTGGGTTTGAAAGTCCATTAATGTTCTGCGCCCTGAAGGGGCGCAGGAATCTTCCGCCCCTTCAGGGCGGACCGACACGGAAGCCCCGTACCCGGGGCGTTGCCCCGGGCTAGCATCCTCCGCGCCGTTGGCGCGACAACGAGTGATGACAACGCAACAGAAAGGACTTCCCCATCTAGAATTAGGATATGGCTCCAATCTGGTTGCGGTCCGAGCAACAACCGATTCTGTGAATTGGCTCGAGGTTTGCTGGCGCGTTGTATACTTTCCTTTTGCCGCCGACTCCCATGACGAAATCTCGCAAGCCGCTGGCGCTCGTCCCGGGAAGCACAATCGCCGTGGTTGCTCCGGCGAGTTCCGCTAAGGAAGACCGCATCCAGCGCGGCTGCGAGACCTTGGAGCGGCTTGACTACCGGGTGCAAAGATTCGCAGCAAAGGGCAGTCCCGACGGTTATTTTTCGGAGCCACTTGCGGAGCGGCGCAAACACTTGCAGGCTGCTCTAACGCGGCCTGAAATTCGTGCCGTTCTATGTTCCCGGGGCGGCTACGGGAGCACGGAGATCCTGGATGCGCTCAAAAGGGATCGTCTCAAACAGGCCAAGATTTTTTGCGCTTTTAGCGATTTGACTTCGGTTCATATTTTCCTGTGGCAGAAGCTTCGCTGGGTCACCTTTTACGGTCCGTTGGTGGCCGGCGGATTTGACGCGGGCCCAAATGCCACAGGCGGCTACGATCCAGACACATTCATGTGGGCCATGACGGCGACAAACAGCGGCTGGACGGCGCCACTTGAAGGCGAAACCTTCACGCGGGGCAAGGCCGAGGGAACGTTGCTCGGAGGTTGCGTCACATTGATCGAAACATCGATTGGCACGCCGTGGGAACTCGATACTCGCGGCGCGATTCTACTGCTCGAGGACCGAGGAGTGAAACCTTACCACCTCGATCGCATGCTGGTGCATTTGAAGCAGGCGGGAAAATTTGAAGGAGTGCGCGGAATTGTCCTCGGGGAATTTCCGGAATCCGAACCACCGGAAGGAAGTTCGGTGACGGTTGCCGACGTTTGCCGGCGTGTTCTCGGCCGACTGCATATTCCGATTGTGTTCGGCGCGCCCATAGGCCACACAACGCGCCCGGTCCTGACGATACCTCTCGGCATCCGGGCGAAGCTCCATGCCTCGGGCGAAGGGCGGATCGATATTCTCGAGCCGGCGGTGCGGGCTTGACTCGCCCTCTCCATCTTCATCTCTCCGGAATCGGCGGCGCAGCCATGGCGCCCCTCGCCGGAATGCTGGCTGAGAGTGGACACCGCGTAACAGGTTCGGACGCGGGAGTCTACCCTCCCGCCTCGACGCTGCTCGATAGTCTCGGCATCCGCTGGACGAACGGGTTCGACACAGCGAATCTCGATCCCGCGCCGGATATCGTTGTACTGGGCAATGCGTTGTCTCGTGGCAATCCGGAAGTCGAAGCAGTCCTCGATCACAAAATTCCGTACCGGTCACTCCCGCAAACACTCGAGGAATTTTTTCTGCCCGGCCACGATTCACTCGTCGTAACTGGAACGCACGGAAAGACCACCACAACGTGCATGCTCTCCTGGATTCTGCATCATGCCGGGCGGCATCCGAATTTTCTGATCGGCGGCGTTGCTGAAAATTTCGGGCGGAGCTTCGGCCTTGGAGGCGGGGACGAATTCGTTCTCGAAGGCGATGAATATGATTCCGCATTTTTCGACAAGGCGCCCAAATTTCTGCACTATCATCCACACGAAATCATCATCACATCACTCGAATTCGATCACGCTGACATTTACGATAATCTTGCCGCCATCGAGCTGCAATTCCGGCGCCTGGTGAATTTGGTCCCACGGGGCGGGCGGATTGTGGCTTGGGGAGAGAGTGAAACCGTTCGGGGCGTAGTGAAAAATGCGTTTTGCCCCGTCGAAACGTACGGTTTCACTCCGGGAGTAGATTGGCTTGCTGGAGATCTGGAAATTACCGACGGCGAGACACGCTTCCGTGTTTCGCGCCAAGGAAACGAAGTGGCGCGCGTGAGCATGGCCCTGGCCGGACGTCACAATGTCCTGAACGCGGTTGCGGCCATCGCGATTGCTCACGGCCGCGGCGTGAGCGGGGAAGCAATTGGGGACGCCATGTCTACATTTCGCGGCGTCCTACGGCGCCTGGAAGTGAAGGGGGAATCATCCGGCGTTCTGGTTGTCGATGATTTTGCGCACCATCCCACGGCGATCCGCGCGACGATTGATGCGGCGCGCCACCGCTGGCCCGGACGGAAATTATGGGCTGTGTTCGAGCCTCGTTCAAATACGATGCGCCGCAAAGTATTCGAGAACGATCTCGCCTCCTCTCTCGCCACGGCGGACGCTGCCGTCCTAGGGGCAGTGAATCGAGCAAACCTTTTGACCGATGCGGAGAGAATGTCACCCACTCGCGTTCTTCAAGCCATCCGTGGCGCCGGTAGAACGGCCGAGGGATTTGATTCTGCCGAGGAGATTGCGGACCATCTCGCCGGCGAAGCTAGGCCCGGCGACCTCATCCTCGTCATGTCAAACGGCAGTTTTGACGGGCTTTGCGGAAAGCTGCTCGGCAAGTTGCAGGAACGCGGCGCCCCGGCGGGGAAATTCAAAGCATGATTTTCGTGCCTCGAATCTGGTGGCGGGCCGCAATCCTGGCAATCGTTTTCTACTTTGCCTGCCCCGCGCACGCCACCATCGATTACACGGTTTCCCTTTCTCATCCTGAGAGGCACATCTTCGGAGTGACGATGCGCATCCCGAAAGTGCGCGATCAAGTCACGGTGCAATTGCCTGCGTGGAACGCCCTTTATCAAATTCGCGATTTTTCCTCGCATATGATGCAATTCACCGCCAAGGATGAAGAGGGCCATCCGCTCCCCTGGCGCAAACTCGATAAGGAAACCTGGAGCGTGTCAGGGAACGGGACCGTCATTGTGAGCTATCCGATCCTCTGGGACGAACCGGGGCCCTTTGCATCGCAATTGAATATCGATCATGCGTTTCTCAATTTTGCGATGGTGCTCTTGTACTTGCCTGACCGGCGAAACGAGGACACGAGAGTCGCCTTTGAGGACGTGCCGGAGAGCTGGCGAGTGGCGGTTGAATTGGACGCCGCCGGAACTGGAGCAGGCCACCACGCCGATGCGTATATTGCCCCGAGCTACGATGCCCTTGTCGATGCCCCAGTCGAAATCGGCCGTTTCGACGAATTCCATACAGAGGCCGCCGGAAAACCCATTCGTATTGTCGTTCACGGAGATTCCGGCGACCGCGCCCGGCTTGTGGATTCGTTAAAACGCATTGTCGAGTATGAAGCCTCCCTGATGGGCGGAGCGCCATTTCGAGAATATCTTTTTCTGTTTCACATAGGGAACAATTTCGGCGGCGGCGGAATGGAGCATATGAATTGCACCGCCATTTCCGCCGATGTTCCTGCGCAATTGCCCAGCTATTCGGCGCATGAACTTTTTCATGCTTGGAACGTGAAGCGCATTCGGCCGCGGTCCCTTGAGCCCGTGGATTACACCAAGGAAATGTGGACGCGTTCGCTCTGGTTCGCGGAGGGCGTGACCAATACCTATGGCGCCTATGCGCTGCTCCGAAGCGGACTCTGGTCCACGCAGCAGTTCTACGGCAATCTGGCGGATGAGATTCGAGAACTCCAGTCACGTCCAGCGCACCGGTGGCAGAGCGTGGAGCAATCGAGCCTGGATGCCTGGTATGAAAAATATCCGCTTTACATGCGGCCGGAGGAGAGCATCTCGTACTACAACAAAGGGCAGATCGTAGGCGTCCTACTGGATATCTTGATTCGCGACCGGACCGACAACCGGGCGAGCCTAGATGATGTCTTGCGCGCCCTCAACGAAGAGTACGCCAAGGCGGGGCGTTTCTATGATGAGAGCGACGGCCTGCGCGCTGAAATGGAGAATGTAATTCGCAAGAAAGCGCCAGCCGCCGACTCCGATCTAAGTGAATTTTTTAAGCGCTACATTTCAGGCTCCGACGAGATACCTTACCCGGATTTTTTGGCGCGGGCCGGATGGACCATTCGCGATACGAGCCAACGCCGCGCCGCGCTGGGATTCTCAGTCAGTCGTGACAACGGCGGCTTGGCGAGCATTTTCTCCCTGGACCGGGAAAGCGGTGCGAACGAAGCGGGCTTGAAGGAAGGTGATATCCTACTCTCCTTAAATGGCGAGTCTTTCCCGCGTGCGCCGGAGCGCTGGCTTCGCGATCACCAGCCCGAGGAACACGTTGCCGTTAAAGTCCGGCGGGGCGGGGAAGAAAGAGATTTTTCCTTTGTGCTCGCGCGGCAAGCCGACGCGGCTTACCAGATCGTGGAGCTATCGCCCGTCACGGAAAAGCAACGGCGCATCCGGGACGGCATTCTGCGCGGTGTAACCACTCCCTGAGATGATACGCACAGCCTTTGTCGCGATGGCCATGGGCCTCTGCACCCTTGTGCTTGGCCCCCCGCTCATTTTGCTGACAATCGTGACCAAGTCGGCGACCGCGATGTATTGGACCGGCGTGAAAATGGTTGTCCTGGTCACGCGAATGGCTGGAGAGAAAGTGACGGTAGAAGGACGGGAAAACATTCCGCCAGGCGTTTGTCTGTTTGCCGCGAATCACACCAGCAACGCGGACGCGCCTGCGATAGTGGGCGCGATTCCGCGGCGCATCGCCATTCTGGGAAGGAAGTCCCTCTTTGATATCCCAATCGTTGGCATCGCTTTTCGCTTGGCAAAATTTGTTCCTGTGGATCGCGAAAATCGCGACGCTGCGCTCGCCAGCGTCAAGCAGGCAGTGGAATATATCCGCGAGGGATTTTCTTTCCTGGTCTATCCCGAGGGAACGCGCAGCCCCGACGGTCGCCTTCGCCGATTCAAGAAGGGTTCCTTCGTCATTGCCATTGAGGCGGGGATTCCAATCGTGCCAGTGGCTTGTTCCGGAGCGCATCGCATCATGAAGAAGAATTCGCTCATCATCCGTCCCGGGAAAGTGATGGTCAGATTTGGCAAGCCGATTGATGCGTCAGGATACACGGTGGAGCAGCGCGACGAGCTGGCACAGCGCGTTCACGACGCGGTTGCGGCGCAGCTACCGGAAGATCAGCAGCCCGCGACGTAAGCGGCTATTTCTTCGCGCTTTGGCGCCTGGCTGTTTTCTTCTGCTCTAATTCTCCAGAAAGTCGGCGCAACGTTTTTTGCATCTCCGGCAAGTTCTTCAATGCCGCCATCACCCTCAGCCACAACTTATTTTCCATGGCAGGGTAACCGGAATACAGTGCTCCGGGCGGAACGTCCGATGGGACGCCGCTTTGCGAAGTGATGGTAGCTCCCTCACCAATCTCGAGGTGTCCCGCCGAACCGACTTGCCCCGCCAGAATGCAGCGGTTTCCGACGCGTGTCGATCCCGCAAGACCGACCTGGCCGCACAGAATCGCATCCTCGCCCACTTCGCAGGCATGGCCAACCAGCACCAGGTCATCGATCTTCGCTCCTCGGCGGATGCGTGTTTCTCCGACCGTCGCGCGGTCGATGCAAGCATTGGCTTGAATTTCAACATCATCCTCGATCACGACGGGAGCATTTTGCATGATTTTGTGCCACCGCCCGTCTGACCGTTTGGCGAAGCCGAACCCGTCGCCCCCGACGACCACGCCATTTTGCAAAATAACGCGGTTACCGATGGTGCATCCTTCTCTCACCACTGTGTGCGAATGGGCGAGGAAATCATCGCCAATTTGGGTGTTGCGGTAGATGGTCACCAGGCTGTGCAACACAGCGTTCCTTCCAATTTCTACCGCTTCATCGACAAAACAATGCGGGCCGATATGTGCACCTTCGCCGATTTTCGCGGATTTTGCTATGACTGCGGTCGGATGGATTCCAGCAGGATAGGCAATCGGCGCGGAAAACAATTCAATCGCCCGCGCGAAATCGAAGTAAGCGTTCTTGGACCGTAGGGCTGCCAGCGGGGGGAGGCCAGGTCCGCGTTTGATGGCCACCTTTTCGTCCACGAACACGGCTGAAGCGAGCGTTTTGGCGAGCTCGCGGGAATATTTCGGGTTCGACAGAAACGTAACTTCGCCGGACTTTGCCCTCTCGATTCCCGCAACGCCGTGGACCTCACTCTTATCATCACCTTCCAACTTGCAGCCCAATCGTGCGGCCAGTTCGCCGAGTTTCATTTCTCGCGCTCCTCAAAAATTCGTGGCGGATTCCATCATCCAAGTATATCTGTGGCTCACTCTACATCATTCCCATGGATGGCCGAAGATGGAACAGCGGAAGGGGTAGCTCACTCAATCGTTGAATAGTCCCGGTTGAGGCGCAGCGGGGGGCTTACGCCGCGCAATTCCCACAACTCCAAGAACCGTCATTTCAGTCAGTGAGGTGCGGGGGATGAAAATTTTTAGGGTCGTACCATGCAAATCGGGCGGAGTAATCTGCACACCGCGATCCAGTAAGGAAAGCAAATCATTGGGAACCACACCCTCAATGGTTTCCTGGTCGCGGAACTTCAAGCGAACCCACAATCCGTCCAGTTTGGGCCGGGAGAGAAATGCCTTTCGTTCGGGCTCGAAATCGTCGTCAAATTCGCGCACAAAATAAATGCTGCGAATATCTTTCACGGCAAAATTCCGCCGCTCCCCATCGGGCGTAAGCAGTTCGAGCGTCTCTACATCCCCGAGCTTGTTGGGGTTCAAATAGCCCCGCAAGACGTTGCGATCGAGGAATCGCACGACGACTTTCTTATGCGTAGAGGCTGGAGTTCGCGATTTCACGAAAGAAGGCTCGAAGCGCGGGCCTTGCGAGTCGAGCGCAACTATGTTATGTTAAGCGATCTTTTTCTGTCAAGTGTTTACTTTTCAAAGGTTTAGGCGGAGGCGAAGACTGGGGGCCTCGACTTTTTGACCGAAACCACCACCCATAAACGGCAGATCCTCAAATCTGCTTCGATCATTACCGTCGTCACCCTGGTCAGCCGGGTTCTTGGGTACGTCCGGGACCAGCGCTTGACACTTCTCTTGGGCACCACGGGTTTGGCCGATTCTTTCGTCCTGGCCTACCGGATTCCTAATGTTCTTCGACGGCTTGTTGGCGAAGGGTCCATGACGGCTTCCTTTATTCCAGTCTTCACCGACTATATGAGGAATCGCACCCGGGAAGAGACCTGGGCGTTCGCCAATCGTCTGTTTTGGACGTTTTCCGTAATTTTGTCGGCTCTAACTGTGCTTGGAGTTATTTTTTCGCCCCTCTTCGTCAGATTCTTTTCCATGTTCGGAAAAAACCAGATCCAATTGGAAGCTATCTATCTGAACCGCTTGATGTTCCCCTACATTTTGTTTATTGGGATGGCGGCGCTGGCTATGGCCATCTTGAATTGCTTTCATATCTTCGGGATGCCCGCTGCAACGCCCATACTGCTCAATATCACCTTCATTGTCTTCTCTGTAGCAGCAGTCTGGAAGCATTTCTCGAGCCCTGCGGCGGCCCTGGCTGTGGGGGTACTCGTGGGCGGAATCTTCCAATTTTTTTTACAGGTTCCGCAATTGGTCAAGCGAGGGATGGACTTCAAGTTTGCGGTTTCGTTCGCCGATCCGGGCGTCCGGCGTGTGGCGCGGCTCATGGTTCCGGGGTTTATAGGGATTGGCATCGCACAAATTAATCTTTTGGTGGACACGATCTTTGCGAACGCCAAAGTCATGCCGGAAGGGAGCCTGGTCTCCCTCTACGTAGCAGATCGTGTGACGGAACTCGTCCTGGGCGGCTATGCCATCGCTGTGGCGACGGCCATCCTTCCAATGATGTCGCATCAGGCTTCGGCAGGGGATCACGAGGGAATGAAAAAGACATTTCTTTTTTCTTTGCGCATCGTTTCCTTCATCACGATCCCGGCGGCGGTCGGCTTGGTGATCTTGCGCGAACCCATCGTGCAGGTTCTATTTCAGCATGGGCGGTTCGTAGCGGAGTCGACCCGTCTGACGGCGCGGGCGCTGTTGTACTATTCGATTGGCCTCCCGGCCTTCGCGGCAGTCAAATTGATCGTTCCGGCTTTTTATTCGACGCAGGACACGCGAACTCCGGTCCGTGTGGCGGTATTTTCTATGCTCGTCAATGTCCTGCTGAACTTCATATTTCTTTTCTATTTCTTTGCCAAGCTGAAAAACGGCGGCCCCGCTTTGGCCAGCGCCCTGGCGGGGTATTTCAATGTCTTCGCGTTGTTTGTTATTTTCCGTTTGCGATTTGGGCGGTTGGGAACCCGCGAAATCGCGGCGTCTCTGGCAAAAATTGCAGCCTGCGCGGGGGCGATGGGGATCGTTTGCTGGGCCAGCCTGCGGTATTCGCAATTTGACAGCATCGAGCACTTTCTGCCCCGACTCCTCATGTTTGTGGCCTTAATTGGCGGTGCGACGCTGAGCTATTTAGGACTCGCCTGGGCCTTGCGGTGCGCTGAGATCAGCGAAGTATACGGCATCGCCTTTCATTCCGCTGGAACAGAGTCGGGGAAGCAGGGGATCACCGGATAGATTGCGATGGAATCGACAATCCATGTTTTTCTGAGCTATTTGCGCGTGGAAAAAGGCCTCGCGCAGAATACGATTTTGGCCTACGGGCGCGATCTCAAACGGTTCGCGATATTTCTCCGGAAGCGGCACAAACAACGGATGGAAGATGTCACGCGCGAAGACATTGTGGATTTTCTTTCCGGCCTGTACAAGGAAAAGCTGGACAGCCGTTCGGTGGCGCGGTATTTGGTTACGCTCCGGGGGCTCTATAAATTCGCAATGATGGAAGGCACGGTCGTCACGGACCCGACGGAAAATCTGGAGTCGCCGAAAGTCCGGAGCAGCTTGCCGACGTATTTGCGGGTCGAGGAAATTGACAAATTGTTGGAAGCCCCGGACCTTGCGACACCCATTGGATTGAGGGACAGGGCCTTGCTGGAAGTTCTTTATTCCACGGGATTGCGCGTATCCGAGTTGTTGAATCTGCGCATATCCGACATCGACATGCGCGTTGGCTGTGTTCGTTGCATCGGCAAGGGAGACAAGGAGCGCCTGGTGCCCATCGGACGCAAGGCGATCGAGGCTGTCGAGCAATACTTGGCCGCGGGACGTCCGATTTTCGCCCGGCCGTCGAGTCCGCCGCCGCACAATCATGCGCTCTTTCTGACCAGGATCGGCAAGAGGCTTAGCCGCGTGGGGATTTGGAAGATCCTGCACGATTACGGAGTACGGCTGGGATTGCGCGGGCGACTCACGCCGCACAAGCTGCGCCACAGTTTCGCGACGCATCTTCTCGAACGGGGTGCGGACCTCCGCTCGGTCCAGCTCATGCTGGGCCACGCGGATATTTCCACGACTCAGATTTACACGCACGTGGTCGAAGAGCGCTTGAAACAAATCTATAAAGCGCATCACCCGCGCGCGTGAAGGGAAAAAAGCCCATCCGCGGGAGCGCTTCCGTGGCGCGATAAAATCGATCGGGTCCGAGGACGCAGGGAAGCAAGCGGCGTCTCCGGCCGAGGACGGTATACGCATGCCTGACTACATGTTCCAACTCGAAAGCCGGCTTTCTCCCGAGCAACGCGCCGCCATGGTTCGAATACAGGAACTCGCCGCCGAGTCCGAAACCAATCTGTACCTGGTTGGCGGCGCCGTGCGCGACATGGTCTCGGGAATGCCCATCCGCGATTTGGACTTCACAATCGAGGGAAATCCGTCGCGCATCGTCCGCGAACTCGAAAAAGGCGGGGCAAAAGTGACGCGAGAAGACGAATCGCTGCGCACCGCCGAATTGCTTCTCTCCGGAGAAGTGGACGCGAGCATTTCGGCGGCGCGTGAGGACATTTACCCGCGCCCCGGCGCCAAGCCGGAAACTCGATTTTCCACGATCATGGAAGATTTGAGGCGCCGCGATTTCTCTATCAATGCCATCGCCATTTCCTTGAATCCGAATTCGCGTGGTTTACTCCTCGACCCGACCAACGGCTTGGCCGACCTCGAACGGCGCGAGCTTCGCGCGCTTTCGATCCACAGTTTTACCAATCAGCCCGTGCGTCTCTTGCGCGCACTGCGTTATGAGGCTCGGATGAGCTTCAAGATGGAGACTCGCACCAGGGACTGGTTCAACCTGGCGATCGAACGCGAATTGCAAGAGACGATCTCATCGGAGGATGCCGGCAACGAGTTCCGGCAAGTTACCCGCGAAGAGAAACCCGCTGCTGTTTTGAAGGCCTGGGAAGCCAACGGTCTGATGGGGGTTCTGCATCCGCTTCTGGAGAAACGCCACCCTGATTATGACGCCATCAACCGGATGTTTCGTGTCCGCGAGGATTTGGTCTCCACAGGCTCGCGCCCTCGCCTGTTTGCTCCGGTGACCATAGCGATTCTCGGCCGGCTGAAAGACAACGAGCGAAAAACCACGCTCAGCCGTATGTCGCTTCCTTCCTCGGAATTGCGCGCGGTGCAGGATGTGGAGCCGGAAGCCTTGAAAATCGTGAAACACCTCTCCGGCCCGAAGACGGCGGCCGTGCGAGACGCCTATGCGTTTTTGGAGAGGGCCCCGCTGGACTTGCTAGCTTACATTCTTGCCGAGTCTAAGAACGGGAAAGCGGTCGGAAAAATTCGGGCCTACTTTGGCAAGTGGAAGCCTCTTCGCCAGGCGCTGCCGGGCGTCGCCACGGAGCTAGAGGCTCTCGGGATGGAGCGCGGGCCCAAGTTCGATAAAGTCGTCGAAGATTTCTTCCAGTTGCAGCTCCTGGGCCGGGCGCGCAAGCCCGAGGACCACGCCAAGATTCTGCGCAAACTTGGCGGAATCAAGGAGGCGCCCAAGAAAGTAGAAGAAAAGAAAAAACCGGAGAAGCCGAAGAAGAAAGGTGAGGCGGCGTCTAAGCCGGAGCCAGCCGCAGCTGCGCCAGCGACTCCCGGAAAAGTACAGCCGCACCGCATGGCGCCTGGAAAACCATCTTCCGCACCGACGTCCAAGCCGAAACCCAAGTCGAAGAAGAATTAGGCAGAATGGGCTCTAAAGTGTCGCTCCCGTTTTCGGTTAACGGAGCGAAACTCGACAGGTTCAAGCTTGCCCAACAAGAAGGCAGTGGTTGACAAAGATTGACAATATTTGCCAATACCGATATTCTTAAAGTAACTTGACAATCGAGGGATGCCTGTATGCCGATGAACATTAGCCTTACCCCCCACCTTGAGGAGATGATCCGCGCGAAGATCGCGTCGGGATCTTACAATTCCGCCAGCGAGGTAGTTCGGGAGGCTCTCCGGCTGCTTGAAGAAGAAGATCGGGTGCGATCTTTGAAGATGCAGAGACTCCGCGAAGATATAAGAGAAGGTTTGGAAAGCGGACCTTCCGTGGTGTTCGACCCGAAAGAAATCAAGAAGGCTGCTCGGAGGAAGAAATCAAGGACGGCTAAGAAATAGGTGGGTCAAATTCGGATCAGTCCGCGGGCAAGCTCTGATCTAATCGAAATCTGGGACTATATTGCGGATGATAGCGTTGCAAATGCGGACACCTTTATTGACAACCTACACGAGACAATTCAGATGCTAGGCAATCAGTCGGGGGCGGGACGCCACCGGGATGAGCTATCTCCCGGGATTTTGAGTTTCCCATTTGGCCGCTATGTCATTTTCTACTGTACACGCCAGAACGCGATCGAAATTGTACGTGTACTGCACGGCGCTAGAGATATTCAGGCTATTTTCGAAGGTTAAGGAAAGCTTCTACCGCCCCGTAGCAAAAATTGGCGCGCAAGACTAGAATAGCCTCCGGCATGGAAACTCCCAGATTCGTTCACCTGCATCTGCACACGGATTACAGTTTACTGGATGGAGCCTGTGACCTCGAAGAGGTCGTCGACGAAGCAGCGCGCCGGAAAATGCCGGCGGTAGCAGTTACCGATCATGGAAATCTTTTTGCGGCGGAATCGTTCTACCACGCGGCCAAGACGCGCGGCGTGAAACCGATCATCGGCTGCGAAGTGTATGTCGCCAAGGGCAGCCGCCACGATCGCGGCGAAACGCCGCAGCGCGATGCCGCAAACGGACAAGCGAACCCCGCATCGGCCGAGCCGGGGCAGCGCGGCGTAAACCACCTCGTGCTGCTCTGCGAGAACGCCGAAGGCTACCGGAACCTGATCAAGTTGGTTTCCGCCGGATACCTGGAAGGCTTTTACTACAAGCCCAGAATCGACTACGACCTTTTGGCGAAACATAGTCGCGGGTTGATTGCTTTGTCGGCGTGTTTGCGCGGCGCTGTCACTGAAAACCTGGTGGAAGAACGGCCGGACGAAGCCCGTCAATCGGCTTACCGCCTGCGAGACATTTTCGGAAAAGGAAATTTCTTCCTGGAAATTCAGGACCAAGGCCTGGAGATCGAAAAGCGCGTCAACCCGAAAATCGCGCACCTCTCGCGCGAAACGGGCATTCCCCTGGTCGCCACAAATGATTGCCACTATCTGCGGCACACGGACGCGCATGCTCAGGAAGTGTTGCTCTGTATCCAGACCGGCAAGACCATGAGCGACACGCATCGCATGAAATTCGCCACCGACCAATTCTTCTTCAAGACCGCGGAGGAGATGGCGCAAGTGTTCGGCGAGCTCCCTGAAGCGCTCGAACGCACCGTGGCGATCGCCGAGCGCTGCAACGTAAAAATTGACTCCGTGCAAAATTCGTTTCCGGATTTCCAGGTGCCCGAGGGACACACGGTGGACACGTATTTCGAGGCTGTGTCCCGCGAAGGCTTTGCAAACCGCGTGCCGGTCCTGGAGGCGCGCGCCAAATCGGGCATGCTCCGAAAAACCTTGGCGGAATATGAAACGCGCCTGACGAACGAAATCCGGATGATCCAAAAGATGCGCTACGCAGGATATTTCCTGATCGTTTGGGATTTTATCCGCCATGCCAGGGCGCGAGGAATTCCCGTGGGGCCGGGGCGCGGCTCCGCGGCAGGGAGTCTGGTGAGTTACGCGCTGCAGATCACGGACGTAGATCCGTTGCAATACGATTTACTGTTCGAGCGCTTCCTCAATCCGGAGCGCGTGTCGATGCCGGATATCGATATCGACTTCTGCATGCGCCGGCGCGGCGAAGTGATCGAATACGTCACGGGAAAGTACGGCCGGTCAAACGTTGCGCAGATCATCACGTTCGGCACCATGGCGGCTAAAGCGGCGATCAAAGATGTAGGTCGCGCGATGGATTTGCCCTACGGCGAAGTGGATCGCATCGCGAAGTTGGTTCCAGCGCAGCTCAACATCACGCTGGACGAAGCCTTGAAGCAAGCGCCCCAACTGCAGAGCTTGATCGATGGTGACACCCGCTACAAGGACCTGATGGAGGTGGCGAAGCGACTGGAAGGTCTCGCTCGGCACGCTTCCACGCATGCCGCCGGCGTCGTGATTTCGCCCGAACCGCTTACCAACATCGTTCCGCTGTACAAGTCCAACCGGGATGAAATCACGACGCAATACGACATGAAGGGGCTCGAACATATCGGCCTGCTCAAGATGGATTTCCTGGGGCTGACAACGCTGACCGTGCTGGACGACACCGAGCAGATGATCCAGCAGAATCGCGGCGTGCGTATCGATTTGAGCACGCTCGCACTGGATGACGAAGCCAGCTATAAACTTTTCGCTCGCGGAGACACGACGGCGATTTTTCAATTTGAGTCGCATGGCATGCGCGACATCCTGCGCCGCTACCAGCCCACACGCCTCGAGGATCTCACGGCCCTCAACGCCCTCTACCGCCCCGGCCCGATCCAAGGCGGCATGATCGACGATTTCATCAACCGCAAGCATGGGAAAAAGAAAGTCACTTACGACCTGCCCGAGCTGAAGGAAATTCTGGAAGAGACTTATGGCGTAATTCTGTACCAGGAACAAGTCATGCAGATCGCCAACCGCCTGGCCGGATTTTCGCTTGGAGAAGCGGACATCCTGCGCCGCGCGATGGGCAAAAAGAATCATGCCGAAATGGCGGCGCAGCGTGAGAAATTCCTTGCCGGATGCGCCACTCGGAAAGTTCCAGCGAAAAAGGCCGAGAAGATATTCGACCTGATGGCGGAATTCGCCGGCTACGGCTTCAATAAATCGCATTCGTGCGCGTATGCGTTGCTGGCCTACCAGACTGCCTATTTGAAAACGCATTATCCCGTCGAATTCATGGCATCGCTGCTGACGTCGGAAACGGGCAATACCGAGAAAGTCGTAAAGTACATCAACGAGGCGCGGGGCATGGGCATCACGGTACTTCCGCCCGATGTCAATTCGAGCGATCTCGACTTTACCCCCGTGGGAGAAGCCATACGATTCGGGCTGCGCGCCATCAAGAACGTGGGAGAAAACACGGTCAAAGGAATTCTCGACGCGCGCGTGGAGCTTTCGCGCTTCACCTCGATCTACCAATTCTGCGATCACATCGATCCTCGGCTCCTGAACAAGCGCGTCCTCGAAAGCCTGATCAAATCGGGCGCGATGGATTCTCTCGGGGCACGGCGATCGCAGATGTTCGCCGTCATTGACCGGGCTATGGAAAAAGCGCAACGCCGGCAGCGCGAAAAAATCAGCGGCCAGCACGGCTTGTTCGGCGGCGCCTCTGCGGCCCACGAACCCGCCGAGGAACCATTGCCCGACCTCGAAGAATGGCCCGAGCACGAGACACTGGCTTCCGAATTCGCGACGGTGGGCTTTTATATTTCGGGCCATCCGCTTTCCAAATTCGGTTCCAAGCTCGCGGAACTGGGCGCTATCGATCTCGCCGCAGTGGAAGGCCGCCGGAATGGCGAGGAAATCACAGTGGCGGGCATCGTCGTGACAACGCGCAGCATGCGTTCGCGCAAAGGGGAACGTTGGGGAATTCTCACGTTGCAGGACATGACCGGAGTGCTGGAGGTTCTCGCTTTTCCGGAATCGTTTGCGCGTCTCGAAACTGTTTTTAAAAGCAATGCGCCACTTATTCTGAAGGGGCGAGTGAATGTCGAAGAAGCCGGCACGCGTCTCGCGGTCATGGATGCGCGAAAACTCGAAGACATGGGGCAACGTCCCCCGAGTGTGATGCGCGTTCGCGTAAACCTGGACACGGTCGATCCCGGAGTGCTCGATGAATTGAAGGAGCTATTCGCGAGCAAGCCCGGTCCGTGTTCGGTCGCGTTCGACCTCGTTTCGCCGGAAGGAGCGGTCGCCACGCTTCGGGCCGATCAGCGCGTGCGAGCGGATCAGGAACTCGTGCGCGAAGTCTGCCGTTTGTGCGGCGACAACGCAGTGCAACTCGAAGCGCGCGCGTAGCCCGTGTAGGACAGGCTTCAGCCTGGCGCACTTCCACTAGTTTCGCGCGCAAAAACCCGGCACACTGAAGCCTGTCATGCTGGAATCTATGGCCCGAGAATCACGAAAAGTCGAAATCGAAAAACTGGAGCGGGAGTTAGCCGACCTGCAGCGCATGGCGCGGCCGGATACTCCCTCCACGGACCTCGAGCGGGTCCGCGGCGAAGTCGCGCAACTGCGGCGTGATTTCTACGAGCACATGGGCGCCTGGCAGCGGACGCTTCTCGCTCGCCATCCGCAACGACCCTACATGATGGACTACGTCCGTATCCTGTTTGAAGATTTCCATGAGTTGCACGGCGACCGCGCGTATGGCGATGATGCCGCCATGGTGACGGGTTTTGCGCGCTACCGCGGACGCCACGTCGTGCTGGTCGGCCAGCAAAAGGGCAGGGACACCAAGCAGCGCGTAGCTCAAAATTTCGGCCAGGCCAAGCCCGAAGGTTACCGCAAGGCGCTGCGTGTGATGCAACTTGCCGCCAAATTCGGCCGGCCGATTTTCACCTTTATCGATACGCCGGGCGCCTATCCTGGAATCGACGCGGAAGAGCGCGGCCAGGCCGAGGCCATTGCGCGAAACCTGCGCGAGATGGCGCGCCTGCCTGTACCTATCATTGTGACGATTACCGGAGAAGGCGGCTCGGGCGGCGCGCTGGCCATCGCTGTCGGCGATCAAGTGAACATGCTCGAGAATTCTGTCTATTCCGTCATTTCTCCAGAGGGTTGCGCGTCGATTCTGTGGCGGGACGCGGCAAAAGCGGAAGTGGCCGCCGAAGCGCTGAAGATTACGGCTCCAGACTTGAAAGAATTCGGAATCATCGACGAAATTGTTTCCGAGCCGGAAGGCGGCGCGCATCTTGACCATGAAGCGGCCGCCGCGCTTCTGGACGGCGTTCTCGACGACGCGCTGCGCGATCTCACAAGGATTACGATCCCCGAACTTCTCGACCGCCGCTATGAAAAGTTTCGCCGCATGGGGCAGTTTTTCGAAGCAGCTCGCGTGTGATCCGCCTTTCTCAGGAACATCAGGGTTGCCTCTCAGGCGTAGGGGCACGGCATGCCGTGCCGCTACAGCGACCACATCTCCAACAGACCATTGCTGGTTTCGCACCACGTTCGACCATCCTCATTGTCGCGCTAAGCCCTCTCGTCATAGTCTGGTGGACGGAG